>Ga0213870_1000472_pt1 | contig 18836 bp, 24 predicted proteins | sample WICALVC2017_Meta_FD_160119 | JGI IMG/M metagenome (GOLD analysis project Ga0213870, IMG submission 160119) | Freshwater microbial communities from subterranean cave lake in Wind Cave National Park, South Dakota, United States - WICALVC2017 | ecosystem: Environmental > Aquatic > Deep subsurface >... | reverse complement strand
GCATTATATTTCATTTATTTTAATATCAAGTTCCAAAGATTTGCTTTCTTTCTCAGAATTTAGAATAAAGAATACCATTGTCAAACCAGTTAGACTAAGAAAAGTGTCTTTAGTTAATGTATATATTAAGCCTGGTGTCCCTAAAGTAACAGAAGCTAATGCGATCAAAATTGCGTTATATTCTGCAAGGAGTTTTTTATGTTGGAGTTCTATTTTCTTAACCTTCAGTGAATCTTGCATATAGTAGGCCCCCTACAACTAGCATAATGCCTGCCCAAAAATATACTTGTCTTGAGGTTTCAATGCTAAAAGAATAGAGAAAACTTAACACACCAATTATTGCTAAGACTATTCCTATTGTTTTATTATTCAATTAATTACCTCCCATTACATCCAAATAATGATTTAGTAAGATTCTTTCGTTTAATTCTCCACGTAGGTTTTTATTCCATAACGAATAAAATTCATTTTTGTGGTTGCTTAATAACCAAGCCGCTTTTATAAATGCTGTTTCAGTCGATATGTCCGAGTTGTTATTTAGAACTCCTACTTCTAATAATTTTCTTCCGGTGGAATAGACATTCATATTAACTGTACCAAAGAGGCATTGTGATGTCATAATTACTGGGATTTTTTTTGCTAATTTTTTTATTGCATCTAGTATTTTTGTGTTCTCTGATGATTTTTGATCTATTTTTTCTATAGGCGCATGACCTAAGCCCGTGCCCTCAATGATTAATGCACCAAAATTCTTGTAGTTTTCTATTTCTTTTGCATATAAATTGGGATGTGTTTTTAAAATTCCTATTTTAAGATGTTCTTTAATAGGTTTTAATTTGAATTCTTTTTCTGGTTCATGTTGCTTGGTTAAGAATGTTATTTTTTCATCTATTGTAGCAATCGGTGATGCGTTTATTGGTTGGAATGCGTCTCTTCTAGAAGTGTGAAGTTTTCTTGTTTTGCAAGCAGGAAGAATTATTGAAGAGGTATCATTTGGGGATGCATGTGAACATATTGCAACACCTTTGAAATCTGTTTCTTTAATAAATCTGGCTGCATGGATAAGATTTTGGGTCGCATCTGTTGATGGCCTATCAGATGATCTTTGTGCTCCAACTAAAATAACTGGAATATTAATATTTTCCAATATGAATGCGAGTGCTGCAGATGTATAATGTAATGTATCTGTTCCATGGGCGACTATTATGCCCTTTATGTTATGTTTTAATTCCTTTTCTATAGCTTTTGAGATTATGTTGTAATTGTGAAACCTTATATTTTCAGATAAGATGTTTGAGATTAATTCTGATCTTATATTTACAATGTTTTTTAATTCTGGAAATTTTTCTAATATTTCTAGAGGAGAAAATTGGGCTGCGACTGCTCCAGTATCATAACTGACTTTACTGCTTATTGTCCCACCAGTATGAAGAATTGTTATTGTTGGTAATGATTTGTTATATTTGATTTTTGTTTTGACTTTTTTTTCTTTTTTACGTTTTTCTATTAATTTTATTGATTTTATATCTGATTTTTTTATAGAAAGGTTGTATCCCGAATCTAATTTAAGTGTGATTTTATCTTGCGTTTGGGATGGAATAAAAATACCTTCTAATTCATCATTTTTAGTAGTGACCTTTATTTTATCACTAAAAGAAAAATGGCCTTTTTGCATAATAAATGAGGAAAAGGAGGCAATTAATTAATAATTTATATTCTAAGAAATATATTTTTAAATTGAAAAATGTTTAAATAGTAATTAGTAATAGGTAAAAGATAATTAAGAAATAAAGAGATCAAATATTTAATTTAGGCGATTAAATATTAGTCGAACCTTTTAGGCGAAAAGTTCTGAAAATAGTTTGAACTTTTTTTGGAAGTTTAAATCATTGAGTCATTAAACTTTAGCTAAAAAACTATTTCTAGATTACAGTAACACTTAACTATAATATAAATATTATTGTGATTTAGTATATTAATTAAAAAATCTATGGAAAAGGGGGCAACAAAAAATGGAAAGTTGGATACAGAATGCATTGGAACAACAAAAAGGAATGATGCCTGAGCTAAAGGTTGGTAAGGCAAATATTCATGTTATAGGAGTAGGTGGTGCTGGTTGTAATATGATCAACTGGTTACATCGAAAAGGGGTTGAGGGAGCAACTATTTATGGTACAAATACAGATAAGCAACATTTAGATATTATTTCTGCAGATCATAAAATTTTGATCGGAAAGGAGTTAACAAGGGGTTTAGGATGTGGCGGTTTTCCTGAAAAAGGAAGAGAAGCTGCACGAGAAAGTTTGCAAGAAATAAGAAACTTTTTGAAAAGTTCCGATATGGTGTTTGTTTGCGCTGGTGAAGGAGGAGGAACAGGAACAGGAGCAGCACCTCTTGTGGCACAAGTAGGTAAAGAAGCGGGAGCTATTGTCATTGGCACTGTTACAATGCCATTTGATATTGAAAGGGCAAGAGTGGATAAAGCTGAATTTGGTTTGCAACAATTAAGAGAGGTATGTGATACTGTTATTGTAATTGATAATAATAGACTAGTTAACATTGCAGGTAATTTGCCGATACAACAGGCCTTTGCTGTAGCAAATGAGTTAATAAGTACAATGATTAAGAGCATTGTTGAAATAATTGCCGTACCTTCATTAGTTAATTTAGATTATGCAGATGTAAGAGCAATAATGGCAAATGGTGACGTATCAATTATTGGGATAGGAGAAGCAAATAGCGACAACAGGGTTGAGGAAGCTGTCAGAAGAGCACTTACTAACCCATTGTTAGATGTTAATTACAATGGGGCCACTGGTGCATTGATACATATTAGTGGTGGAGAAGACTTAACTTTAGATGAGGTCAATAAGGCTGGAGAATTAGTTACAGAAGCACTTGATCCAGATGCGAATGTTATCTGGGGAGCGCGCATTGATCCAGCAATGAATGGAAAGATTAGGATTATGACTATAGTAACGGGAGTGACTTCACCATACATCTTAGGAAAAAGCGATATACCAAGACAAACATCTAGGGCTGTTAGTGCAATGAGTGAAGAACTAGGTATTGATATGGTAACTCCAACAAGAAAAATCTAAATTTTATGCTAAAGGGCAAACCCCCCTATAAGAATTTGCCCTTACACGCTTCATCTTTGCTGGTACTCCTGTGGGGTACTGGCCTTTTTTCTTTTTTGAGTATAGTTCTAAGAAATAATCCGAGCTAGAAAAAAATTCTTTATTTTTTATTTGACTTTTTTCTTTTTTACTTTATCTGGTTTTTTTTGTAATGGGAATATAGAGAAGTTTTTTATTTTATTTCCGTATTCTTCAAAATAAGTTACTAGATTTATTTCATTTCTGGTTGTTTTTTTATCATCCCCTTTTGGATATCCTATAGTTATTATATGCGAAGGTATTATGTAGGGGGGTAATTTTAATTGACGTGAGACTTCTTCTCTTTTTACTATATCTACCCAACATGAGCCAAGATCTAGGTCTCTTGCCTTAAGCATAATATATATTGATGCTGCTGTTGAATTTTGAATTGAATATTCGAGTGCCTTTTCAGGAAATAGTGTTTTGGCACTTCTTTCATCGTAACATACTACTATTAATAGGGGTGCTTGACTTATCCAATGTTGGTTTAAGCAGGCTTCTGATAGTTTTGACATCTTTTTTTTATCTTCTATAATCATAAAAACCCAATTTTGCATATTGCCTGCTGAAGGTGCATATTTTGCTATTTCTAATATTTCACTTAAGACTTCATTTTTTATTCTTTTATCGTCATAATCTCGAGTGCTATGACGAGAAAAGATTACTTTGTTTAAATCCATTAGGAATATTTAAATTATATGAAATATTTAAATTTTGTTATGGATTATAGGCAACTAGTTGATGTTTATCTAAATCTGGAAAAAACAAGCAAGAGGCTAGAAAAAATAGAGATTATCTCTAATTTGATAAAAAAATGTAACAAAGATGATCTGGTCGGTGTTATTTATTTGTTGCAAGGAAGGGTTTTTCCAGCTCATGATGAAAGAAAGATAGGGATGGGTTCTAGGCTAATGATAAAGGCACTTAGCCATTCTTTAGGTGTATCTGTTAATGAGGTAGAGACGCTTTTGAAAAGCAGGGGTGATTTGGGGATTGTTGCTGAGGAATTAATTAAGAAAAGAAAACAGACTACATTGACGCATAAAAAGATTGAGGTTAAAAAAGTTCTTGAAAACATTGCAAAATTATCTGAAATGGAAGGTAAGGGGACTATAAATAGAAAGATCGGATTAGTTTCTGAATTGTTAACAAATGCAACACCCCAAGAAGCCAGGTTTATTGTTAGAACAGTGTTGGAAGAATTAAGGGTTGGAGTTGCAGAGGGTATTCTGAGGGATAGTATTGGTAAAACATATAACGTTAATGTACGTGATGTAGAAAAAGCATTTGACGTGCTTGTTGATTATGGTGAAGTGGCTAAGCGGGCTAGAGAAGGGAAATTGGAAAAATTGGGATTAGAGATTGGAAGGCCATTTAGGGCTATGCTCTCTATTAAGGTTGATAGTATTGAAGAAGGGTTTAAAGCCGTTGGAAGACCTGCCTTATTAGACAGAAAATTGGATGGTTTTAGGGTCCAGATACATAAAAACAATAAAGAAATCAAATTATTTACAAGGAGATTAGAAAATGTTACTAATCAATTTAAAGAGGTTTTGGCTATAATTGAAAAACATGTAAAATCAAAAACCTGCATTTTGGATTCTGAATTTGTTGGTTATGATCCTAAAACTGGAAAACACATGCCATTTCAAAATGTTTCTCAGAGAATAAGGAGAAAATATGATATTGAGACTGTAGCCAAGAAGTTACCTGTAGAAATTAATGTGTTTGATGTTTTACATTACAATGGAAAAGATTTGATAAATGAAACTCAAGATAAAAGAAGGCGTATTTTAGAAAAAATAATTAAGGAGAATAAAAATAAAATTGTTTTGACTGAAAAATTAATTACTGGCAATGAAAAAGAAGCAATGGAATTTTTTAAAGAATCTTTGCAAAGCGGTAACGAGGGGGTTATGCTAAAAAATTTAAATGGGATTTATCAACCCGGTAGAAGAGTAGCTGGATGGGTAAAATTCAAAAGTGTACTTGAGCCTTTAGATCTTGTTATTAGTAAATGTTATTATGGTGAAGGAAAGAGAGCGGGATGGTTAACAAGCTACACTTTGGCTTGTAGATCTGGAAATAAATTACTAGAGCTGGGCAAAGTAAGTACTGGGATTAAGGAAACGGGTGAAAGTTTTACTTATAAACAAATGACTAAGTTACTTAAACCATTAATACAGAAAGAAAGTGGAAATATTGTTATGGTAAATCCGAAGATTGTAATTGAAGTGGCTTATGAAGAAATACAAAAAAGTCCTACTTATAGCTCTGGTTATGCATTAAGATTCCCGAAAGTTTTAAGACTTAGAAGCGATAAACCTTTAAATGAAATAAACACAATAAAAGACGTTCAAAGGATTTATAATTCCCAACGAGGCAAGAAGTGATATGTTTTTAACAAGCAATAAAACACATTGAAGAAAATATATCAGAAGTTAAGAACATAAACTTTTTAGGATAACAATCTTTATATATGAGTCTAGTGCTACATCCTAGTAAATATAATCTTTATGAAGTGAAAAACAAAGGATATATTGTAAAGTGGTTAACAAGAATGATCCTTAGATTATAGGTTATGCAAAAAAAAGGTGATATGACCTAGGAGGTCTTTATAATGATTATGAAGGAAGAATTTTTGGCGAAGCTAAGACAACATTTTGGTCTTAATTTATATGAAGTTAGGATATGGACTGCTCTTCTTTCTCGTGGTGTTTCAACAGCTGGAGAATTAAGTGATATTGGGAATGTGCCTAGAAGCAGGGCATATGATGTTCTTGAAAGTTTGGAAAAGAAAGGTTTTGTTGTTATGAAATTAGGGAAACCGATTAAATATCTGGCTGTAAATCCAACAGAGGTAATTGAAAGAGTTAAGAAATTTGTTCGTGTTAATGCTGATGAACGGTCTAGAAGAATTGATTCTTTAAAAGGATCAGATATATTAAGGGAATTAAATACGTTACATACCAAAGGAATTGAGTTTATTGAACCTGCTGATCTTTCTGGTGCTATAAGGAGCAGACATAATATATATACACATTTAGAGTTAATGGTAAGGAATGCTAAAAAGAGTATTACCTTTATGACTACCAGCAAAGGTATAATTAGAAAGGTTGAGGCGTTAAAGGTAGAGCTTGAAAAATTAGCCAAGAAAGGGATTAAGATTAGGATAGCTGCACCAATAACAAAAGACAATGAAAATGCTGTTAAGGATGTTATGAGATTTGCTGAAATAAGGGATAATAAAGGAATTAATGCGCGTTTTTGCATTATTGACAATAAAGAGCTTTTATTCATGATTTTGGATGATGAAGAAATTCATCCTACTTATGATGTTGGTATTTGGGTAAATACGCCGTTTTTTGCTGGTGCGCTTGATACAATGTTTAATGCTGTATGGAAAACACTGCCATCTGCTGATCAGGTATTAAAGGCGAAATAGGTTTTTTAAAGGAGGTGAGAAGATGGAGAGGAACATGGGTACACTTTTATTGGCTGTTGCTCTTATAGTTATTTTCTCTTTATTTTCAGGGAAGTTAACTGGTCAAGCTAGTAAAGAGGAAAGAGGAACAAAGAGTTGCTTTGATACTGATTTAGGAAATAATATTTATGGCCCCGGGGCTGTAATAACATTTGTTAATGGTAGACAAGCATATTATCCTGATAGATGCGGCGGTACTCTTAGTGTTATAGAAAATTATTGTGATGACGGTAAGAGAAGGTTTAAAGAATCATTTTGTGTTGATGGCATGGAATGTAAAATGAGTGCATCATATCAAGGTGGAAATAGATATGGGCCAGCAGCTTACTGTGGCTGAATATGAAGGATAATGGTGTTTTAATTGGTTTTATTTTTCTTATTTTTGGTATTTTTTTGTACAATAGTTATTTTAATGTTGGCGGAAGGGTTGCTGAGGGGAGATATTGTTATGATAATGATGATGGTATAATGATTTATACAGCAGGCAAAGTAATTTCTGATATTGGAACTTTTTATGATAAATGTTACGACAATCTAAAGCAGATAAGGGAATACTATTGTGGTCAGGGTAGATATGGTGGTGAATATCAAGTAGAAAGTAAAGTGACAAATTGTGGTATAGGTTATGTTTGTGTTAGAGATGTTTTAGAGGATGCTGATGCCTGTATGCAACAATAATTAGAGAAAGGGTTTTAAATAAATCTATATTTTGATTTTATTTATGGAGAATGAGATTAAAAAAGAATTAAAGAGGGTATTAAATAGGAATGTTGACCTTGAGATACCAAAAAGCCCTTCTTTAGGGGACTATGCTTTTCCTACTTTTTCTTTATCAAAAGAATTTAAGAAAGATCCAAATGAAATTGCAATAGAATTAAGTAAAGAGGTTAAAGGAGACTTTCGGGTTGAAGTTAGGGGCGGATATTTGAATTTCTTTGTTGATAAAGACAAATTGGCTAAGGAAACCTTAAGTAAGGTTTTAAAAGAAAAAACTAAATATGGGAGCACTAATTTAGGGGGTAAAAAAGTGATTGTTATTGATATGAGTTCTCCAAATATTGCTAAACCCTTTGGTATTGGTCATTTAAGAAGCACTATAATTGGGGATGCGTTAAGGAATCTGTATACATTTTTAGGGTATAGGGTTGTTAGGATAAATCATTTAGGTGATTGGGGAACACAATTTGGTAAATTAATCTTTGGATATAAAAAATGGGGCAATATAAAAAGATTACTAAATGACTCTATAAAATATATGTTAGATTTGTATGTAAAAAGCAATAAGGAGGCATATGAGGAAGAAGGCAGAATATGGTTTAAGAGATTAGAAAATGGGGATAAAGAGGCATTAAAGTTATGGAAGCAATTTAGGGAATTAAGTTTAAAGGAGTTCAAGAAAATATATAGGGTTCTTAATGTAAATTTTGAAAGTTATTCTGGAGAGGCATTTTATAATGATAAATTAGAAGAAACTATTAAACTATTACAAAATAAATGCATTGTAAGCGAGAGTGACGGGGCATTAATTGTGGATTTAAAAAAATATGGAATGCCACCATTGTTGCTAAGAAAAAGTGATGGCACAACATTATATGCAACAAGGGATATTGCTGCTGCCTTGTATAGAAAAAAAAAGTACAGGTTTAGTAAAGCAATATATGAGGTCGGAAGTGAACAAAAATTATATTTTCAGCAGTTATTTAAAACTTTAGAAATAGCCGGTTTTGAATGGGCAAAAGATTTGATACATGTCGACCATGGTTTGTATCTAGGAGAAGATGGGAGGAAGTTTTCAACTAGAAAAGGAAAAATTGTATTTATGGAAGACGTTTTGACTGAAGGCATTAATAAAGCAGAAAAAATAATAAAAGAAAAAAATCCAAAGCTAGAAAACAAAGAAAAAATTGCTGAAAAAATTGCTGTTGGGGCGATTAAATATGGAGATTTAAAGAATGATAGAATAAATGATGTTATTTTCAGCTGGAATAAGTTTCTTGATTTCAATGGAGAAACAGGACCATATATCCAATATGCATATGTAAGGGCATGTAGCATTTTAAAAAGTGCTAAATTAAAAATGAAAATCGATTATTCTTTGTTAAATAAAAAAAGTGAAATAGAATTAATTAAACATTTAAATGAATTTCCTCAGATAGTTAAGAAGGCAGCTTTAGAATATAAACCACATATTGTTGCTAAATATGTTTATGACCTAGCTAAAATATTCAATGATTTTTACGAAAAAATACCTGTGCTGAAGGCAGAGAATAAATTAAAGAATACTAGATTGGCTTTGGTTTTCTGTGTAAGACAGGTTTTGGAGAATGGGTTAAATTTACTAGGAATCGAAGCCCCTAGGAAAATGTAATTAATTTATTTTTAGTTTCAATTCTTGGGCTCGCCCTTCAGACACGCTCGACTTCACCTAAAATGATAAATGTTATTAGTCCATTAGATAGCTTGAACATAAAAATGAAGAATTTATCACTCTTGAATTAGTTCATACCTTTTACCAGTAATAAACTTTATTTTGGCGCTAGAAGGATGGTAGTGGTGTTATGTTGTGAATTAGACATGTAACGGTTTATGAGCAACGCTATTGTTCCATTGTGTAGCTGAAACGAAGAAGTTAGTATCTGCTGTAATCTTCATTTTCTCTTTTGTTGCCTAGTTTTATGCACTAACAAAGGGACATCGCTTTCTTTTATTCCTAATCTTTCTGCTCTTTTCCTTCCTTCCTTAGCTATTTTCTCTAAATCTTTTATTAAATCATCTTTTGAGGGCATTTCTATTCTCTTTAAGACTACGGAGTTCTTGCTGCCAACAACAGCAAAGACGCTTCCTTCCCACGCGTTTAATTCTTCTCTTATGTGTTGTGGAATCACAACCTGTCCCTTAGAAGACATCTTAACAATTTCTATAGCCATTGTGTGTTCCTCCATTCTTATTGTAAGAAAGTAAGCATACCTTATTTATAAACTTTCCTATGCTGAAAATTTTCGGCGCAACCCATTTTTACTCGAAACTTTGTTGCCGACCTAACCAACCTACAACATAAAGTTTTGGTTTTTCTTTGAAAATTCTACTAACGTATGCGATTAACAGAAGTTCGCCGCGGGCGAATTTGGGAAAATTTCGCAGGAATTTCCCTGTTAATCGCTGTTAGGCGTCCCGAACGAAGTGAGAGCCTACAAGGCGTGGCGACGAGCACGAAGTGCGAGGAGAGTTCGGCGAGGCGTCCGAGAAACAAAAATTTATATACACAAGTAAAGTAATTGATTGTATGGTATTTAGAAAATTAGGAGATTATAAGGTATTCTTATTTTCAAACTCTATATTGGCATTTGCATTAGGACTATTTATGCCATTTTGGATAATATTCTTACAAGATTTTGGTGGAAGTATAGAACAATTCGGATTTGCAATTGGATTAATGGTATTTGCACAGTCAATTACATCATATTTTGCTGGTAAGTATTCTGATAAATTAGGGAGAAAATTATTTTTAATAATTGGGGGATTTATTTTAACTGGAGTGGTATTTTCTTATACATTAATAACCTCATTAATCCAATTATATATTTTACAGATTGTAAATGGAATTACTAACTCCATGCAAATGACAATGGAAACAACATTTTTAGGCGATATAACTAAGAAAGTATCAAGAGGGTTAGATATCGGTAAATACCATGCAATTGTTGGAGTTATGGCAGCAATATCAATGATGGGTGGTGGATTTATAGCAGGACAAATGGGTTTCAAAATAATATTTTACATTACAGCAGGAATAATTTTTGTTTCTACCATATTATTATTTTACATACAAGAAAAATAAAGGACGCCGAGCCGAATTACGCCTAACAACGATTATGTGCAATTTTCAAAAATCCTGAAGAGAATAGAATTGGAACATTTCTTAAAGATATTTAGAAACGGTGCTTAAATAATCTTGAACTTTTTTATCTGAAGCAACTCCAAAAGGCCAACCAGTCCAAACAAAGAATCTATCTTGTTCTTCTCCTTTTCTAATACCTCTCACTTGCAATGCTGGAAATAAATTTCCTATTCTTATATTTGTTACATCATAGTCACTATGCTCTTGAATTGAACCTAAAGAATATCTTTTTCTAAATTCGTCTTGTGGTTTTGCTCTATATCCCATTTCTTCAGCGGCCTTTATGCAGGCTTGTTCAAGAGTTTCGCCGGTTACTCTTTTCGGCAAATCTATTTGTATTGAATCTCCCATAATTCAAAAGAATTTAATAAAATATATAAAGATTGTGGTGATTATACATTCAAATACATTCATAAAATTAAAATCAATAAGAAGTTCCCATTCTTTAATTTAATAAATAATTGGGCTTCGTCATTTAAGACTGATTTTTGAAAACTTGCTTCGCAACTTCGTTGCTCGGGCACGTTACTATAACCGTTGCTGCCTCGCAGTTTAGTGCGAGGTGTAAAAGTATTTGAATTCTGAGAAAAATAAAAAAATAGTGAGAGGGATGTTTTCTCACTAGAATAATTTAATAGTGTGAACATTAAAAGTCCTTCTTAATAAACTTTTTGTGAGGTAATAAAAAATGGCAGTTGAATTAAAACACAACAAACTAAATTTTTGTCCTTCAGAGAATATAACACGCAATGCTCAATTCAAAAAAAATCCGCCCAGATGTGCCTCAAAAATTCTTCTCTACTTATTTGCAAATCATGTTTTATTATTTTATTAAGCAGACCTCTATCCCCGTCTTCACCAGGATGATTCGGAACAACCGTTGTCCTACAATCTGAATGCTCAAAAAACATATGACTTCCTTCCTGTCTTTTACATTCAAATACATTCAAATCCTAATTTTTTAAGAACTTTTGCTATCCCTATTGCAATCATCAAAGGCAATTTTGCCATTTCAAACCTCTATTTGTTGCAGACTTAAGAATTTTGATTTAGATTCACTTGGTTTTTTTACCTTTAAATATAATGAAATTGCCTCCTTCGTTCTTTTTATTAATTCATCATATGTTTTAGCTTGAGTATGACATCCATGAAGTTCCACTACTTCAGATATTAAATATCCATCTTCTCCTTCTTCTACTATAACATTGAATTTTTCCTTCATGCAATCTTTTAAGTAGTAATGCCCTTATATAATTTTCGGCGGATTTTTGAACTTAAATTTCTGCGAAATTTACTTTTACTTCGTAAAAGGCGTATAACACCAATTAGTTTCAATTCGGGGATGCAAGCTTCCTTCTAAATTCCTTTTTAAATCATATATTGTCTCAAGTCGAACTAAAGGGACCTTATTCCTTTCTTCAATTAGATGATATTTTCCTTTTGCTTGTCTGGTTATAATGCCGATCGAATAATGATCCGGCTCGAAAAATCGCGAGCATCCAGGAATTAATTCCGAGAAGTAAAGTCAACAATGCTTTATTTTTTTCTTTCTTGGATTTTATGATTAATCCTTAAATCGATTGTTTTATAAATTATATTCTTGAATAGAGATTTTATGAGATATGTAGAGCATATTAAGATAAATAGAAAATTGAGCATTAATGAACTTATTACATTAATGGGTAAGATAGGTGTAATGGGGTGTGGAAGATTAAGCAGGGCTGTTGATATTCTTGAAGAGATGATTAAGGATAAAGATTGCAAGGTTTTTTTTGGTCAGGCTGGGGCTATGATTCCTGGAGGTATGAGGAATATTATTTCTGGATTTATTAAAGATGACTTTGTTGATGTTTTTGTTACTACTGGAGCCACTTTAACGCATGATTTAATAGAAGCTTTAGGATATAGGTATGAAATAGGCAGATATGATGTTGATGATGTGAAATTATATAAAAAAGGCAAGGATAGAATGTGGGATAGTTATATGCCAAATAAAGCATATGAATCCTTAGAAGATTTTTTTGAAAAATATTGGGATGAATTTAGCTCATGTAAAAAAATAAATGCGTTGGTATGGAAAATTGGGAGTAAATTAAAAGATAAAAACTCTGTTTTGTTTAATTGTTATAAGAAAAAAATTCCTGTTTTTTGTCCAGCTATTGCAGACTCAGGTATCGGTTTGATGATATGGGGCAGGAAAGCAAGGGGCAAGAAGATATTTATTGATGCCTTTGATGATATGAACGATATAATTGATATCGCATGGACAAGTAAAAAATCAGGTGTTTTTTATATCGGCGGTGGGGTGCCTAAAAATTTTATACAGCAGGCTATGCAGGTATCTCCAAAAAAGTCTGGATTGGGTGTGCAGATAACAACTGATAAGGCTGAATTCGGGGGAAGTTCAGGTGCTAGCTTGAAAGAGGGTATCAGTTGGGGGAAAATGAGCCATAAAGGAAAATTCGTTGATGTTTACTTAGATGCTACTATCGCTCTACCTTTGATTTATGGTGCTTTAAAAGAAAAAGGTTTATAAAGGATTGATTTTTATAATATGCAAAAGAAGTGGTTTAAATGAAAAGATTGTTATTAATCATTTTAATTTTATTTGTTGTGCCTTTTGTTTTGGGACGGTATCAAACTAGTTTAAGTGACACACGCACAGATTGTGTTAATCTATGTTTATCTAAATACTTTGAAGCAAAATGTAGAAGCATTGTTAATGAAGATGAATACACTAAATGTAAATATGATACGTTAGAAAATTGTAATAAAAGATGTTCTAAAGATGATTTTAAAGAAACTACTACCACTTTGACTGATGATTGGTCTTTAAATTGCGAAAATGCCTGTAAAAATAGAATATTGATTTCTGCTACTGAAATTACATATGATGCCTGTTTAAAGGATTGTTATGAAAGTAGAAATACTAAATATGGGCCAATGGGCATAACAGAAAATAAGGTTTATATATACTGGCAATGTCATGATGGTGTTGAAGGAAAACAATATGTAGAATGTGGTTCTGAGGATAAATGGAATAAATATGCTCAAGAAGATTGCACAAATAAATGCAGATTAGACAGAGAGAGAAATGATAAAACTGGTAAATGCGGCGTTAATAAATTTATAGTATTTGGTTACGAAAAATGTACTGTTGGTTATGATCCACCATTGCCATCGGGTGTGCCACCAATCATAAAAACGCCTGTTAGTGTAAGCCCTGAAATCGGAGAAGAATGTTCAAGTTTCTGTAAAGAAAAATATTTAACTGATCTAGCCGGTTATGGTCTTTGTTTAAAGGCGTGTGATGACTACAAACAAAGCGGTGCAGAAAAGGAGTTAGAAGTAAAAGAAAAGGAAGCTATGATAAGGTGTTCAGAAGGTTGTATGTTAGATGGAAAATGTGCGCCCATAGGATATAGGGCTAAGGGAGAATATTGTGATATAAATGGAATGACTTTACAGAAATCAACAGGGGGCCTTTGTGAGAACAATTTTGAATGTAAGGCTAACTTTTGTGAAGGTACAGAAGAAGGCGGAAAATGTGTAGAACCTGGATTTTTTACTAAATTTGCTGGATGGTTTAAGATAGTCTTTAGAAATTTGGGTTTTAGCTAGGAGCCAGTTCCTCTAAATCTAATGAATCAAATAATTTTTTAAGCATTTTTTGCTCTTCAGTGCTCATTTTTTTCATCCTCTTTTTCTAAATCTAGGACATCAAAAAGTGTCTTGTTTTTCTTGGTTTCAGCAAATGAAATCATATTTTTAAACCCCCTTTACGCTTGATTTTTAAGAAACTAGAAGATATATAAATATTTGTTAGATGTAAAATTTCTTTTTTGAAAATCTATTTTTGATTTGTATTTTTTAGAATAGAAAAAGCATATTACTAGTGAAAAGTTACATGGTAGTTTATTTATAAGCTGGTTTTATGTTAATATAGTGTAATTTTGACGAAAAAAGGAAAAAGAACGCTTGAAATGCAAAGTTTATAAATTCCTTATTTTTTATTATTTTATGGCTAAAAAGTGCGATATATGCGGTCAAAAGATAGAAACAATTTTTTTAGGTAAGTTAATTGGTACGCAAGTTAAGAATAAATTCGTATGCAGTAAATGCCAAAGCACCCATAAGGGGAATTTGAAGAAGAAACTTGGCATTGAGGATTAAGAAATACTGTTCAATATCATTAATGTTTGAGTTTTTCTGACTCCCGGTATCTTTCTGAGTTTATTTATCAAAAAATTATTTAGTTGATCGATATTATCTTGTTTTACTCTTACTAGGAGATCATTAATACCAGTAATGCTACATACTTCTTCAACACCTTGAAGTATTTTTATCTCTCTTGCAATATCCTCTTGATTTTTATCTTTTCCTTCTACTTGATCATATGCGGTATTTACTAATACAAATGCATCAACAGATTTACCAAGCTTTTTATTATCCAGTGTAATTGTAAAGTTTTTTATTACACCTTCTTGTCTAAGTTTTTTAATTCTATTATGCACTGTAGTTATAGGTTTCCTTAATTTTTTAGCTATGTCCCTAGTAGAAACCTTTGCATCTTTTCTTAATAATTCTAAAATTTGCCAGTCTGTATTGTCTATTTTCATTAAAAGGTATATTGTTCCAAAAATATATAAATTTATTGATTACTAATAGAGGTTATTAATGGAAACGCTTAACTTAAATGAAATTCTCAAGGGATTTAATTTAACATCTACAGAAATACTAGTTTTTACTGAATTAAACAAACTTGGCACTGCACAGATTGGCAAAATAATAAAATACACTAGCTTACATAGAGGTACTGTCTATAATACCCTGCAAAGATTAAAAGAAAGGGGATTAATCTTATTGGTAAAGAAAGATAAATTAACCAATTATGGTGTAAATCCAAATTCTTTTCTTTCTATGATTGAGGAGGAAAAACTAAATCTCGAGAGAAAAGAAGAATTAGCAAAAAAAATTATTGAGCATATGAAACTTTCGAAAGTATTTAATTATGTAGAAAAGCCAAGTGTCTATTGTTTAGAAGGAGAAATGGCCTTTAGGGGTTTATTCATGGAAATTTTACAATCTAATAGTAAAAATGAGGAAAATTATTTATTTTGTGGCAATGGGGGAGAAATGCGAGATTATTTGGGTAGCTCATACTACAGAAAATCACAAATAATGAAGGTTTTTCTTGGAACTAAATGCAAGATAATTTTAAATACTGATAAAGAAACACATCCATTTGCAAAAGAGGTAAGAGGAACTATAAAATGGCTACCAAAAGATAACGATTTTGCTTCTGTTAATACTTGGATATATGGGGAAAAAACAATTATAGTTGATTGGCAATCTAAACCACTAAATATAATCGTAATAGAAAATGAGAATATAGCAAATCACTATAAACAAATCTGGAAGAGCTTGTGGAAGCATGATGCAATAAAGCAACAAGAAGTATATGATTTAAACCTATAAAGCAAAGTTCATTAATTTTTCTCTTTAGTTTTATATTTTTATCCTATAAGTGTCACCATTTTCTACGGTAGCTACAGTATAAATACCAGATTTGCATACGCATAAATAAAAAGTCATGCGTTACATCACGAATTAGAGAATTATCAAAGTAATAATATATTAATTAAAAATTATCGGAGGTAAAAAAATGAAACTAGACAATATATTAAGAAAAGCTAGAATCAAATTAGCGACTACTGCGCTAGGGGTAGGAAGTATTTTCTCTACAGGATGTGACTATGAAAAGTTATTTGGAATATTGCAAAACAATGTGGGTTTAGATAGTATTGTTTATCTTGCAGAAAAAGAATACGACAGCGCACGAAGAATTGGACCATTAGTTGTTACTGCCGATCGGACATTACCAAGGGTGACTGTTGGCGTAATTGGACCATATGATACAGGTTTAAGCTTCAGAGTTGGAAGAGACGACAACAACCCCGCAGGTTTTCATATTGATGCGGTAGTTTCTAGAGGAGAAAAAGAATACGGCTTGCACCACGTCCGTCCACAAGATTACGTACGAAGAGGAATAGGTGCAATAAGAAATTTCAGAGGAAGCACCATCCCCCTACTTGTACCTTTGCCACCTGCAATAACTTATCCACTTTACCAAGAAGAACTGACTCGACAAGGCAGATTATAGAAACCTTTATTTTTCTTTTTTTATTTTTATTTAAAAATAAAAAAAAATAATTTTTGATACCTGCTGCCAATAAAAATTTTCATAAAGATTCTTCAGGAGCATGAAGTATATAAATTTGTCTGTACCTGGATACTATATACTTAAAGGGATATAGTTAAATACTTGTACTTCTTTCTTCATTTCATATTGTCTGAATTCTGTGTCATCGATGAGTTTCTGAGTCCAAACTTTACCGCATTTGGAACACTTGTACTTGCTTTTATGTGGCCATAGCACCAATGCATAATTACATTTGATACATCTTGGCACTATGATGTACTATAAGAAATAAAACTTATATTTAAATTGTTCCAAACTTTATATTAATCCTTTTGATCTTAGAAAAAGGTATAAAAGAATTAAAATTATAATAATAACTATCCATCTGGGGTCTGTTGCGCCTCTTTTTCCTTTAATATTTAACAAACCTTCTAATTTTGAGATTTTCAAATTCACCTCTTCTATATCTCTTCTAAAATTAAGTTTATCATTTATTATATTTAAATGTTCCTTTATTTTTTTAATGTCCTCCGTGTTTCTATTAATCTGGTTAACCTTTTCTTTATATATACTAATTGGGTAGGATATTATAAAATATAATATTATTGCTCCTAACAACGCCAGGAATAAGATAATTCCAGTTTGAGGATCCCTAGATTGTGCATAAAAACTTATGACTCCTGCAAAAAAAGTTACAAGTATACCGATAATATCAGTAAATCCGGGAAATCTTTTACTTTTTAATTCCATAATTTTTTGATAGGGCACAATTGCTTAATTAAGTTTTTGTTTTAAATGATTTTATATTACCTTATAGTATTTCTACAAAAGCTACAAAAATAATGTTTTAATATAATAATTAGGATGGGGATACCTAGAAAATGAGTTTATTTTTTCTCACATTAAAGTAATTTATCTTCTATCCTTAGGTCTACTAACTCTTTTTTATCAGCATTAATATAATCTTGTACGGGTCTTTCTTGTTCTTTATCATTTGGATCAAAATGAGCCCACCCAGATACGAGAGCTACCCTATCAAAATTATTCATAAAAAGATAATTAATAGAGTCTGCCCAAAATTGGTTTCTTACAGTACATCTAGATAAAGGAGTTTCTTCTATTAACTTTTTTAGAGATACGTCTTTTGTAAGCTTTCTTTCACTATCTAAAGAAATTATTTGATATCCTTCTGGATCAAGTCTTACAATTCTCCATTCGCCAATTGGAAAGTCGATTAAGAAAATAGGAATTCTTTTATCTAATGTATATGCCATAACAGGTACAGCTACTCTTCGTTCTGGTTCTATCATAGGCCTTTCATCAATGTATACATTAACTTGTTTAGCATCTCTAATCAAAGTATACTCATAAGTAGGAAATCCACCCCTTGGCCATCTAAGACGACCAGCTTTTACATCACCAATAGCTCTTTCATATCTTACGGCGCTCTTGCCTTTAGCAAATTTTGTAAATTGCTTTTTGCTTGGAAAATAAAGAGTTTCTTCTAAACATATTGCTTCTGGTTTAAAGAAGCAAGTGTATTGTAAATACTTTCATATGCTTCTGCATCATGTGTAATTCCCATGCCTAAAAAGGATTTTTGTTTATTCATTTTTATACTCCGGACTAAAATTAGTTGTGAATGATATTAGCATTATATCTACGCTTCTGCTCTAGCTCTTCAAGGCCTATTTCATCACCAGCTTTTAATCTGGGGTGCCTTCTATACCATGCTTTTATTCCTTTAGCAATGTATTTTCCTTCTCTTCTATGTCCTGTTCTTGTGCCTTCGAAAGCAGATGTTACGTAAGTTTCTATTTCTCCGATATCTGTAACTAAAATAAAAGGAACTCTATAACCAGGAAAAAATTCTCTATGTTCCATAGGTATTGGTATAAGTCCATATCTTTTCCAAGATGGCTCATCAGTCCTTGCTTCATTAGGAAGTGTAATACTAATTGAATTTTGAATAGCTGAAACTTGATCAGAAGGCATTCTTCTTAACAAAGTATTTAATCTTTGATAAAGACTATTAATTTGATCCAATCTTCTATTTAAGTTTGTTTTTGAGCTTTTAATTTCTCTTAACTC
>Ga0213870_1000471_pt1 | contig 18837 bp, 12 predicted proteins | sample WICALVC2017_Meta_FD_160119 | JGI IMG/M metagenome (GOLD analysis project Ga0213870, IMG submission 160119) | Freshwater microbial communities from subterranean cave lake in Wind Cave National Park, South Dakota, United States - WICALVC2017 | ecosystem: Environmental > Aquatic > Deep subsurface >... | reverse complement strand
CCACCAAGTAGCGTAAGTTGAAAACTTGAAGCCGCGGCGGTAATCAAATTTATCCACCGCGCGCGAAAGCCCGATGTTGCCCTCCTGAACCAAATCCAAAAGGCTTAAATTGGGCGTGCGGTTCACATAGCGCTTGGCAATGGAAACGACAAGCCGCAGGTTCGCTTGGATGAACTTGCGGCGCGATTCTTCATCGCCCTTTTCAATTTTTTTAGCCAACTCTTTTTCCTCGGCTTGGGTTAAAAGCGCCGTCTTCCCAATTTCCCGAAGATACATCTGGACTGAGTCCGGCAGTTCTTCAAAACCCGGGATGGAGATTGCCCCTTCTAACTCTTTTTGACTCACCTCTTCTTTGGGCAGTTCAATAAGCTGGCTGGTTTCCACTACTTTAATGTGATGCTTCTCTAAGGCGTCATAAATTTCTTCCAAAAAACCCACGTTCTCCTCAATGCGCGGGAAATAATGCAAAACTTCGCTGTCAGTCACAAAGCCACGGCTCTTGCCGCGGGCAATAAGCTCCTCAAGCGCCTGGAGATTAACTTCACGCTTGGCTTCGGCTCGAGTGAGTTTCCTTAATTTTCTGCCGGTTTTCTTTTTCTTAGCTCGTCTTAGTCTCGGCCGCCCGACTCGCCGTCTGCGCTTTAAAATTTTTCTTTTTTTAACAGTTCGCTTTTTTCTCATGGAATTTAAAACAAATAGCCACGAATTATGAACAAATGGCCACGAATCACGAATGGTGACTAATAGCCACTAATCCGAAACAGAGGATACCCGAAGATTACTCTGTGGCTATCTGTGATTAGTGTCTATTCGTCCAATATTAGTGGCCATTAGTGATTATAAATTATACATTTCCTTGGAAATCCGGTCAAAATCGCGGAGCGCCTGATTTAAACCTTGTTCATCGCCATTCTGTTCTGCTTCCCGAATTTTGGCGCCGATAATTTCGCGCTCGCCGCGATAATATTCAAGGCGCAGATGTTTAGATAATTCTTCAAATTCTTTATGCATCAATTCCGGCTCGGCAGTCTCCAGGCCCGAGCGCAAACTGATTAAGTCGGCCAGAGCGGTGAGGTGCGGCGGCAGGTTTAGGAATAAACTCTCCTTTAACGAATTAAGAATAATCTGATAAGGTTCAGATAAAAATGCGAGCTGCGCCTGACATTTGTCTCGCAGTGTTGGATCGGCAACGGCTAAACTTAAAAATCTCTGGCTTACCAAATCACGCCGGGAAAAATTTCTGTTCTCCGGGGTATCATTTTTATTTATCGCCTCGGCTGAACCGGCAACTTGGACGGCTTTAAGATTATTCATCTCATCAAAAAGATGCTGGTCGGAAATACTTGTTAAGCGCCCGAGTTCACGAACCCACTCCGCTTGTTCAACCGAACTTGAGACGGCTTTGATTTTTGAGAGCACAGTTCTTATGCCTCGCTTCAATCCGATGACATCGCGCACCCCGGCCGGAGTTTTATTCTTAAGCAACGGCTCAAGATAGCGCCGAAAATAGAATTGCATTGCCGGTTCGGCTTCGTTCACAAGCTTGCTAAGCAATCCCGGCTGCTTCTTTGCCAAATCAGCGGGGTCCTTAACATTCGGAATGTTCGCATTTATGACTTTGACAAAGAAATCGTGGGCGCCAGCCAAGTCAATCACCCGCTCGCTCGCGAGTCTCCCGGCCTCGTCATTATCAAAAGCGACAACTAGAGTATCGGCTAGACGCTTCAAATTCTTAAGGTGCTCGGCTGTAAGCGCCGTGCCCGAGGTGGCGACAATATTCTTGACCCCATCCTGCCAAGTCATGAGTAAATCCATTTGGCCTTCTACTACGACTACGGTTTTGGCATCGTGAATCGCATTTTTTGATTTGTTAAAACCAAAGAGCAGGCGCGATTTATTGAAAATCGCTGTCTCCGGGGAATTAACATATTTACCTACTTCCGCATCCTCGGAGCCGGGCATAACTCTGCCGGTAAAGCCGATCGGCTTTCCGAAGGGATTCACAAGCGGGAACATAATCCGGTTACGAAAGCGATCCCAATAAGTGCCGCGCTCGGTTTTAAAGACGATGCCGGCCCGCTCAATGTCGCTGATTTTAAAGCCGCGCTGGAGCAGATGCTTATTTAAAACATCAGAAGAATTAGGAGCTAAACCTAATTCAAATTCTTCGATGGTCTCCGTCTTTAAGCCGCGTTCAACGAGGTAATCACGCGCCACTTTAGCAACCGCCACATCGGATTTCAGATATTCCCTAAAAAATTCTTTGGCTGCTTGGTTGATGTCATACAAAACCGCGTATTGCCGCTGATCCAGGCCCCCGGCGACTCGAACATCAACGCCGGCTTTTTCCGCTAAAACTTTAAGCGCTTCAAAAAATTCCAAATTTTCATATTGCATTAAAAAACCGATCACGTCACCGCCCTTTGAACATCCAAAACAATGCCAAATCTGCCGATCCGGCGAAACTATAAAAGACGGAGTTTTCTCCTTATGAAAAGGACATAGCCCTTTAAAATTCTTGCCAGCCGGCGAAAGACTTAAATACGGCCTTAAAAACTCCACCAAATCCAGTTTTTCTTTAATAAGTTGAACAGTATCGGACATTGTGGTAAGCTAAAATCCTAATCAAATTCTAATACTCAAAGACCGAAATTACAAACGAAATAGACAAATTTTATGAATAAGCAAGGTTTCTCAACTAATATAATCTTGGTCGCTGTTGTTATTGTTTTGGCTGGTGTAGTTATCTATTTATCGCTGCCCAGCCAACTATCATCTCCAACTCCTCCGCCAAGCGGTGGATCACCTGTCGCGCCTGCACCAGCCACAACTATAACACCACCGCCAACTTCTGGGCTACAAAGATATGCTGATTCTTACACAACCTACGGCCAGCATTTCTCACCCGAATATAGAATATTTTATGAATTCTTTTATCCTTCTTCTGATTTCACGGTTGAAACGAGCGCCAATAAACAGCCGCCGATAATTTTAAAAGAAAGCAACGGCAAAACCCACAGTATACTCATTGGAATAAATCTTGAGGCTTTTGGAGGAACTTTCCGCCAATATTTTGAGGCTTTTGCAGGAGCATGTTCAGATTGTCAAGAGGTGCAAAATAATATTAATATTGCTAACGCAACTGAAGTATATACTTTCGCGAACAACACAAGAGAATACATCGGTTTTGTAAGTCCCAAAACAGGAATAGTAATTGCAGTATTAGAAAAACCGACTGATAAAGCTAAACGGGTTTTAGAAAGTCTTTCGGTGACCACTACTATAGTAAATCGCTAATTATTCGTGAATATTAGCGATCATCTATTCGCGTATTAAGTGAGATCAAAATATGAGAAAATGTCTTAATTGCGGCAAAGGTTCAATAATGGCGGGTACGAGGCGACTGCTTCGCGGCCACTATAACCCGACGAACTGGACCCGAAAATATCCAAATCTTCAGAAAACACTTCTTCCTAATGGGAAGCATGGTTTTGTCTGCACTAAGTGCATGAAGAGTTTTAATCGCAGGCGGCCTATTTCTAGATAAATCCGAAATTCGAAATCCTAAATCCTAAACAAATTCCAAATATCAAAATCCCAAATAGTTTAGAATTTAGATATTAGAATTTAGAAATTCTTTGTTTGCTAAAGCAAACAAAGTTACGGGCTGTAGTGTAATGGCAGCACGAGTTCTTGGGGTGAATTTAGCCCGGGTTCGAATCCCGGCGGCCCGACAATTGCATTCTTATGATATACTAGAGTCAATGGATTACGAACCTAAAAACTTAGGAGTTGGGGGTTATCAAAACGATAAAGACGAAAAACCAGAATATAAATTCTCGGTTTATCTATCTATAACCTATTTTTTACTATGGTCATTCTTAGTACCTATACATTTGAAAGCCTATAGCGAACTCTTAAACGCCATATTCTTTTCACTTTTGCTATCGATTCCGGTTATAATATCATTATTTATCACATCAAGACTAATAAATAAATCTAAATGGCTGATTTTTATAATCGCAATCATAACTACAATCGTATTAAGTTCTTTTTCTATTAATCTTCTATTTGCGACTCAAGGTTTTAACTTTCTTCCTGAGGCTTTTCTCTTGTATTTAATAATAGCGATACCATATATATTAATCTTTAATCTGATATTTTCTATTGTTGGGTCTATCTTATTACTTCGCTTGCACCGAGTCACTAAAATTTTCAAAATTTTCCTCTTAATTTTATTAATTTCATTCTTGATTTTTAATGGATTTAAATTTAATGCTACCCGACAAAATATCAAAGAAGAGAAAGCGCGCGCAGAAAATTTTAAACAATTTGGAGAACATGACATTGCTATAAGTTTTCAGGCTAAACAAAATAGAGATGTGAATCTATGTAATCAAATTACCTATTTAGAATCAAAGGATAATTGTATCTTAAATGTTGCTATTGACAGAGCTGTAAGAGAAAGAAATCCTTCTTTGGTTTCTTTATGCGATCAGATATCATCGAAAAAAATTAAAAACACGTGTATTAATTTGATTTCTGAAATAAACTCAAGAAATTGAGAATAAGAAATAATAGCGATTTTCAAAACGCTATTATAAAAATATGCGAAAATTCTTGGAAAAAATCTTGCCGGTTGTTAGAGCCGAAGCCCACTGTGATATTCCTTGCGGCATCTATGACCCTACGCCCGCAAAAATTGCCGCTAAAACCGTGGCGCGCATGGTGCAACAATTAAATGAACTCAAAGTGCCCGAAGATCAGAATGACGCACATTCTTTAAATCAATATCACAATAGCGTGCTTCGGCGTATTGCGGTCAAGGAAGACCATGCGCAAAAATGCAAAGAGGAACTTTTAATCCTCTGGACTGATTTCTTTAAAGCCGAGCACTTAGCAAAATTCCCCAATCTCCACGAAATTTTCTGGAAAGCCGCCAAGCTTTGCTCAAAAAACAAACAGGAAGTTAATGCCGACGCGGCGCAAGAACTTATAGCGGCAGTTGATGAAATAGCTAAAATTTTCTATCAAGCCAAAGGCGCCCCGGAAAAATACGATGCTTACAAAAAAATCACCGACACACTCTATTAATCTCGCATGACTATCATTAACGATCGTTAATGATAGTTTTATAAGAATCATTAATCATCACGAATGATTCCTCGAATACTCACGAATATCAAAAGATTATTGTTTCTCGTCAAGGTTGAAGGTGAAAGCGCCTGGCCGGAACTGGTGCCGGAAAAAATTTACTTCGCCACTTCACTGCTTCGCCCCAAGATCGGGAATTTTATTGTTTTCAAGAATCCAAAAAATAACGAACAGAATTTCGTCAAAAAAATAGTAAAAATCACGCCCGCCGGTTATGAAGTTCAAGGCTTAAGCTCTTGGTCAAGCTCGAGTGAAGATTTCGGTTTAGTAAATAAAAAATCTATTCTAGGTACATTGATTAGATGATTAAGGGACAGTTGTATTAGCTACATTAGAATAAGGAGAGTAACCGGCGCCATTGAAAGCGCGGGCTCGATACCAATAAGTTGTGCCAGAAAACACGTTCCAATCAGAGTAGGATGTAGTATTTAGCGAAGTAGTGGCAAGTGGATTGAAAAAGGAGCCGTTCAAACTTCTCTCTATATTAAAACCGTTTTCATTAGTGGAATTGTCCTGCCAATTGAGTCCCACTGCGGCAGTGGTGGTTGCCGCAGCGGTTAAATTGGAGGGTGCATTAGGTGGGGTTGATCCTGTTCCCGGAGTAGTAATTTGGAAAATATTGGAATAAGCTGAATTACCCGCTAGATTGTAGGCATAGACTCTATACCAATAAGTTGTGAACGGGGAAAGGAAGAGATCGGAGAAAGTGTTTTGATTTGCTGGCGTTGTACCTGCCAGAAAGAAATTAACCCCGTCCCAGCTTCTTTCAACTTTAAAACCATTTTCATTATTAGAATTGTCTTGCCAAATAAGATCTACCTGATTAGAAGCTGGGGCAGAGCCAATGAGGTTTAATGGCGCTGCGGGCGGCATTATATTAGGCGTAGTGAGTGTTACTGTATTTGTATAGCCGGAATTGCCAAAGACATTATAGGCCCTCACTCTATACCAGTAAGTGGTATTTGGAGTTACATTAGTATCTAAGTAACTGGTTTGGTTGGCAGGCAGTAAGGTTTCAAAATAAACTACGTTATTTAAACTCCTCTCCAATTTAAAACCGCTTTCGTTATTAGAATTGTCTTGCCAATTTAGTTGCACGCCGCCTGGCGTCCAAACTGCGGTAAGATTTGAGGGTGTATTGGGAGGAAGAAAAGGATTAGGTAGGTTTGGCGTTGCTCGACAGTCAGAAATAACAATCCGAGAGCCCATATTTGTAGCATTCTGGTGACCGCTAGCTATAGCAACAACCACATTACCATTTACTTCCGGATATCCTATATAGTTCCACCCCGCGGGCGGCAAAATCATTTGCTGATCCACAAAAGAATTTGACGGCAAGACATAACTCATCAGCCTGATCCGAGAAATCGGCGAAGGCAACACCCACGGATTTTCATCAAATGCCAGTAGTGATCCCAGTGGGCTGATCGCCATGCGGGGGAATCGCTGGGTTAAACTATCATTACTAATTACGGCGTTGGGAGCGCTAAATACCCCGGCTGCATAACCCTTATAATGAATATCTAAGTCAAGAAGATTATTCTCTATAACTGGATAAAATGAGAGCGCCACTCCCCCTTGATTGTAGGCAATTCGGGAGGAAATTATCCCTGCGATAGGCGGATTGCCGGGATTAGTTGAGCTAGCTGAATTTACTAAAATGGGATTAATGGTGCTCGGTAGGTTGATATAATAATCATAGTAGTTGATATAAGGAAATGGCGAAGTCACCGTAACAGAAATTTCGGTCCAAGAGATCAGGCCGGTATTATCAAAAAAAACATCTCGAAAGTAATTTAATATCGGGTACGGACCACTGGGTGTCTGCATGATAATCTGTTCAACACCAGTTGTAAGATCACGCCCTCTAACTTCATTAATTCCACCGACAACCACCGACGAGTTATCACTTTTGGCATAAGCTAACCGGTTCGCATTAATATCGAATGCCAGATTGATTGGAGAAACCTGGAAAAATCCTAATGCAACAGAAGGCGTTGAAGTAATAACAGAGATGGTACTCTGACAATTAAAAAAATTACAAGTGACTAATTGGGTATTAAAAGCACCAGTTGTCCCAGTTGCTGGAACCGTTCTCATAAAAGCAACTAGGCCATTTGAATTTACCCTAGGATTGATATCCCCCGAAGAAAAGCCAGTGAGCTGCACGTTTGTAAGATTAATCGGCCCGGAATCATCACCGGTTCCCAATAAGCCGTCACTGCCCAAATAATAACCTCGCAGAATATACGGCCCTGATCCAGAAGAACTTAATTGCAGCCACACAATAAAATTACCACCCAAATCCGGAAAGGTCTGAGCTATATTGGTTTGCGTATTGGGATCAATAAAGAACGGTATACTGCACTGTTCTTCCAATGGCGCCACTGCTATACTTGGCGGCGCTGGAGCGGTAAGTTGCTGACTCGAAGTCGGCACTGTGCGCTTCGGCGCTGTTACTATTCTTGGCAGGGCAACGGTTCGATTACCGGATCTATAAATCAAGAGTTCTAGATCGTCGCTTACCTTCACGGTTTCAGTTGGATTCTCGGCACTAGGAGATAAAATTCGATTCTTAAGTTCATCAATCCTACGCTGAATTTCTTGAATCTGTCGAGAAATAGTGGGAGCTGCAGTTGGCTGTGATTGGGGCGACGATTGAATTACTCTCGGCATAATCTGGACTTGTCGGGATGTAGGAGTAACTGCTGGCGTTGGGGGCGGCACTGGAACTCCCAATGGCGGAGAAACCGGCGCAACTGGCACGATTGGGGTGATTGACGCAGGAGCCGGTGCTGGCGGAGACACGGGCGCAACCACTGATGGAGGTGATGCCGGAGTCGGGGTTCTGGTCGGCTCGGCTTTAATTATTTCACGCACTTCCTCGGCAATATCTTGGATAACGGCGGCAATCTGATTAAGGATTGAAGCCAGTTGGGCAAAAGCCGGATTTTCTTCGGCTACGGCTGATTGAGCGGCAAAAAATAAGCCCGCAAAAACCAGTACAGCAAAAAACATCTTAATTTTATTCATTAAATTAAGTATAGCAGAAACATGTGAGAAAATCTCTTACAAGTTAATAACCAAAAAACCTTCGCGGAGGAGAAGCTTTGGGGAAATTAATCTACTATCAAAACTGTTATGGCGGCGTTATTACCGAGGTTGTTGATGAGGCAGAGATACCAAACGCATTAAAGGCTTGAATAGCATACCAATAAGGTTGATTTGGGAATATAGAGTTAGTGTCTAGATAGAACAGATATTGATAGCTATTCGTATTGGCGGTCGTGGTAGCAATGGTAGTGAAGAAAAGTGGATTAAAGCCTCTCTTGATAATAAATCCATCTTCATTATTAGCATTGTCGCGCCAATTAAGCAGAATTCTCCTCGGAGAAGTAGTGGCGAGTTGGGTTGGAAGTACAGAGGCGAAAAAGTCAGAGGGTGCATAGGGTACTGGGGAAGGAGGTAGTGCTGGTGTAGTGAGAGTAAGAGTATTTGAAAAAGCTGAATACCCTGCCGCATTAAAAGCTCTCAGGCGATAAGTATAAGGGGTGTTGGGAGAAACAGTAGAATCGGTGTAGCTCGTAACATTGGCTGAAGTAGTTGCGATGGCGCTGTAAATGCCGCCGCCTAAACCAATAACCCGTTGAATCTCAAAACCGAGTTCATTGTTTGAATTATCCTGCCAAACGAGGGGGACGCTGGTTGGCGTTACCAGACCCCCAACGTTCAGGTTAGTTGGTGCGTTGGGTGCGCCCGAAGCTTGAATAGAGAAATTAGCACCATAAACCGGGAGGCCAGAGATAAAAGCGCCGGGTGCTACAAAATTAAGTCCCCCAACCCCAATCCGGAATGTTGAACCAGGCACGGCGCCAACTGGTGTGTCGCCGAAAATACTGATTATGTGTACGCTGTTGTTGGGAAGTGTTATGGGCGTAGAAGGATAGAACCAGGCATAGTATTGCAGACCATTAAATCCTTGCCAATTTAATGTACCAATTAAAGTACTGCCAAGCCAAACTTTAATGTTAGAAACGTTAGTATTCGCATTGGCAGAGTCTGAAACCACCTGAATTCCATTAAGATTCGGCGAACCTCCGGCCACCGTGAGACGAATTATTGTAAGGAGATTGTTGCTCTGCCCCGGTGCAAGAGGACCCCCCACCGGAGAAAGGGGATCTAATAAAACTGTAACTGTCGGGATTGCTGGTGGAGGCGATGGCGAAGGTGAGGACGGGGGCGACGCCAAGGGAGTGCTGGTAGCAACGGGTGTGATAGGAATGATATTGGTCCCTGTTCTCTGGAGCACCTCAACTTCTTGTTGTAAAGTTAAAAGCTGCAATCTGATAGAATCTAAAACTTGCGCCAGTGAAGCTAAAAGAGTTCCCGCCACTGGCTGATTTTGTTGGGCAGAAACTGGCAGCGCAAAAACAACGACCGAAATTAATATTAAAATAAACCAAGGTCTGATTTTATTCATAGACTTTTAAAATTTATAAATTCGCCCTTTTTTAAATTGTAGCATGTTCTTTGGGGGCGGCAAACTTGAGGTGTGAATAACTCTAATCCTTCCTAGCTAAAAGTTTTTTGGCGATAACCGCGCTTAGCGCTCCAAAGATGGCGCCAGCTATGACATCTGATGGCCAGTGAACGCCGACTAAGACGCGAGCCAGACTGATTAGAGCCGCGCAAGCTAAAAACCATAAACCCAGGCGCTTGTTCATATAATAGACCGCCATAGCCAAAGCAAAAAATACCGCCGCATGGCCGGAGGGAAAACTAAAAGCTTCGGGGGTATCAATTAAAGTTTCAATGGATAAAACCACCCCCGGCCTTGGCCGGTGATAAAAAAATCTTATGATTTCAACAACTAAACCGCGCGCTAAAATTACCGAGAGCGCTCCTAAAGCAAATTTATAAAAGCGTCTTTGCCAATGGCGTTCCAAAAGCAAAACGAGGATAAAAACCAGAATTAAAAAATATCCTAAATATTTCGCCAAAAAAATAGCTAAGAAGTCTACGGCTGATGATTGATGAGCTAAACCGTGGATAGCCTGAAAAAGAGAAATGTCTAAAGACATAAAAAATTAGTGACTGGTAAAATTACCATTTACCAATTGCCAATTACTAATTATCGTCTAACGTATGGCAGGAGTCCCAAAAATCGGGCCCGTTTAATGGCACGTGCCAATCGCCGCTGATGCTTGACGCAGGTGCCGGTATAGCGGGGGTCGGTAATTTTTGCCTGACCGGAAACAAAACGCCGCAGGAGTTCGATCTCCTTATAATCAACGTCTTCCAGATTTTGAGAACAAAAAAAACACTGAGTCATTTTGGTTAATTAGTCAACTGGTTAATTAGTTACTTAGTTTTACCAATTCACCAATTAACTAATTCACTAGTTAACTAAAAAGGCAGGTCTTCCGATTTAATTTCTTCGTCAACGTTAATCACCGGAATTTCTTCGGCCGGCGGCGCACTAGCCTCAACGGTTTTCTCTCTTGGCGCGGCGCCTCCACTCGATCCTGGCCGCGGGCCCAGCTGCAGGCGCTCGGCAATGATTTCCGTAGTTCGGCGCTTCTGGCCCTGCTTATCATCCCAGTTCCTGGTCTGAAGTCTGCCCTCAATTAAGACCAAACTGCCTTTGACCAAAAACTGGCTCGCCACTTCGGCTTGCCTCCCCCAGACTACTATATTATGAAATTCAGTGGCTTCTTGCTTCTGCTTGTTTTTATCGTACCAGACGCGATTAGTTGCTAAACCAAAACTGGCTACCTGCTGACCGGTTGTCGTCGACCGAAGCTGCGGATCAGCCGTGAGTCGGCCTAAGACGAATACTTTGTTGAGATTCATGCCGATTTTGCCCAAGAGCGAAGCGATTGGCTGCAAAACCGAGCACCCCGCCCTCTAAGCTCTATATCTTATGCTTCTTTATATCTATTTCTTAAAACTTACCACAACCTTTTAATTCTGTCCACGCGCATAGAGGGCGGGGTTTTAAAATATTCGCTCTGCTCCTATTTTAAAATTTCCTCCAGCTTCTCCTCCAGCGCTTCATTGCTTAAGGCGGAATTAGGCTTTTCCGTCCTTGGCTCATTAGGCCGCTCCAGTCTCCTCTCACGCACGGCGGGCTTTATGGGCGGAGCAATAACCAAAAAGCGTACTACCGCCGGGATAAGAGACAAATCGTCGCTCACCTTTTTAACCGCTTCTCGCGGGGCTCGAAAATTGCAAAAGCCGAAAAACGCCGAAGTTTGTTTCTTAATAGCATAGGCGAGTTTTATCTGGCTTATCGGACTTTCATAAACAATTTCCGCCCCGTGCTTTTTTAAAATTTGAGCAACATCAGGAAAGGTCTCTCCCGTCGTAAGGAGAAAAGCCAGTTCATAGTCGCTTAGTATCTGGTCCTCGGTCATTGCTTAAGAGATAACAAATTAATTAGGGGCGTGTCAACTCCGGCATCAAGCCACGGCTTCCGAAGAAACATCAATTGCCTCCGCCTCCCCATCGGATTTCCGTTCTTCTTTATCTCGATCTAGTTTTTTCCTAAAGCCGGTGCCGGCTGGAATAAGCCTGCCGATAATGACGTTCTCTTTTAAGCCCCGCAGACGATCGATACGCGCCTCCACCGAGGCATTGATTAAGACACGCGCGGTTTCCATAAATGAGGCTGCCGAGAGAAAGCTTTCGGTTGAAAGAGCCACCTTGGTAATGCCCATAAGTACTTGTTGAGCCTTGACCGGCGCGCCGTGAGAACTTTTAAGGCGGCGATTGGTCTCTAAAAATACCGACTTCTCGGCAATGTCGCCGCCCACAAAATCGCTATCCCCGGGATCCACGATGCGCACCCTTGAAAACATTTGCCGAATAATAATTTCGATGTGTTTATTATTAATGGCGGCGCCTTCGGATAAATAAATTTTCTGAACTTCGTTAAGAATATAGTGCTCCACTTCGCGGCTACCCTTAAGATGAAAAAGCTCCCGCAAATCCAAGGGGCCTTCGGAAAGCTGATCGCCCATTTTAACCGCATCACCCGCTTTTACATAAAGCCACGCTGACCTTGGTACCGGATATTCAAGAATCTTCTCCTTTTTGTTCTTAACTTTGGATTTGACTTTAATCACCTTAATTAAGCCCTTTTCCTCAATTTCGGAAACCACGCCTTCTTCTAGAGCAAGATATGCTTTGCCTTTGGGCGGCCGGGCTTCAAAAATTTCTTCAACGCGCGGCAAACCGTGAGTAATATCAGCGCCAGCCACGCCGCCGATATGGAAGGTTCTCATGGTAAGCTGGGTGCCTGGTTCGCCAATTGATTGGGCAGCCACGACGCCAACCGCTTCACCGATTTTAATCGCCCGGTTCACGCCTAAATCATAGCCGTAACATTTGGAACAAATGCCGTATAGGGTTTTGCAGGTGATGGCTGAACGAATCTTTACTGATTCGATCTTCAATGTTTCAATCGCCTCAGCTGTTTTCCGGTCAATGATTTCTCCGGCGCGAGCTATGATTTTGTTGCCCAATTTAACATCCTCAAGCGCGGTCCTTGAAAAAAGACGACTTTGGAATGTATGTCCGAACTCCAAGCCGTCAGAATGTTTAACTTCAATGCCTTCTTTGGTCCTGCAGTCTTCCTCCCGGATAATCAAATCTTGAGATACGTCAACCAAGCGCCGAGTCAGGTAGCCGGCCGAGGCGGTTTTTAAAGCCGTGTCAGTTAGCCCCTTGCGCGACCCGTGAGTGGAAATGAAATATTCCAAAACATTAAAGCCCTCTTTGTAGGAGGATTTTACCGGCAATTCCATGGTATCGCCCTGCGGGTTTTGCACGAGTCCCTTCATGCCCATCATCTGGGCCGGCTGTGACCAGGAACCTCTCGCTCCTGAATCGATAATGGCATAAACAGAACTGTGAGGATCTAGAGTCTTAGGGATAATCTTTTTAGCCAGATGATCGCCGGCTTTTTTCCATACTTCAATGGTGCGTTCGCGCCGCTCTTCGTCGGTCAAGGAACCCTCCTCGTATTGCCGCCGGATTAAAGCTTCTTCTTCTTCGGCGCCACGCAAAACCTGCGGCTTTTCCGCTGGCACCATTAAGTCATCCATGCCCCAACTTACGCCCGAAAGAGTGGCGTATTCAAAACCGATTTCTTTAATGGCATCGATGTAAATTTTAGACTTTTCGGTGCCGTATTTATTTATGATTTCGCCCACAATTTTGGAAAGCTCTTTTTTAACCACCAGATGATTCACGAATGGAAAGTCCTCGGGCAGCACCTCATTAAAGATCAGGCGGCCGATGGTAGTTTCAAGTTTTTCATGAGGGCCGTGAATTTTAATTAAGGCATTAATGGCAACAATGTCATTCTCACGAGCAAGATGTGCTTCCTCGCGGCTCGAAAATACTTTGCCCGCGCCCAACGCCTCTTCCCGAACTTTAGTCAAGAAATAACAGCCTAAAACTATATCTTGAGTCGGGGTTACGATCGGATCGCCGGTTGCCGGTTTAAGCAAGTTCAAACTTGAAAGCATGAGTTCGCGCGATTCTTTTTGGGCGCTACTCGAGAGCGGCAAATGCACGGCCATCTGGTCGCCGTCAAAATCGGCGTTAAAAGCAGTGCACACGAGTGGCGGTATCTGAATACATAAGTCTTCGGTTAAAAGCGGCTTAAAGGCCTGGACGCCGAGACGGTGCAGGGTCGGCGCGCGGTTCAAAAGCACGGTACGACCGGCAATAACTTCTTCCAAGATCGCCCAAACCTCGGGCGGCGCCTGTTCAATCAGCCGGTTGGAATTTCTGATATTGTGAGCAAGTCCGCGGTCAATAATTTTCTGGATCACAAACGGCTTAAAAAGTTCCAAAGCCATTTTCTTAGGCAAGCCGCATTCATCGATGTCGAGATGGGGCCCGACCACAATCACCGAGCGACCGGAGTAATCAACGCGTTTGCCTAAAAGATTCTGGCGGAACCGGCCCTGCTTGCCTTTGAGCATGTCGGATAAGGAACGCAAAGGCCGGCGCTGGCTCGAGAGCTGCTGCGAACCCAGTCGAGACGAATTATCAATCAAGGCGTCAATGGCTTCCTGAAGCATTCTTTTCTCGTTAGTCACGATAACCTCGGGTGCTTTAAGTTCCATGAGCTTTTTTAAACGATTGTTGCGGTTAATAACGCGGCGGTATAAATCATTAAGGTCGGAGGTGGCGTAGCGGCCGCCGTCTAGGGCCACCATAGGCCGGAGATCCGGCGGCAAAACCGGCAAAACCGTAAGAACCATCCACTCCGGACGCATATTGTTCCTTAAAAACGACTTAGCTAATTTAAGACGCCGCAAGATTCTACTTTCTTTAAGAGGATCGGTAAGATTTTCGAGTTCTCTTTCTCGATCGCTCACAAATTTCTTCAAATCAGTATTCACTAAAATCTTACGCACTGCCTCGGCGCCGCTCGCGGCCTCAAAAACCTCGCCGAAGCGTTTGGCTAGATTATGATATTCGGCTTCGCTTAAAACTTGGGCTACTTGAAGCGACCCGATTAATTTTTTAGTTTCGGTGAGTCCGGCCTTAAGCTCTTCCACCTTTACGCCTTCTGCTTCGGCTGTCTTTTTCCGCGCTTTAAACTCTTTTTCCAATTCTTCAAACAGTTTCTTTTTAGCCTCTTCGTCTATAGAGATGACGATATAGGCGGCGTAGTAGATAACCTTCTCGAGTTTGGGCAATGGCACGTCTAAAAACAGGCTGATTTTGGAAGGCACGCTCCGGAGAAACCAGATATGGGCAACCGGCGCCGCTAATTTGATGTGGGCGAGTCTCTCGCGCCGCACAATCGAACGAGTAACCTCAACGCCGCACTTGTCGCAGACCACGCCCTTGTAACGGGCTCGGCGATATTTGCCGCAGTAACATTCCCAATCTTTGGTGGGGCCGAAGATGCGTTCGGAAAAAAGGCCGTCTTTTTCCGGTCTCTGGGTCCGGTAGTTGATGGTTTCAGGCTTCAAGACTTCACCGTAAGACCATTGAAGCAGCTCTTCCGGAGAAGCTAGTTTAAGTTTTATGGCGTCAAAATCCATGGTGCGTCATGCAAATTAATAGCGCTAATTTTTGCGAATTATTACTGCGAATATTCGCATATTATTCGCAAACATTCGCACTAGTCATTTGCGTGTTTCTCCGCTTTTTGAATTAATTCGACATTAAAGCCCAGTGACTTTAGTTCAGAAACTAGCACATTAAAGGAAGCCGGAATATTCGGGTTTTTGATTTCTTCGCCGCGGATAATTGACTCATAAGCCGAGGAGCGTCCCATGATGTCATCTGATTTCGTGGTCAGCATCTCTTGAAGCATGTGCGCCGCGCCATAACCTTCAAGAGCCCAGACCTCCATTTCTCCAAAACGTTGACCTCCAAATTGCGCCTTGCCGCCCAAGGGCTGCTGGGTAATTAATGAATACGGACCGATTGACCGCATATGCAGCTTATCTTCAACTAAGTGATTGAGTTTCATCACATAAATTACGCCTACGGTTACTGGTTGGGAAAAAGGCTGGCCAGTCCTGCCGTCATACAAAGTCACCTTGCCGGATTCCGGAATGCCGGCACGCTTAAGTTCCTCTTTGATTTGCTCTTCGGTTGCGCCGGAAAGAGCGGGCGATAAAGCCCGATAGCCCAACTTTTTAGCAGCCCAACCCAAATGAATCTCGAGAATCTGGCCGAGATTCATACGCGAAGCCACGCCCAAAGGATTCACAATAATATCAACCGGCGTGCCGTCCTCTAAATAGGGCATGTCCTCAACCGGTCTTACCTGGGAGATCACGCCTTTGTTGCCGTGACGCCCCGAAAGTTTGTCGCCGGCGCGGATCTTGCGGAGCTGGGCTACCTCCACTTGAATTTGCCTGATCACGCCCGGCTCAAGCTTATCGCCGCGTTCCCGAAATTTAACCTTTACGCCCACCACGCGGCCGTATTTGCCGTGCGGCAAAGTCAAGGAAGTATCTTTGACATCACGCGCTTTCTCGCCGAAAATAGCCCGGAGCAGACGCTCTTCAGAAGTAAGTTCGGACTCACCTTTAGGAGAAATTTTTCCAACTAAGATGTCTCCGGCGTGCACTTCGGCGCCAATGCGAATAATGCCTTCTTCATCAAGATTTTTGAGCTTTTCCTCTGAAACATTTGGGATGTCAGGAGTGGTCATCTCGGGCCCGAGCTTGGTATCGCGGACATCGCAGATAAAATCTTCAATATGGATTGAGGTGAATAAATCGTCTTTGACCACGTTCTCCGAAATGACAATCGCGTCTTCAAAATTGGCGCCGCCCCAGGAAAGCAGGGCTACGACTAAATTCTGGCCGAGCGCGAGCGTGCCGTTATCAATTGACGGCCCGTCGGCCAAGGCGTCGCCTTTTTTAACTTTGTCGCCTTTAGAAACCAGCGGCTTCTGTGATATGCAGGTAAACTGATTGGACCGCTTGAATTTGATAATGGGGTATTTTTTTACTCCAGATTTTGTTTTTAAAACTATGGCGCGCGCATCAACTTCCGCGATAACGCCTTCTTCGTCGGCTTTAATCAGATAGCCAGAATCAGCCGCCAATCTTTCCTCCATGCCAGTCCCCACATAAGGGGCCTCCGGGCGCACTGAAACCACCGCCTGGCGCTGCATGTTTGATCCCATAGCGGCGCGGCTTGCGTCATTGTGTTCTAAAAACGGGATGAGCGAAGTGGCGACGCTCACCGCTTGATGAGGAGAAATATCAATGAGTGTGACCTCGTTCCTTGGGCAGGTGCCGGGCTTGCCGTAAATTCTTGCCTCCACTTGTTTCTCTAAAAGAGCGCCCTCGGAATCAAAGCGCACTCCGGCATGAGCGATTTTATGCTTCTCTTCTTCTAAAGCATCAAGCCAGATAATTTCTTTCATGATTTTGCCGTCCTTGACCACCGCGTAAGGAGTTTCCAAAAAACCCAGGTCATTTAGGCGGGCGAAGCTCGCGAAATAATTGATTAAGCCGATGTTGGCGCCTTCCGGAGTTTGAATCGGGCAAATCCGGCCGTAGTGCGAGCGGTGAACGTCGCGCACCTCAAAACCAGCTCGCTCGCGCGTGAGTCCGCCTGGTCCCATGGCCGAGACGCGCCGTTTATGCTCAACTTCAGCCAGAGGATTCACCTGATCCATAAACTGCGAGAGTTGCGAAGAGGCAAAGAATTCTTTAATTACCGACATCAAAGGTTTTGCATTGATAAGCTGGACTGGTGTGAGAGTATTGATATCCAAGGTGGACATTCGATCTTGGACAATGCGGCGCATGCGTGCGAGCCCCAACCGCAGACGCGACTGAATAAGTTCTCCTACCGGACGCACACGCCGGTTGCCTAAATGATCAATATCATCCGGTTCGGAGCTTTGATCATCATTAAGTTTAATAATTTGTCTCACAATCGCAATTAGGTCTGCTAAACTTAGAAGTTTTCCTTCTTGAGTTGGACCACTTCTCCGTCCCAGGCGCTGGGTGATTTTAAACCTACCCACCGAGGAGAGATCATAGCGGTCGAGTCTCTGAAACATGGCGTCAATTAGGCTTTTGACATTATCAATGGTCGCCAAATCTCCCGGCCGGATGCGCTTATAAATTTCGAGGTATGAATCGTCGGTGCTTTTAGCCGCGTCCTTCTTTAAGGTGCTTTTAATATACTTAATCGCACCGGTGTCTATATCGCCGAAATCGCGGGCGGCGCGACTATCTTCCCAGCCAAAAACGCGCAATAGATCGGTTACCGCCACCTTGCGCCGCCGATCGATTTTAACTCCGATAGAGCCGTCGGGTTCGGTTTCAAACTCCAGCCAGACGCCACGGTTGGGTATGACTTTGGCGCCGAAGAGTTTCCGGCCGCGCCAGATATTGGCCGTAAAGTAAACGCCGGCAGAGCGTATGAGCTGGGAAATCACAGTGCGCTCGACGCCGTTAATGATAAAAGTGCCGCGCGCGGTCATGACCGGAAAATCTCCGAAGTAAACCTCCTGCTCTTTGGTTTCTTTAGTCTTATGATTTACAAGCTTAAGTTTTACTCTGAGCGGCGCCTCAAAAGTAAGATCTTTGACTTTAGAATATTCTTCGTCATATTTCGGCTCATCAAAATAATAATCCAAAAAATGAAGCTCTATTTCCTTACCGGTATAGTCTTTAATCGGAGAAACTTCTTCTAAAAGCTCTTTAAGTCCGGTTTCTTTAAACCAGCGGTATGACTGCAGCTGAACAGCCGCTAAATGATCCTGCTTTACAAACCCGCCTGGGTGCGAAGAAAATACCTTGGTAGGAAGCTTGTTCATAGTAAATAAAATGAACCTGGTTAAAACGATAAAAAATCGCCCGCCGTAAGACGATTGATTATGCAAATATTATTTGTCAATATAGCACAGTAGATTTATAAATGCAAGCCCAGTCACCAGATCGAGCACTTCGCTTTCTACAACGCCGGTATAAAAGCACGGATTTACCTTGAAATTTCTAGGATTTTTAAAGTTGGAAGTCATACTTCAAGGAAAGCGGTTAGGCGTTGCAGTGCTCGGCTCGGTGCTGGACAAGTACCGCGCCCGGTTTATATTATGCTCGGCTAGGGTCTTCGCAAAAACGGTCTTTTTGGTCTCCGGATCAGATAAGTAGTATAAGAAGTTTGAAGTCTCCGGGT
>Ga0213870_1000470_pt1 | contig 18852 bp, 17 predicted proteins | sample WICALVC2017_Meta_FD_160119 | JGI IMG/M metagenome (GOLD analysis project Ga0213870, IMG submission 160119) | Freshwater microbial communities from subterranean cave lake in Wind Cave National Park, South Dakota, United States - WICALVC2017 | ecosystem: Environmental > Aquatic > Deep subsurface >... | reverse complement strand
CGTTGACCAAGACGGAATTTACAAAGCGCATGGATATATCAACTAACCAGATAGCGCAAATTGTGGAAAAGTTACAAAAGAATGAGAAAAAATCATAACGCGTACTAACTTAGGACAACTCAGGAAAGGAAAATGCCATTCAAGGAAAAAGCGCTGCAGAAAATTTAAACTCACAACAGGATCACAAGTCTTTTAATGGATAGCCTATTTTGCGTAAAATTTGAAGGTGTTTTCGTCGGCTGCATGAAGACTTGTGATAAAGTATCTAAAATCAAAAGAAGGCCGGATCGATAAAGAATGAAACTTTAATACTTCAGGTTTATCTTTCCATTTTCCGGAAATTTCTTTGTACCAATATTCGTATAATGCAACGTATTTAAATGCTGACGTATCACTCCAAAGCTTTCTAAAATGTTCATCTTGAGACAGTCGAAGCAGTAAATCTTTATACCATCTATCCTGTGTGTAGGGAGCAAGTTCGTCTTTACAGTACGCTAATTGAAATTCATCATACGGGTACATTAACGCTTTATTATATCCTTCACGAATTGATACCTTGGAAAAAGTTTTACGAAGAAATACCAGTTCCATCCAGTTTGGCATTTCTGACTCTATATATTCGTATTCTTTCTCTGGTATCATATATATCTTTCTTACTAAATCGTTCATATAGATAGTATTCCATGCGATGTCAACTATATACAAAGGAGCGTTAATATAGCTTATACTTTCTTTTAGTTTATTAATAAGTTGTTTTGATTCTTGCATGGTCGGGACAATGCCTGACGCAAGAAGCATTCGTGCTCTTTCAACTTCATTTAGATTAAGGGCTTTCATGATTTTGTCAAGTATTTCGCGAGAAATAGATCCTACTCTGCTTTGCTCGATTTTTGAAAGCTGTGTAGTATCTTTCCAACCGACAAGAAGTGAAACATCTTGCTGTGACAGCCGTTTCTTAATTCGAAATTCTTTTATGAGTCCCCCTAGGCTTGCAGTAATCATATATTTATTTAAGTATTTAACTTTATATAATACACTATACCACAAAACTTATTAAAGTCAAGTTTTTTTTGTTCAAATTTAAGTTTAATATTTAATACAAATATTTAAATCAAATACTTGACAAAAATCTGCTTATCTGTTATAAAAATAATATATGGACGTAACTATTAAACCATTACTTAAAGTACTAGCTGACTTGGAAAAAAAAGCAGAAGCAATCGATGAGACATTAAAAGATTTGAGATTGCAGATACATTCTATATTTTGGGATTTAGTGAAATCGAAGGAAGCTAAAGACAAAAAGTGAATTTAAACATTTAAGATATGAAGTAAAAATAAGCATATTTCCTCATAAAACTTGACTTTTACCCTATAGTTAGGTAATATACTCCTGTTGCTTTTGTTCCCCTTTTGTGTATTAATAAAATCAATTTCCATTTGAATTGTTACGGTTAAGCATTTATAATAAAATACACATGGATGTAATACCTAAAATTTGGGAAGTATTTAGGTCTATTTGAGAAAAAAAAATTTTGTGACCTTTTCCTCCACCTTCGAGGTGGAGTAGATTCGCCACGTGATACTTACTTACTATTAAGCTGGCAACTTAGTCTTCCAGTATCAAATGTTTTATTTCCTCAAGTTTCTTTCCATAATCTATCTGATCTAAAACAAACTTTTTGTACTCCATGGGAGATGAAAAGTTTTCAAGTATAGGATCAGTCCAGACAAAGGACGATTCTTTTTTCAGGAAAGCAGGCAGCGATGACCAACGATACGATACAAGATCTGATTCTTTTATAACATATGAAATAACAGGGTTTAAATGGATATATCTGGATACATGTAGAAGTTGCTCGTCACCTTCAATTCGGACAGATTTAAATAGTCCCTGAAAAAGAGGCCCTACCCTTTCGTACTTTGTATTAAAATATTTAGTGTAGCTATTGGCGAAGGTACTTAAGAATTTTGAAATTCCACCATCTGTTGCCTGATAAAGAAGAAAGTGGAAATGATTTGGCATTAAAACGTAACTTACAATCTTTATAAGTGGCTTGCTGCTTGCTTCCATTTTAATTAACAGATTTTCTCTCTCATCTATAGAAAGTTCTTTAAGCCGAGATAATTTCATGGGAGTATTAAAGAAACGATAATAGATAATGGTAAGGAGAGTCTGTTCATAATCTCGCTTATTTAAAAAAGTTGGTCGTTTTGCAACGCCTCGATTATAGACATGATAAAACTCTCCATTTACTAAGGGAATGCGAATATCAGCCATACTCTATACTATGCATAGTAGATGGTGTTATGTCAAGAGGTGGCGAGGGTGTTCCACCTTCGAGGTGGAAACTTGGGTGGAAACTTAATAGTTATAGCTAAAAAATCAAGACATGTTGCAATTTTTTAAAATTATGTATACTATAAATACATAAAATACATAGTGAAAAAATCAAAACTTATTCCTTTTGGACTCCACTTAATGCTTGATATATATAATTGCGATCCCGAGGCGTTAAATGACAAGGATCTGGTATATGATATTTTAAATAGTCTTCCGGAAAAAATAGGGATGAAAAAGCTAATGAAACCTTATGTTCTTTTCGCGGAAGCAAATAACAAAAGAGATCCGGGAGGATGGTCTGGGTTTGTCATGATTCAAGAGTCACATATGAGTCTGCATACGTTTATCAAACGAAGATTTATAACAGCGGATGTCTATTCATGCAAAAAGTTCGATCCTAAAGTTGTCCTTAATCATTTTAAAAAAACCTTCAAGACAAAGGACATAGATTACAACATAGAAATCCGGGGCAAAAGATACTCGGATAAAAACATAGATTAATATCTATGGGCTATATATTTGCGCTAATACCTCCCTTTTTGGACAGCATCATTAACTATTTAGATAAGTTTCTTCTTAGTAAATACAACATTAGTTCAACTGCAATAACAGTATATAGCGGATTTTTTGCACTCTTCAGCGGAATTGTTGTGTTTCTCTTTACTGGGTTTCATCTTACGGATCTAAAAACTACATTAATTATTACCGCTTCTGGATTTATGGGAGTATTTATTCTTCTTGCCTATTTTAAAGCTTTAACCATTAATGAAGCATCAAGAGTAGCATCGCTTTTTCAGCTGGTTCCCGTGCTGGTTTTACTCCTTGGCGCTATTTTTCTTGGAGAAAAGTTTATTTTTAAACAATATGTTGGATCTTTCTTGATTATTGGTTCGGGATTTATGCTCTCAATACAAAAATTACACACAAAAATTATTGCAATAAACAGAGCCTTTTGGTATATGCTTTTGGCAAGTTTTTTTTCCGCAATGGTATATATATCGTTTAAACTCGGTGTTAAAGAGTTGGGTTTCTGGCCAGCAATTCCATACGAAGGAATGGGAAGCGGTTTGGCATCTTTTTGTATTCTTTTGTATGGAAATAATCTAAAAAATTTAAAAAATGAAATGAAAAAGATTTCAAAAAAAGTTTTTGTCTATTTAACTATTAGCGAGGTTATTTATAGATCCTCAAGATTCTCTTTTTATTTTGCCCTGTCACTTATTCCTGCAACAATAGTAGCTGTTTTACAAGGTTTTCAGCCTTTTTTTCTTTTGATAGAAGGAATTATATTATCGCTATGGTTTCCCCATATAATAAAAGAGATTATAACTAAACAAACAGTTGGAATTAAAGTAACTTCTGTTATTGGAATCTTTATCGGACTTTCATTGATATTTTTATAGAGTCTATTTAGGCTTTATTTTTTTTCAACTATTTTTGTCTGGACTTCTTGAGTCATATTCCCCATTGACGACATTCCTGAAGTATTCGAAACTGTTCCTTGCGTTGACAACTGCTTTGTTGCAGTTTTTGGAGTTGGTATTTGTGTAGGAGCTGGGAAACCGTCTATCCATATATCTTTCCCTGCAGAATCAGTCCCTATAAAGACTTGCGCTCGGTTCAGCTCTGGCTGCCAATACCAACCACCATATTGCTTTGCTTGTGGCGTTGACTTTATTTCTTTTGACAATGGCATATCAGCCGGGGTTGAGGTAGAGATTTGAGTAGGTGTTAAACTGGAAACAACAGTTGAAGTTGGCAAAATGATTGAAGATACACCCTTTACAGATGTTTTTGTTGTTTTATGTACATAAGCAATGTATCCAATGCAAACTGTAAAAACAAAAACCAATAAGGAAGATAATAAAAACTTTTTATTTCTACCCATACAATGAACGTATCATAAGTTAGAGTACATTAAAATAAACTAATAGGATAAATGAAAAAAAATACACTAACGATAAAGCTATAGAAAGAAATAACAATATACGGACCTTTTTAACTAACTGATTTAACTGCTTATCTTTCTGATGTTCAAATAATACTATTTTCCACATATAGAAAGGGGTTAAAGGTATTTTTTTAATTAATTTATACGGATTCTTATTCAGATGATTAGTAATATCTTCTGGTACTAAAGGGAAGTCCGGATTTTTTTTCTCTCTGTATAAACGAAAGTAAGTAAGCGATGCTCTTCTAAATAGAATTAATATTACTATAAAAGGAACAAAAAAAATAAGTGCTAAAATGTTTGGATCTAGCATAGAAGATTATTAGAATTATATAGGTATGTTACCATGCTCCTAAAGGTAATGTCCAGTTTTTAACAGATCCTCCATGAAACTCAGCAGGTAATAAAGGCACCCCTAATATACTTATATCTGGACCGAATGAAAACCCACCAGTAAAAGTCTTAATATTTGGATCTTCTTTATTCCAACTAACATCTCCTCCAATAGCCCATGCCGAGCCTCCCATAAAAATATCTTGTCCTTTTATATCCTTCAAATTATTTGCTGTGGGTGAATATAACCCTTGCCCACCTACTCCACTTGCCAACCCTGTTGAACCTCCTCCCCCAAAACTAGCAACTGTACCTATCTGTCGATCTGATGTTACTACAATACATAGAGAGCAAGAACCAAAGGCGGCAAAACCTAGATTTGCGTTTCCACAGACTCCTGCAACCCAGAGTCCACTTAGGTCAGAAAGATTGATTGGGTTATTCAGGGCGTATGCGTATGGGTTTTGGGATTGGGGAAGAGTAAGCGGGCCTTTGACTGGGTCACGGGAGATGAATCGGCCGATTTCTGGATCATAGTAGCGCGCGCGGAGGAAATATAATTTGCTTTCTTCGTCTTTCCATTGTTCTTGGAATTGAAATGGAGGCAAGCTTCCAGATGACGAACGCACATTGCCGAATGGATCATAATTTGTAGATGTTTTTTTAGAACCAGTATCACTTGTTAAGAATCGTATATTACCCAATCCATCTTCCAAATAGTACTTGCGCGCGAAAGCCACCGTATCGCCTTCGCTCAGAAGGCTTAGTCCATAAGTATACCAATTTATAACGCCTCCTGATCCGTATCCACTAGCTATTGCCAAAGTTCGAGGGAGATCACTTGACGTATCAGTTACGTACCGTTCTATGGAGGTATCAAAGTGTTTTTGGACTCTATTCCCTAATCCATCATATGTATAATCCCAAATATTACCAACAGATGTTGTATGTCCTATCAGTCTATTTTCAAAGTCAAAGTTGAATGTTGGGTCTGGGTTAAAGTTTTCTGAAGGCTTCTTTGTTTGATTACCGTTATTGTCATATGTGTAGGAAGTGAAACTATTCTTTTGGGTAAGTTTGTAGTCATTGTCATAGGTATAGGTTGTGGTTGTACCCCCATCCACTTTTTGGGTTAACCGGTTACCCATTTTATCGTAGGTATATTCAAATGTTTTATTGCTTGGATAAGTAGCTTTAGTGATTCTTCCCAACACATCGTAGTCATACTTTACAGTCTGAGCTGTTCCAACGAATGATCCTGATTCAGTTGCGATTTTGATATTCCCGACACTATCACGAGTGTAGTCATATTTTGCCAGTGTTGTTGTTGATTTTGTGTGAGTGATGGTTTTTACTCTATTTGCAGTATCGTAAAGGTAGGTTGTCTTAACAGTGTTAGGCAATAAACGCGTTGCGACTGTACCATTGTCATTATACGTATAGGTCGTTACTTTATTATTCCAGTCGGTAACTGTTTTTAGACGATTATTGCTGTCATAAGCATACGTAACAGTACCATTGTCTGGATATTTAATTGTTTTTAGATTGTCCGCATTATCATAGGTATATTGAAGAACTTTACCATATACATTTGTTGTTTGAGTCAGCCTATCAAAGTTATCATAGACATACGTAGATGTACCTACTGAATCAATCATTTTTGTTCTGTTGCCACGATTGTCATATTCAAGGGTAACAGTTGTTGTATCTGGGTACGTTATCTTAGTAAGCCTGTTGAATGCATCATATAGGTAGGTTGTAGCATTGTTATTTGCGTCAGTTCTTTTTGTAATATTACCATTTCCATCGTATTCGTACTTATAGAGTTTTCCAAGCGGAGTCGTTGATTGAGTCTGCCTATTCAGCGCATCATAATTATAGATTGTAATCTTATTTAATGCATCAGTTTGTGAAGTAAGATTTTGATATAGATCATACCCGTAAGAATTGAGATTGAGAGCAGGATCTTTCGTTGAAGTTAAAGCGCCTGAAGCATTGTAGGCAAATTCACTAACCGTATTATCTGGTAACGTTACTTTTGTGAGTCTATTTTCCTTATCATATAAATTAGTCGTTGTACCCACTGCGTCTGTCTGTGTCAGAAGATTACTGTTGTTATCATATGTGAAAGAGAAGGCTTTTAAATTCGGGTCTGTTTTCTTTTTCAATCTTCCTATTGTGTCGTATTCAAATGTAGTAGTCTTAAGCAATGCGTCTTTTTCTGTAAGTTTATTACCAAAAGTATCCCTTGTCCAAGTTAGTATATGATTCAATGGATCTGTAAGTGTTAGTGCTTCTCCTGACGTATCGTAGGTGAATTTGGTTATTTGTCCTGCTTCATTCATTTGCGTGAGGTTTCCTATTCCATCATATGTATTTGTTGTATCTTTACCAGGTACGCCATATCTTTCATCAATTATCTTTGTTAATCGATTATTAGCATCATATTGAAAACTAGTCTTTTTAGTATCAGGATAGGTGATAGATGTTATGTTGCCATTAGCGTCATAAGTGTTTGTTACGATGTTATTATTTTTGTCTTTAATAGTAAGTGGGCTAAACTCTGTTCCATAAGTATACATAGTTTTGTATAAAAGTGGATCTGTCTGATCAAGAACTCTTGCTTTTGAATCATATTTAGTCGTTTGCGTTCTACTTGGTGTCTGATTGTCAGTTACAGTTATAACTCTATTAACTTTATCATACGAATATGTATTGGTAATATTTGCCGTATCCTTTTGAGTAGCTATTTTTGCTTCGCCTGTATAAGCATTGGTTAAGGAAAGTTGATTATTGCGATCTTTAATAGTAGTTAATTTGAAATTAGCATCATAAGTATATGTCGTTAAATTTCCATTTGGATCTTTGACGGTTAAAAGGTTGCCGTTTGCATCGTATGTATAATTTACTGTCCTTCCAGACCAATCGGCAATTGAGGAAATAAGATCTCCATTGTAGTTGATAGTTATCTGATGTCCTTTACTATCTGCAATGCTTGTTAGCTTTCCTAATCCATCGTAATTATATGTAATTGTATTGCCATTTTTATCTTTGATTTTTGTTAATCTGTAGCTTGAATTAAAGCTGTATTCAATTTGATCTTTTGTTTTAGCCGTAAAGGTGCCATCAGCGTTACGGAAGACTTTAGAGTGATATGCAGGATCATCTGCTACATATCCTACATTACAATCATTGATAGTAAACGACTCAAATCCTACTGCTTGGGAGCTAAAAGCAAGTGCTTTCGGATGTATTCCTGCTACACAGGTAAATGTATGAATTGGATCGTTATCATATAAAGCTGCTGGATAGATATTCCAACCCCTTCCTACTCCATATTGACCACCGGAATATGATGAATAGGTTCTTTGAAAAGCAAGAGATAGGTCGCCGGCAGTTGGAAGCGACATATCTGTTACTGAAGTGTTGTAGGAGCCAAGACTTCTAAATGCGTCAGCAGTAACTGCTACTGAATCATATTGCGTCCCATTGTTTGTGAATGTCCAATGTATGTCTTCTTTTGTTGTTGGAACCGCTTGAGAAGAAGTCTTTAAACTTGAAGATGCGCCACCGCTATCTGGGTTATACGTGTTAGCTGTATTGTAATCAACGCCCCCTACAATTCGAATTTGCCCATCCGAAACCTGCGCCCAAGGCGTATATCGCTTCGGCACAGAAACAGGTGTTGATATTTGTATTGGCGCATAGTCACGAGCAAAATTAAAGTCAGTTGCAATACCATTATCCTTTATCCATTTTATGACTGAAACAACTTTACCAAGTTGCTTCGCATCAGCGTACGAAGGTGTCTCTTGTGCATATCCATCGTAATTGTTCGTTTGATCATCGGCAAATTCTTGTGCTGCTTGATTCCATTTTGGATCATTATCGGGTATCAGAGGTTCTGTCTTAATCTGCATTACCGCTTGGTCAAAAACAAATGATGCATTTATGTCATCCTTCTTGATGGTAATCAATTTTGGTGTTATCCACCATCTGGAAGAACCATTAGTAGCTGCAGATGGATTTTTGTCAAGGTAGCGATTAAAGAATGATCTATAGCCAGCTACCGAAGATACAAGCACACTCCCATCCTCATTGTATCCATGCGAGTAAGATTTCATTTTGTTATCTGCATCAAAAAGAACTTTGCCAAAGCGAGTATTCTCAATCCCACCATAGTAAAGTACTTTCAGGTTTGGCCCACTCGGATCAGCTGGATCATTCTCCATACTGACAGCAGGTATCGTGGCATTATAGATAACTGCTTTTATAGCAACTGCTAAATCATCTTTATTAAATTTCGGAGCAGATGTGTTTGTCCTTCCTACAAAAACAATTCGATCGAGTGTCGAATCATAATATGCACCTGTCACTTCTGTCATGTCAGCCAAAAACTTAGCTGCTTGATCAAGGGCTACTCCACCCACACGAGCTAGATGCTTTGCTTGAACTCCTATAGAAGAAGTTTTTGCGGATACAGGAGCTGCTGCAGAGGCTATACAAGAATTAGTTTCTGCATGAACGACAGATGGACTAAAAGGAGTTTGGATGTATGGGATAAAAGACGTTAATATTAGTATGAAAAACAAAAGTGTCGCAATGCATTTTCTAAAAATCTTTTTAGATAATAATCCTTGTTTCATATTCCGCCTTTCTCGACACGTTTTTTTACTTCTTCAGCGGTTAGTTTTTTGACTTGAATTTCTTTTCGAAACGACTTTTTAATCGATTTTTTATCAACATTGGCAAACTCAGGTTCTGTGGTAATTATTTTATCTTCCTGAAAATAATTGATTCGGGCATCAAAACTGATCTCGCGTTGTTCTTGCGCATCGACTCTAATATTGGGGATAGTAATCGTATCATTCAGGTCCGAAAGGCCAGTTGTTCCAGAAACATTATGAATAAAATTAAGCTGTTTGCGATCAACGTTTGTTTTTAAAGTGGCATATGAGTATGCCTGATCTGTGGTATTAGTAATAGTATAGGTGAATCGTACTATATCGCCCGCATCTATTTGACTATTATTGTTAACGTCTCCAGGCGCAAGTTCTATGTTTGCTTCAATCGTAAATTCTTTATTCTTTACATTTTTGTCCTCTTCTTTGCTAAGAACGTTTTTAACAACATCTAAAGAAAAAATTGCAACAACAAAAAGAGAAATAAATAATATAAGCTTCGTATTCATTAGCTCCACTCTACAACGATCTGACAAAAAACACCATGACAGATTTGTCAGAAAAGCTGACGGAAGCTATGGTAGAATTACAGCGTATGCTAGAAGCGACTAGCAAGTTTAAAACACTTTTCAAAAAATATCGGCTGAAAGCTGAATTCTCTACCCTTTCAGAGTTGGGTCTTGCACTTGCGGAAAAAGGTTTCATTTACGAAGATAGTATTTTTTCTCACTGGCAAAGTGGTGCTAGGATTCCACAGAATAGAATTGTCGTTCTAAAACTTCTTGAAATTTTTATAGAAAGAAAAGCTATCACGACACTTAATCAAGCAAATGAATTTTTGTCCTCAGCAAAACAGGGATATTTATCTGAGAAAGAATCGCAACAAATTCCGATAAGACTTAGCGATCCAATTTTTCAAGTTCCTAATGAGATTATTAATTTTAGCGGTCGGCAAGATATTGTTAGTAAGCTAATTCACAAAGAAGATATTGTGGGTAAGGTTGTTCTTATTCATGGTGCAGCAGGAGTTGGGAAAACTGCACTGGCAATAAAATTAGGACATTTACTCAAAGGTAACTATAAGGATGGTGTTCTATGGTACAAGATCGAAGAAGATAATATCATGGATATCTTACTTTCTATTGCTCGTGTATTTAGAGAAGACATACATAATATTAATGATAAACAAGTTAGGGCAACTATTGTTCGGTCATTACTCGCAAGTAAAAACGTATTACTTTTTTTAGATAGCGGTGAATTAACTGATGATATTCATTGGTTAATACCAAATTCTCAGCTTTGCACAACAATTATTACCTCGCAAAAAAATTCTCTCAAAACTCCAATACAGTATATTGATATCAGGGTTAACCCCTTTACTGATAAAGAAGTCTTATCTCTTTTCAAAGAGGTATTGCAAGAAAAATACTCGCGGTATAATACGGACAGTATTCTTAAACTGGCAAAAAGAGTCGGATACCTTCCTTTGGCTTTGCATATTATTGCAAGACAATTGTTGCACGCAAAAAAGCCTATCGGTCAAATATCAAGTTTGGTGAGCCAAGATGATTCTCTTTTTCAGAATATGGAATATGAAGATAAAAATCTATATATAGCAATTGCTACAAGTTATAAAAAACTTGATAGTAAGACGAAATCAGTATTGGTATCTTCATCCGTATTTAAAGGGAAAGATTTTTCTCCCGAATCAGTTGCTTATATAAATGGTTTTTCAATACCAGTTACCATACAAATATTTCAGAATCTCGTTGATCTTTCTCTAGTTGAACACTCAACAAAAAATAGATACAGAATTCATCCGGCAATACGAGAATTTGTTCGAGATAAATTGGATTATCCTCGTTCTTCTTATCTCGTTGGGATTGCGGTATTCATTTTTATTTTTTTTACGATATGGTGGGGATTTTTACACTTATTTGTGAACAAAAATAACTCAATGTATTTTATTTTCGGTGCGAGTTACGGCGTAATGGCGTTATATGGAGGAATAGTTGGAACACATACTTCACTTAAATGGGGAGGGTTAAAAACCCTTTTAGGTAAAGCCATCTTTATGTTTTCCTCAGGTTTGTTCATGCAGGAATTTGGACAAGTTGCATATTCCTACTTTACCATTTTTTACCAAATTAGAGCCCCTTATCCATCTCTTGGCGATATTGGCTTTTTTGGTACGATTCCTCTTTATGCGTATGGAGCATGGCTATTAGCAAAATCTTCAGGAATTAAAATAGGTTTTCGATCTTTTAAGAAAAAAATAATTACGATCGTAATTCCTATCTTAATGTTAGCGATTGCTTATTTTCTCTTTCTTCGAAATTACACATTCGAATTTAAAAACCCGATGAAGATTTTTTTGGATTTTGGATACCCATTGGGTGAGGCAATTTATATTTCAATAGCAATTATCACGTTTATTTTCTCAAGAACTGTTCTCGATGGAATTATGAGATCAAAAGCATTTTTAGTATTACTAGCACTTTTTGTCCAATTTCTTGCAGATTATATTTTTTTATACAATTCAAGTGGTTATTACTCTGGAAGTTTTATAGATTTTGTCTATCTTGTGTCTTACTTTGTAATGACACTAGCGCTATTAAATTTAAAATCACTTCAGGTAAAAATAAAGGATATTTAATACCAAATAACTACTTTTCTCTCAAGTCTTTATCGTAATTTGTTGCAATTGCATCGGATACCTGTGTTGTACCATTAGAGTGTAGTACTCAAAAAACCTGATAGTTGATTTTTGGTATACTATGTTCTTAGATGAAGTGTTCTTATATAGTACTACTAAGTCCTGCACTTCTTACAGCAATTTTACTGATAGGTATCTGGTTAGCCTATTAGTTTATAGTTTATTTGATATATGGGCAAAAAACCAATCTTGATGGAGAAGTACTTTAATCCTGGCTTCAAAACCAAACCAGGGGTTCATGTTGGATCTCAATCAGTAAAATTTTTTCAAGGAAATCCCAGAGAACAGACATGGGAAGGATTTCATTTAGCTGGGGCATTCAATGGAGACGTTATAGTAGTAAGAGACTTAGACCCAAATTACGTTACATATTGGAATAATTTTACCAGAGACCTTACTATAATCAACCTTTCAGGTGCAGATAAAGGTAAATTTCTTACAGAAATAATTTTAAAAGATAAGCATGCAATTAATCTTATAAAAAAGAAAATGGAGCCTGATTCAAAACTCATGGTGTCTCATCCAACTAACTTAGAACAAAAATTGGCAGAGGCCTTAAATATTCCCCTTCATGGATCTCCTAGGATTAGCGAGCTATACGGGACTAAGAGTGGAATAAGGCATTTGGCTAAGGAATTCAATTTACAAATGCCTCCAGGATTTATCTGTTCCACATATTCACAGGTTGAAAAAGCAATATCTATACTTCAACATTCTTTTGATGAAATTGTAATTAAACATAACCTATCTCTTAGCGGATATTTTAGTAAAAAAATTAAAGCTATCGATAACAGAGACTTAAAAGTGCTTGTAGATGAGGTATGTGGAGGCCAGTTTAGTGAGGGAAAAGACATTGTAGTTGTTGAAGGATGGTTAAGAAGTAAAACAAGTCTTTGTGCTCATATTGAAATTCTTGAAGGCAAAGAACCAATTATCTGCTCCGCATGGCAACAAATAATAGATTCAGATGGAATTTCTTATATGGGAGCAAGCCCGCTTATGATTTCAGAAAAAGCATTTGACTCTTTTCTTAGGCAAGTTTGGAAGCTTGCCTTTGCTTTAAAAGAAAAAGGAGCTATTGGATCATTTGGCCCAGACTTTCTTATTACAGGAGGCAAGGAGACCAATCTGGAGCGTGATACCAGCGTTCTTTTGGAGCTAAACGCCCGAGCTCCTTATACAGCTTATCCTCTGCAACTTATTAAAAATATTAAAGGAAATATTGGCAATGGCTTTTATACAAAACATATCAAATTGAAGCATCGGTTAAATTTTGTAGAGATTAGAAAGATTTTAGAAACAAATAATCTTCTTATTACGAGGAAGAGTAGAAAAGCGTCTGGCGTTATACCTCATAACATAGGGCTTTTACCTTGGAAGTTATTTGATATACTTGCAATAGGTAATTCTTGGGAGGAAACTATAAACATAATGGAGAAAATAGACCTTATATTCGATCAAAAACGAGCATAAAATTCGATCTCAGCCCGTACTTGACTTTAAATTTTTTATAGTGTACGGTTAAAATATGATAGAAGTTCTTAAGAAGGAATGGAAGGCGCAGATCGCCTTAGTTCTTTTATTTATTTTAGCCATATGGTGGTTCATTGGCCCGCAAGTTTCTCAACAAAGATTTTTTGGAGATTTCCCTAGTATATACGCCGTAATGGCCCTTTTGGGTGGAATATGGGGTATTGGAATAGCAGGAAAGTGGGGCGGAGTAAAAAGCGTAATGGGTAAGGCAATAATCATGTTTTCTTTGGGCCTGCTTTCCCAGGTGTTTGGTCAGCTTGCTTACGCTTATCTCTCTTTTTACAAACATATTGAAGTTCCCTACCCTTCCATTGGAGACGTAGGATACTTCGGAAGTATTCCGCTTTATATATATGCAACACTTCTTTTGGCCAAAGCGTCTGGAGCAAGGATAAATCTGCAGTCGTTTACCCATAAGATTCGAGCGGTTCTTATCCCACTTGGAATGTTGACAATTGCTTATTTCTTTTTTCTGCAAGGCTATGAATTTGATTGGACGAATCCGATAAAAATATTTTTGGATTTCGGATACCCAATGGGACAGGCAGTATATATCTCTATTGCCCTTCTAACTTTTCTTCTTTCAAGAAATATTTTGGGCGGTATTATGAGGGATAAAATTTTCTTTATTCTATTTGCGCTTTTTATTCAGTTTTTATCGGATTATACATTTCTTTACCAATCGAGCAGAGGGACATGGTCTGTTGGAGGAGTAAATGATTATATGTACCTTGTCGCGTATTTTTTTATGACTTTGGGACTTTTACAGCTAAAAACAGTACTAGAAAAACTAAAAAATAAATAGCGTATACTTTTATGGATATCTTTGCCCGGATAGCCGAAAAAATAATTAGGGAGCAGGAAGGAATTATTGGACCTGTTGCTCTGGAGCAGGCTCGGAAAGTTGCGGGACTAATTATTAATTGGGATAAGCACGAGGTTAAGATTGAGGGAAATAAAAAGGAAATCGTGGAAAAACTTGTTGAGCAGTACGAATACCTCTTTGGTCAAGCGTCGGTTGAGGTGTGTAAAGACGCAGTGAAAGGCATCATCTCCAAAATCCCCCAAGACCAAAGGCCGCAAATGTTGCAGTAAACTACCAATTTCGACCACAAATCATCTTCCATTGATCCAAGAGTTAAAATTTGATACAGTGGCTAGTATGGAGAAAGTCGACCGATTGTGGTTTAAACTTGTGTCAGAAGTACTGGTGAATTTGTCTGCTGGATGGGTTGGTATCGCTCTGGCTGTTCCGTTTGCGTCAGATAAGGAGGCGTTGGTAAAATTTGGATTGTTGACAACCAATTTTGTTGCTGCTATAGTGTCTTTAGTTGCAGCATTTAGATTGCGAAAAAAAGGAGAGAAAAAATGATAGATTTTGCTGATTTTAATGTCAAACTTCTTATTGCATATGCGTTATTTCTTATTGTTGGGCTTCTTATCTATATTGCCTTCTATAAAGGCTCCAGCCGACAGAAATGACTTCTTGATGCGTAATTAGAGCAGGCTCAGAAAGTTCACGGGCTTAAGGTTGATTTGCAAAAGCACGAGGGAAGGAGAGAGGGTAATCGAAAAAAGATTCTTGAGAATCTTGTTATGCAGTATGAATATCTGTTTGGCCAGGCATCGGTTGAGGCGTGGAGGATATTTGACAATAAATACAAACTAGACTATTCTGTTATTATGGCTGCTTTTGGCAAACAAGCTCCCTCTACTGTTCATGGGATTCTTTATAATCTTGCCACAATTATGGCATCCACGCTCCGCCCTGGAGACCTAGGACACCGAATGCTAAAGGAGTTGCTTTCTGTAATGCGCGTGAGTCACGGAGCGCTTGTTCTCACCTCAAAAGACAGTAAAATCATTGATGTAATGCATGAGGGTTACGTTTTGACTCCAGAGTTTGATGAAAGTGAGATAAAGACGCTTTCCGATCAAGTAAAGATGTTGGTTTTTAGCGAGCTACCAGAAGGCGAGCTTAAGGATATTATGCATAACCTTGGTGCAGAAGTAGTTGTTTATTTGCGCACAGAAGAAGAAAATATTGGACTCCTGCTTCTTGGAAAGAAGAAAGCTCATGGTGTTTATACACCTTACGACAAGCAGGTTTTAAAGATCCTAGCCCCTGAGGCTGCTGTTGCAATACAAAATGCCCGAAGCTTTGAGGAGATTCACAGATTTAACATAACACTAGAACAGAAAATTGGTAAAGCGACAGAAGAGCTTAGAAGCGTTAATGAAGAAGTATACAAGAAAAACGTAGAGCTTGCTAGGTTATCAAAAGAATTTTCAAAGGCCAACGAGAAGCTGAAGACTTTGGACAAACTTAAAGACGAGTTTCTTTCTCTTGCATCGCACGAGCTTAGAACTCCGATGGTGGCTATTAAATCCTATCTTTGGATGGTGCTTCAGGGACGTGGAGGGGAGGTCGCGGAAAAGCAAAAATACTATCTAGATATTGCATACAGATCAACAGACCGCTTAATAGCACTTGTGAATGACATGTTGAATATTTCTCGGATAGAATCAGGCAGAATTACACTTAACGTTTCCCCTATTAAATTAGATCGTCTAGTAGACGATGTTGTAGCGGAGATGACGTCTCGTGCAAAAGAATTAGGTATCGAAATTTCGGAAGTCTTCTCTCCTGTCCTACCTCCTGTTTTGGGAGACTTCGACAGAGTAAAACAGATACTAATAAATTTAGTAGGAAATTCACTAAAATTTACTCCAAAAGGAGGCAGAATAACGATTAGTTTAAGACAAAAAGATAACACTGTCGAGACAGAGGTAAGCGACACGGGATTTGGTATAAAGAGCGAGGATTTACCAAAGCTTTTTCAGAAATTTGCCATGGTAGGAGATTCTTCCGAGAAAGAGAAAAATATACAAGGGACAGGGCTTGGTCTTTATTTATCGAAGCTAATAGTAGAGCTGCATGGTGGGAAAATTTGGGCTGCGTCCTCTGGGATTGGCAAAGGAACCTCATTCACGTTCTCCTTGAAAGCAGTTCACCCTATAGTAAAACTACCCTCTTGACAATCTTAAAATAATATGACTACACTAACTATAGTTTAAAAATTAATATCTTACCTTATCCAGTGTTCTGACGCAATGTGCGTAACGTGAGTTAGTATTATGCAAAAGATAGCAGTTTTTAAGAAATTATTGTTAGCAAAGAAAGGTTTTACCCTAATAGAGCTTCTTATAGTAATAGCGGTGCTTGGAGTCTTAGCAGCTGTTGTTTTGGTGGCTATTGATCCAGCGCAGCAATTAGCCCGAGGAAGAGATAGTGGAAGAAAGACATCAATCGGACAGTTGGGAAGATCACTCCAGGCTTACTATACAAGTAATCAGGGCTATCCTACAGCTATCCAATGGACGACTGCGCCCAACATCCTTGTAACATTTGGAGAGATTAAGTTATTCCCAAGTAATCCAGCCTATATAGCTGGTACTGCCTGTACCACTAATATGTATCCAGCAAGCAATGGTTTTTGTTATAATATCGGTACTGTTGCTGGTACTCCTGAATCAGTAATTTATGCTCGCATGGAGTCAAAGAGTGAGAATTCAAAATGCGCCGTAGGTCCTGCTTGGTTTGCATGGTCCTCTGCCAATGGAAGAGCAGGTGTAGTATGTGGTGCTGCTGAGCCAATAGCAGCAGTGCTAGTCTTCGAACCCTAAAAGTCCATCTTATTTATTCTTATTACGGAGTTAGTTTCCTCGAAAATTGAAACGTGTAACAGTTCGGAGTCCTTACCACACTTTGTCATTCCGACTAAGTCCAGCTCAGCTGGACGCATGGAGGAATCTCTCTCAACATTTTTAATTTTTGCGAAAGTCAGAATCCTCTCACCCTATAGTAAAACTACCCTCTTGACAATCTTAAAATAATATGACTACACTAACTATAGTTTAAAAATTAATATCTTACCTTATGTAGTGTCCTGACGCAATGTGCGTAACGTGAGTTAGTATTATGCAAAAGATAGCAGTTTTTAAGAAATTATTGTTAGCAAAGAAAGGTTTTACCCTAATAGAGCTTCTTATAGTAATAGCGGTGCTTGGAGTCTTAGCAGCTGTTGTTTTGGTGGCTATTGATCCAGCGCAGCAATTAGCCCGAGGAAGAGATAGTGGAAGAAAGACATCAATCGGACAGTTGGGAAGATCACTCCAAGCTTACTATACAAGTAATCAGGACTATCCTGCTGTTGTCCAGTGGAAGACTGCGCCCAACATCCTTGTAACATTTGGAGAGATTAAGTTATTCCCAAGTAATCCAGCCTATGCAGCTGGTGGTGCTATCTGTAACAACACTTATAAGTATCCAGATGGCGCAACAGTCAATGGTTTTTGTTATAGGATCGCTACTGTTGCTGGTACTCCTGAATCAGTAATTTATGCTCGCATGGAGTCAAAGAGTGAGAATTCAAAATGCCCCACAGGTGAGGTTGCCTGGTTTGTATGGTCATCTGCCGATGGAAGAGCAGGTGTAGTATGTAGTGCTGGTGGTGAGCCAGGACCAGGCACGCAAAACTTCTTACTCTAAAAGTACATCTTATTTATTCTTATTAGGGAGTTAGTTTCCTCGAAAATTGAAACGTGTAACAGTTCGGAGTCCTTACCACACTTTGTCATTCCGACTAAGTCCAGCTCAGCTGGACGCATGGAGGAATCTCTCTTAACTGGGCGACTTCGGGACGTACCGTCTGGTGCATCCCTTCGCTCGGGATGACATTTGAAGCAAAACTGGGGTAAAAGGTCAGTCATCTGGCGGATCGCTCGGGATGAGTTGAAATTTGTCAAAATAATCTAGCGCGTCTTTGAAAGCAAGGTTCTTATGTTACGGTTACAGTGATCTGCGCTGTGTTATCATTCTCGTTGGTCTCACTAATCTCACATTTAGGATCCACAAATGCCCATACAGTGTGTTCTCCAGAAAAAAACCCATGCACTTTCGTGTAGATTCCTTCCCCTACGAAATTTTGACCAAGAGATGGAATTGATACCTGCCCGAACCACCCTGCTTGATTGCAAGAGGGTCTACTATCACTTTCGTAGAATCTGACTATGGTTTCAGGAGAAGTTACACCAGCGACAGTTTGATTTTGCACCTCGACAGTAAAGATGATATCATCTCCTTCGCTTGGAAATGCAGGTGTGAAACTAAGACTGACAATCGCGAGGGTTAGCTGTAGTGGAGTAGGAGTTGGGGTGGGGGTAGAGGTGGGGCCACCGTAAGACGCTTGGGAATAGTAAGATGCTTGAGAGTAACCGGGAGGGGTTGGGG
>Ga0213870_1000469_pt1 | contig 18864 bp, 8 predicted proteins | sample WICALVC2017_Meta_FD_160119 | JGI IMG/M metagenome (GOLD analysis project Ga0213870, IMG submission 160119) | Freshwater microbial communities from subterranean cave lake in Wind Cave National Park, South Dakota, United States - WICALVC2017 | ecosystem: Environmental > Aquatic > Deep subsurface >... | reverse complement strand
GATGAGTATGCATCCAGGAAGACCTGGGGGCATAGCACCTACGAATACGTCGTGGACGTCGCGGCGGCGGCGGGCGTCAAGCGCGTCGCGCTGACCCACCACGACCCCGAACACAACGATCTCTTCGTCGCCGACATGGAACAACGGGCGCAGGCGGTGGCCGAGAAACGCGGGTCCCCCATGGAGGTCTTCTGCGCCTACGAGGGCGGCGAATACATCATCCGCGGGAAGCACTTCCGGCCGACGGCCGCGCACGAGACGGGCGCCGCCCCGGCGGCCCCGCCGGTTGCCGGGGCACGCCTCCTGGTCGTGGACGACGATCCGCTGCTGCGCCGGCTCGCCGTGAAGGTCCTGGCCAAGCTCGGCCACACGGTAAGCGAAGCGGAAAACGGGCGGGAGGCGCTCCGCATCATTAATCGCCAGCCGCCCGACCTCGTCATCCTCGACCTGGAAATGCCCGAGATGCATGGCCTTGAGGTGCTGCACACGCTCCGATCCAAACCGGCGACCGCGCACCTCCCCGTGCTCATTCTGACCGTGTCGGGCAACGAGGCTGCGACCTCCGCCAGCTTTGAAGCGGGCGCGACCGACTACCTGACAAAGCCGTTCTCGATCCCGCAGCTCACCGCCCGCGTCCATGCCTGCCTGGAGCGGGCTGCACAACGGCGCGGCTGATTCGACCACCGTGCCGATCAAGCCTGTCCTGGCCTGTCTTGATTTGGAGGGTGTGCTCGTCCCCGAAATCTGGATCACCGTCGCGGAGCGGACCCGCATCCCCGAATTGCGCCTGACGACCAGAGACGAGCCGAACTACGATGTCCTGATGACACGCCGTCTCACGATCCTGGACGAGCACGCGCTGACGCTGAACGACATCCAGGACGTGATCGCGACGATGGCGCCGCTGGACGGCGCGAAGGACTTCCTGGCGTGGCTGCGGGCGCGCTGCCAGGTGATCATCCTGTCGGACACGTTCGCCCAGTTTGCGGCACCTCTCATGCGGCAGCTCGACGACCCGACCATCTTCTGCAATACGCTGGAGGTGGACCCGAACGGCCGGATCGTGAGTTACCGCCTGCGCCTGCCGGATCAGAAGCGGGCCTCGGTGATAGCCCTGAAGAGCCTCAATTTCCACATCGTCGCTGCCGGCGATTCCTACAACGACACGTCCATGCTCATGGCCGCCGACGCCGGCATCTTCTTCCGCCCGCCCGCTTCCATCACCAAGGAGTTCCCGCAGTTCCCGGTCACGCAGACCTATGCGGAGCTGCAAGCCGCCTTTCGCACAGCCGCCGGCCTGCCATAACGCAGGGCCATGCACAGTGGGCGCGATACATCGCGCGCCACGCTCAGCCCAGCACGATGCGGATCTGATGCACCGCGCCGTCGTCGACGAGTGGAATCGGGGCGCTGCCGGCCAGCGGCTTGCCATCCAGTTCGGTCAGCGCCACGCCGCGGCTGACGCCGCGCGGATTGTCCACCGAGATGTCATAGATCGCCGAGTGATACCGAAAGCGGATGGCGTACCCGGGCCAGGTTCGTGGGATGCACGGCTCCATGCAGAGCACCGCGCCGCGCACGCGGAACCCGAGCATCCATTCCATGCCCGCGCGATAGAGCCAGCCCGCCGAACCCGTGTACCAGGTCCATCCGCCGCATCCGACGTGTGGAGGCTCGGCATAAACGTCGCCCGCCACCACGTAGGGCTCGACTTTGTACCGCTGCACCTTCGCTCGCGAGGTGGTGTGAGTGATTGGATTCAGCATCCGGAACAGCTCGCCCGCCTTCTCACCGTCGCCGAGCGCCGCGAAGGCCATCACCGTCCACACGGCCGCATGCGTGTAGTGGCCGCCGTTTTCACGGATGCCGGGCACGTACCCTTTGATGTAGCCGGGATCCAGCGACGTGCGGTCAAACGGCGGCGTGAAGAGCGCAATCAGCCCCTCCGGCCGGCGCACCAAGTGTTGGTCAACGGCGGCCATGGCACGCGCGCCGCGACCCGGTTCTGCCGCGCCGCTGAGGACGCCCCAGGACTGCGCGATGGAGTCAATGCGGCATTCCAGGTTTGTGGCGGAACCGAGCGGCGTGCCGTCATCAAAGTACGCGCGCCGGTACCAGTCGCCATCCCACGCTTCCCGCTCGAGCGCCGCTTTGAGCGCACTAACGTGGAGCCGCCACGTCTCCGCCCGATGGTGCTCGCCGCGCGCAGCCGCCACTTTGGCAAACTCCCAGAGAATCGTATGCAGGAACCAGCCGAGCCAGACGCTTTCTCCCTTGCCCTGCTGGCCGACGCGGTTCATGCCGTCATTCCAGTCGCCCGTGCCCATCAGCGGGAGACCGTGACTGCCGACGGCGAGGCTGCGGTCCAGCGCGCGCGCGCAATGCTCAAAGAGTGTGGCGCGAGTCTCCGACACACGCGGCTGAAAGTAGGACTCGTGCTGTCCCTCGGCCAGCGCATCGCCTTCCAAAAACGGGACGACGTCGTCCAGCACGGTCCTGTCGCCGGTGACTTCGAGAAAGTGGATGACGGCGTACGGCAGCCAGAGCAGGTCGTCGGAGATGCGCGTGCGCACACCGCGTCCAGAGGGCGGATGCCACCAGTGCTGGACATCCCCCTCGGTGAACTGGCGCGCGGCGGCGCGTAGCAGATGCTCGCGCGCGACGTCGCGTGTCGCGACGCTAAGGGCCATCACATCCTGGAGTTGATCGCGGAAGCCATACGCGCCACTCACCTGATAGAACGCCGCGCGCGCCCAGACCCGGCAGGCCAGTGTCTGGTAGAGCAGCCAGCGATTCAGCAGCACATCCATGGCCCGGTCGGGTGTGGTGATCTGGACGGCGCCGAGCACGTCCTCCCACCGGTCGGTGACGTCACGCAAGACTCCGTTCAGGTCTGCAGCGCGATAGCGGCTGAGCAACTCGCGCGCCTGTTCCCGACCGTCCGTCTGGCCCAGGAACCATACGATTTCCGCGCGCGCCCCGGGAGGCAACTCCAGCGACGTGTGCAGCGCGGCGCAGGGATCGAGACCTGCACCAACCTTTCCGGACAGGTGAACGCCTCGTTCAAGCGCTGCGGGACGTTCGAGCGTGCCATGGCGACCCAAAAACTCTGAGCGGTCGCCCGTCCAGGACGTCTGCCGCCCGGCAAGATCCGAAAAAGCAATGCGCCCGCCAAACTCACCGCCCCACGCGCTCCGCGCAAGGAGCGCTCCCGTCTGCGCATCGACCTCCGTGATGATGTACGGCGCCGAGGCGCTGCGGGAGCTGCCCAGCACCCACTCGGCGTATGCGGTCACCGAGAGGCGACGGGAGCGGTCGGAATCATTCTGCAGGGTGAGCCGGGAGATCTTGATCGGATCTTCACACGGCACGAATTGCAGCAACTCCATTAGGATGCCATGCGAGCTATGCTGAAAGCGGCTATAGCCCTGGCCGTGGCGCGCCACATACGAAGCCGTGTCATCGCGAATCGGCAGCGCCGTAGGACTCCACACCTCACCTGTGCTGTCATCGCGGATGTAGAGGGCTTCTCCGGACGGGTCGGACACGGGATCGTTGGACCATGGCGTCAGCTGGTTGGCATGGCTGTTGAGCGACCAGGTGAAGCCGGAGCCCGATTCCGACACGAGAAAGCCAAAGGATGGATTCGCGATGACGTTGATCCACGGCCGGGGCGTGCGTAGGCCTTCGCCAAGGACGATGACATATTCCCGGCCATGCTCCGCGAAGCCGCCCAGGCCGTTAAAGAATTCGAGGTCCGGCGCAGGCGGCGTCACATCCAGATGGGTGCCTGGGCGCCGCGATTGCGGCGCCGGAGGCGCCGCCGCGTCCATGTGCTGCGACCGCGTGACCTTGCGCCGGGCATGACGTGATCGCCGTCGGTCCCCTGGCGCTGCCGCGTCCGCACGCTGCGACCGCGTGACCTGCTCGGACAAGGTGCCCCGTCGGCTGAGCAGCACCACCCGCGCAACCGTTTGCAGCAGCGCATGCTCTTGCGCAGAGACCAGGTCTGCCCGCAGGAGGACAATCTTGCCGCTGGCGGCGCTGGTGTCCGGGGAAAGCCGCAGCTGGCTGCCGCGCACGAGCGCGTCCAGGGAGCCCTGCAGCTCCTGTCCGTACGACGGCGGCTTTTCATTCAGAATGACCACGTCGGCGGACAAGTGCTTCATCCGCCAGTATTCATGCGCGCGGAGCAATTGCCGAACGATCTCGACATCCTGCACGTCGTCAATGCGTACCAGCACAATGGGCAGATCGCCGGAGATGCCGTGGGCCCACAATGCGGAACGGTCCAGCGTGCTCCGGCTGAGCATCTCCGAGGACGGCCGTAGTGCCGCGTCTGCGTACAGCACGGCATTGGCCAGTCTCTGGAACACCTGCGCTTCGTCATGACCGATACCCAGGTGGTGCAGTTGGGCTTGCGCCTGCGTCCAGGCCAGCGGCAGGGTGCGCTCAAACACTCTCGGGGCATGGTACTTGTCCGCCAGATCTAGGACCTGCTCGCGGGTAGGCGCGATGATCGTGGTAAATACCATGCGCGCGGTGGCGCCTGGCGGGATGCGCACCGTGCACCGCAGGCTCACCACCGGGTCGAGGACGGACCCGACGGTATTCGAGAGTGGCCGGCCGTCGCTCATCGAGACGGGAGTACGGACGTGGCGCCCGCGTCCGAGGAACCGCGCGCGGTCCGTCTCGAACTGCAGGTCGCCCACGGTATCGCCTTCCACCACGACCACGTGTGCGGCCCACACCGCCGTGTCCTTCTCGGAGTGCCTGCGGCGCGTTGCCAGCAGCGCGCCGACCTCGGGTACGAATTCCGTCTGCACAAACAAGTTGGAAAACGCCGGGTGTGCCATATCGGCGGCCTGCGAAGCCAGGGACAGCTCGGCATACGACGTGACCTGAATGTCGCGCGTGCGCGCCCCCTGATTGGTGAGGGAGACGCGCCGCACTTCAGCGTCGTCCTCGGACGACACGACGATCTCGAGCGTGGTGGTCAGGGCACCATCGCGTCGGATAATCTCGGCGTGGTCTTCGCAGAAGGAGGCCTCGTACGCATCGGGTTCGACGCCGCTGGGCTGATAGCCGGCCGACCAGACCTTGCCGGTCTGCGCATCACGAAGAAAGATGTACGTGCCCCAGCAGTCCCGCGTGGCATCCTCGCGCCAGCGCGTGACCGCAAGGTCCCGCCAGCGGCTGTACCCTGAGCCCGCCGCCGTCAGCATCACCGTGTACCGTCCGTTGGACAGGAGGTGCGTCCGCGGAATCACATCGTGCAGCGTGGTAAACCGGCACAGCACCGGCGGAATGAGTTCGCGGACCTGCGCCGCCGCGGAGACTTCTTCGGCGCGAGGCCGTGCGACCAGCACGTCGCGCGGCGTGCGCTCTTGCAGCAACAGCTCGGTGGCCTGCACGGTGGGCTCGGCGTGGAAGCGGGTCCGCATCGCGCCATCGTTCAGCACGTTGGCGACCGCGACCAAGACCATACCCTGGTGGTGGGCCATGTAGGCGCGCACGACGGCGACGTCTTTGCCTTCGGGCAACCGCGTGCTGGTGTAATCCAGCGCTTCGTAAAAACCGTACGTTCCCCTGGCGCCGGCTTCGGCCAGTCGCGCAAAGTTGTGCGCGGCCGCGGCAGGATCGATCATGGCCGCCAACGCGGTGGCATACGGCGCGACGACGACATCGTCGCTGAGGCCGCGCTTGAGCCCCAGCCCAGGCACGCCAAAGCTGGAATACTGGTACGTGAGGTTGAGGTCGCGCACATTGTAGGCCGACTCCGACACACCCCAGGGCACGCCGCGCTCCATTCCGTAGGCGATATGCCGACGCACGACCAGTTCGCACGTCTGGTTCAGCAGGCTGCCCACCGGAGAACGCATCACCAGCTCCGGCATCAGGTATTCGAACATTGAGCCCGACCACGAGGTGAGCACGGACCCGCGACCCACCGGCGTCAGCGCGCGGTTCAGGCGAAACCAGTGCGACGACGGCACATCGCCCTTGGCGATGGCGATGAAGCTCGTGAGGCGCGCCTCCGACGCGAGCAGGTCATACCAGTTGGGGTCCAGGCTGCCGTCCGTGACGCGGTAGCCGATGGAAAACAGTTTGCGCGTCGGGTCAAACAGAAAGGTGAAATCCATCGCGCGAACCATGCGCTCCGCCGTCTGTGTGAGCGCCGAAAGGCGGCGCATGAGCGCGGCGGCATCCGTGGCCGAACGCCTCAGGGCGTGGGCCAACGCATCGATCCGCGCCACGGTGTCACGGCTCGCCGGAGCCGTGTGGAGCAGGCGTGCGCGCAGCGCAACCAGCTCACTGAGCGCCGCCTCACACCGCTCCGGAGCGTCCGCCAGCGTGGGCACGGACTGGAAGAACAGCGCCATCGCCACCCACTCGGGCGCGTGGTCTGAAGGACGTGCGGCCATGGCCGCAATCTCTTTCGCGCTCAGGCGTGCCCACGGAATCAACAGCTCCACGTCTCGGACGTGGCTGTCGACGCACGCGCTGGTGGCATCGGCCCAGGCGCGCAACTCGGAATCGGGAGCGTCCCCGCGCTCCTGCGCCCAGGCTTGGGCCATGTCAGCCACGGTGTGGGCGCACGCCCTCAGCTCGACCGCACGCGCCGCCCAGCCCGCGGCATCGACGGGCAGCGAGGCCAGCGCGGCGGCCAGAGCGTCGACGGCATGGCTGAGCTGCTTCTGCATGGCGGTGTGCATGCGACGCGTGTCCGCGATGTCGGCGAGCGCGTCGCGCAACAGCCGGACGGCATCGTCCACCCCGGCGAGCAGATTCGGTCCGACGGTCGACGTCTGCCGTAACTCGCGGCACGCGTGGCCCAGGGCCACCAGATGTCCGGCGAGATTGCCGCTGTCCACCGAGGACACATACCGGGGCTCAAGCGGATGGAGTGTGCGCGTGTCATACCAGTTGTAGAAGTGGCCGTGAAACAGCTCCAGGCGGCCCATAGTCGCCAGCGTGGCTTCCAGCCGCTCAACGGCCTCCACGGTGCCCAGCCACCCAAGATCACGCGCGGCAACCGTGGAGAGAAGATACAGCCCCATATTGGTCGGCGACGTGCGGTGGGCGACAACGGGGTTCGGCTCTTCCTGAAAATTATCGGGAGGAAGCGCGTGATCCGCAGGACCCACGAACGCCTCGAAGAAGCGCCACGTCCGGCGTGCCACCAATCGAAGAGCCCGCTCATCGGCCGACGACAGCGGCGCGCTCCCGGGACGCCGCGACGGCAGGCTGACCCAACGTGCGATGGCGGGGGCGGCGGCCCAGAGCAGGAGGAACGGGGCTGCCGCCGCCCACGACGGGGGTCGTCCCAACGCCAGCGCCACCGCAGCCGCGGTGGTCAGGACAAGACCGCCTGCCATGCGCGTATACATCCCGGACAATTTCCACGCGAACGCATGCTGGGCCTGCGCGGCGGTCACCCACTCTAGTAGATGTTTCCGCGTGATCACGAGACGGCCGAGGGTGCGCAGAATCGCGTCAGCCATCAGCCATGTCTGGTGCGCCAGAAACGTCACCGTCAAGCCGATCTGGGATACGCCCAACGCAAGGTCGGTGAGCAGACCGAGCACATGGCTGCGCATGGATGTGCCGCGCCGGCGCGGGCGTAGCCCGATCATGAAGGACAGCAGCGCCGGAATCGCAATCGTGGCCAGGATAAAGCCCGTCCACGCCCAGGGAGACGCCGCCGGCTGCAACCATCCAACACTCAACGTCAGGAAGGCGGCGGGCGCCGACAGAGTGCGGCGCAGATTGTCGAGCATCTTCCACCGGCCAATTGCAGGAATGACGACAGGGCGGCGCGCCTCTGCCGATGCGCTGTGGCGCCCCAGAATCCAGGGCAGCAGTTGCCAGTCGCCGCGCGCCCACCGATGCTGCCGGGCGGCCGCGGCTTCATAGTGCGAAGGAAAATCTTCAAACAGCTCAATGTCCGTGGCCAGTGCCGCCCGAGCGAAGATGCCTTCAAAGAGATCGTGGCTCAGCAGTGCATTGTCCGGCACCTTGCCCGCCAGGGCGGCCTCAAACGCATCGATATCGTAAATGCCCTTGCCCGTGTAGGACCCTTCCAGAAACAAATCCTGGTAGACATCCGACACGGCCGAGGCATAGGGATCGATACCGCTCGGGCCGGAAAACGTTCTTTGGAAGAGCGAGCCCTCACGCTCGAGGGGAAGCGACGGCGCGATACGGGGTTGCACCACGGCGTAGCCTTCGACGACGCACCCGGCTTGAGCGTCGAATCTCGGCCGGTTGAGCGGATGCGCCATGGTGCCGACCAAGCGGCACGCAGCGCCACGCGGCAGGCGCGTATCGGCGTCGAGCGTGATGACGTAGCGAACCGCCGGCGGGGCGTCCGGGGGTCGCCCCCCGACGGCCATGAACGTGGTGGTCCGCGAGCCGCGCAGCAGTTGGTTCAGCTCATGCAACTTCCCTCGCTTGCGCTCCCATCCCATCCATGTGCGCTCGCACTCGTTCCAGACACGCCGGCGATGGAAAAGCAGGAAGCGCGTGCCCCCGCCGAACGCGGGGCCATAGCGCTGGTTCAGGCGCGCGATGCCGTCCACCGCGGCGGCCAGCAGCTCGTCATCACCGGCGAGACGTTCACTCGGTGCGTCCACCCAGTCAGAGAGCAGCGCGAACCGCAGGTCCCCATCGGCATTGGCCAGATAGTGGACCTCCAGCCGCTTGACCTGCTCGTCGATGGCAGGCGGCGTGGTGAGCAGCGTGGGGACGACCACGATCGTGCGCAAGTCTTCCGGGACGCCATGGCGCAACTCCATCCGGGGCAGCGCGCGCGGCCCGAGCAGCGCCATCACGATGCGATTGATGAGTGCCATGGCCAGGTCCGACGCCGGCACGGCCGCGAGCAGACCGAGCAGCACAAGCATCGTCGCGGTACTGCCCGCCTCATCGGCAGACAGCAGCGGCAGCGCCAGAATCATCGCGGTCACAACCGCAATGGTTCCCAGGTAGCCGGGCACCGCGGCTCGGACATACACACGCAGCAGCCGGCGCGGCCAGGAAACGCGGTACCCGAGTTCGCGCTCAAAGGCCAGACGTCCGCCTGAGATGAGGTAATAGCCAGGCTCCGTGTACCGGTCCTGCGGTGGCGGTGTGCCGTCGCGCGGCCACACACCCGCCTGTCTGGCGCGCTGTACGGCACGTTCAGCCACGTCACGTTCCGAGTAGCCCGAGCCCCGCGAGAGATCCTCGATGGCATGGCGGTACGTATCGCGGGTGGAAAAATCCATCTCGGCGAAGTGCGGGCTGCGGCGGAGAATCTCGTCCACCAGGCTGACGCGCTCAAAAAAGTCCGGCCAGACAAAGGCAGACATCAAGCGCATGCTGGTGATGATGTTGCGCACGGTGACGCTCATGGCCGCCTGCTGCTGGTGCTCGGCGCGGACCATATCGTCGGCGGTGGTGCCTTGCGCGGCCAGGCGCTCGTCGAGCCACAGCAGGATGGGGCGCACCTTCGGATCCAGATCGCGCAAACGCTGGACGAGCTGTACGGCAAACGCCGTCGCCAGCGGCCGGTTCTCAAAGTGACGGAGGGCTGTCGCTGGGGACACCGGAGACTGGCCGCCTGTATCAAGCAGGTTGTCGGCCAACCGGTCGGCGTCCTGGCGCGCGGCGCGGCTGCACACGATTCGCTCCGCCAGCCTGCGCAGATTTTCCACCAGCACCACGCGCAGCGTGATGGCCACGGCCCACAACTCACCGATGGTGAGCGGTTGGACGCGCTGGTAGGCCATCACAAAGCGGCGCAGCAATTCCGGGTCGAATCGGCTGTCCGTGTGCGCCACGAACGCCCACGCCACACCGAACACGCGCGGATAGCCCTGCAAGTGACCGGCGGCCAGTTTGGGCAATTGCCGGTAGAAGCCCGGCGGCAAGTCATCGCGGATCTCGCGAAGCTGTTCATCGACGATGTGAAAGTTATCGACCAGCCACTCGGCTGCGGAGGTAATCGCATGCTCCTCCTGTATCGCCCGGGCAATGGCCCGGTAGGACTCCAGCAACACGCGCCCGTTCTCCAGGACGCGCGGAGTGAGCAACTGACCCTCCCTCGATTCGGCGAACACGGTCTGCGCCACCGCAAGACTTTCCGCGTGTTGTTCGAGGCGCTCGACGCTGAAGACCTCGGCACGGATGGGCTCTTCCAGGTCGGAGAAGATGCCGGTGGATGGTCGGACCGTCTTCATCGTGTCGTCAGAACGGCGGTCGATGCGAGGTCATCATCGTCCTCTTCGCTGCGGAGCAGCCGCAGAAGCGCGTCCATGTCGGCCGGCGGCGGGACTATGTACTCGCGATAGAGACCGCTCACGGGATGGGTGAAGCCGAGCATCCGGGCGTGCAGCATCGGCCGCTCGATTTGAATGCCGTCGAGCTCGCAGACCTTGCGGCCGCCGTAGGTCTCGTCGCCGAGCAACGGATGGCCGAGCGACGTGAGGTGGACACGGATCTGGTGTGTGCGGCCCGTCTGCGGATGCACCTCCACGAGCGAGGCCTCATGACCTGGGCGTGTCGCCCCGAACCGCTCCGCGACGAGAAACTCCGTCACGGCCGCCCGCGGCGAGGTCGTGCGGGCGGAAATCTTCTTGCGGTGCTTCGTGTCGCGGCCGATGGCCAGGTCCACGCGGCCCGTCTTGCCCTTCACCAATCCGATCACCAGCGCCAGATACGCACGGTTGATGCTGTGTGTCTTGAACTGCTTCGACAGGCCCTGGTGCGCGACGTCGGTTTTGGCGATCACCATCACGCCGCTGGTGCCCTTGTCTAGGCGATGGACCAATCCAGGCCGCTCGCGGCCGCCGATACTCGGCAACGCGCCTCCTTCCGAAGCCGCCCGCGCCGACTGCATGTGGTACAGCAGCGCGTTCACCAGCGTTCCGCGCCAGTGGCCGGGCGCCGGGTGGACGACGATGCCCGCCGGCTTATTGAGGACCAGCAGGGCCTCGTCTTCAAAGAGCACGTCCAGGGGAATCGGTTCGCCGCCGATCTCGAGCGGTTCCGCCTTCGGCACGTCCCACGCGATCTCGTCGCCGGGCTTGACCTTCTGGGCAGGCTTCGGGCGCTTTTCGTTGACCGTGACGGCGCCCTTCTCGATCAGGCGCTGAATGGCGGCGCGGGAGAGATCAGCCGTGTGGGTGCGGAGATAGACGTCGAGGCGCTTCGGATGCTCGCCTGCGGACACGGTCGTGAAACGCTGCACCTAGGGTGGCCCCTTATCCTTGTGCGTAAAGAAATGCCCGATCAGGAAACAGACGCCGACCGTGATCGCGGCGTCCGCCACATTGAAGGCGGGCCAGTGGTGCCCCATGATCGAGAAATCCAGAAAATCGATGACCTCGCCGGCACGGATGCGGTCGATCAGGTTGCCGACGGCCCCGCCGAAGACGGAGGCCACGCTCACCTGCCCGATCCGATCAGCCGGGGAGAGTCGCGCGTAGATCGTCCCCAGCAGGACGAGGGCCACCACCGACGTGACGCCGAAGAACACCAGGCGGAAGCCGGCGTGGCTGCCGGCCAGGATGCCGAACGCGGCGCCGGAATTCCGGATGTAGGTGAGGCTGAAGAAGTCCGGGATGACGGGAATGGATTCGTGCAGGCGCATCGCGCTCGTCACCTGCCACTTGGTGAGCTGATCGAGGATCACCACCGTGAGCACGATCAGCATCAGCACGCCGTAACGCCGCGACCCCGGCTCCGCTGATTCGGCGCGTGGAAGAGGCGTGTCCATCGTCAGCCGGATCAGGCGATCGCGTCCAGGCAGCGGTCACAGAGTTCAGGGTGGGCGGCATTCGCGCCGACGGAAGGCCGGTAGTTCCAGCACCGCACGCATTTCGTGCCGTCGGCTTTGACGACGTTCACCGTCAACCCGGTGTCCACCGTCGACTCCCTCTCCCCTCCGAGGGAGAGGGTGGGGGTGAGGGGGCGTAACTCAACCTGCGACACGATGAAGAGGCCCGGCAGGTGTCGCTCATAGTCCTTCAGTAATTGATAGCGCTCAGGGACGGCGGACAAGATCACCTTCGCTTCCAACGGCGCGCCGATCATCTTGTCGCGGCGCTTGATTTCAAGCTCGGCCTGCACCGCGCTCCGGACCTTGAGTAGTACGTCCCACCGCTGTTCCAGTTCCGCATTCGTGTGCCGCAGGTCAGCCTGCGGGAACACCGCCAGATGGACGCTGGGCGTCTCTCGTTGCGGTTCAGGTAGGCTGTCCCAAATCTCCTCGGCCGTGAAGCTCAGCAGCGGCGCCATCAGCGTCGTCAGCGCCAGCACGGTCTCGTGCAGCACCCGCTGCCCGGCCCGACGCGCCGGGTCATCCGTGCGGAAGGTGTAGAGCCGGTCCTTGAGCACGTCGAGGTAGATCGCGCTCATGTCCACGGAGCAGAAGTTGTTCAGCGCGTGGATGATGAGATGGAATTCGCAGTCCGCATACCCCTGGCGCACGCGGCCGATGAGGTCGTGCAGCCGCATGAGCGCCCACCGATCCAGTTCAGAGAGCTGGTCGTCGGACGGCGCATCCCGCTTGGGATCGTAGTCGGCCAGGTTGCTCAGGAGAAACCGGACCGTGTTGCGGATCTTCCTATAGGCATCCACGAGGTGCGCGAGGATGGCCGGCGAGATACGGATGTCTTCCCGATAGTCCTGGGCCGCCACCCAGAGACGCAGGATTTCCGCCCCGTACTGCGTGATGACTTCCTGCGGTGCCACCACGTTCCCGGCCGACTTGGACATCTTCTTGCCCTCGCCGTCCACCACAAACCCATGTGTCAACACCGCCTTGTACGGCGCGCGCCCGTCGGTGGTGACGCCGGCCAGCAGGGCGCTGTGGAACCACCCGCGATGCTGATCCGACCCCTCCAGGTAGAGATCGGCCGGCCACCAGTCTTGTCCCACCACGCGTCCTCTCGGCTTGAGCACCGCCGCGTGGCTCACGCCGGACTCGAACCACACGTCCAGGATGTCCTGCTCCTTGTCGAAGGCCGTGCTTCCGCACTCGCACTGCGTGCCATGGGGAAGCAGCGCAGCAGCGTCACGCTCGAACCAGACGTCCGCCCCGCCCTTCTCGACGAGCGTGGCGACATGCTCGACGATGTCCGGCGAGGTGCGCACATGGCCGCAGTGCCGGCAGGAGAACCCGGGGATGGGCACGCCCCACACGCGCTGGCGGGACAGGCACCAGTCGGGGCGGTTCTCGATCATGCCGTAGATGCGGTCGCGCCCCCATTTTGGAATCCACTGGACGCCCTGGTCAATCTCCTCCAGCGCCTTCCTCCTGAGATTGTTGGTCTCCATTGAGACAAACCACTGATCGGTCGCCCGGAAGATCACCGGGTTCTTGCACCGCCAGCAATGGGGATACGTGTGGTTGAGTGTTCCCTCGCCCAGCAACAAGCCGAGGGCTTTCAGCTTTTCGTTGATGCGAGGGTTTGCGGCAAAGACTTTGAGGCCCTGAAACTCCGGGACCTCATCCGTGAAGCGCCCCCGGCTGTCCACCGGAGCAAAGACCGTGAGCGAAGAATTTCTCAACGATAGCTCGTAGTCTTCCTGTCCATGGCCCGGCGCGATATGGACGCAGCCCGTTCCCTGATCCAGCGTGACGAAACCGCCCATGAGGATTGGAGATGACCCATCGGTCAACGGCCGCCGGCAGAGCAATCCTTCTAACTGATTCCCCTGCACTCCTTGTCCGATAATCGAATGGCCTGACAGGCCGCATCCCTTGACGAACGAGTCGACCAATTTCTCTGCGATGATGAATGCCTGATCTCCGACTTTCACGAACACATAGTCATAGTCAGGGTGTAGGCAGACTGCTTGATTGGCAGGAAGCGTCCAGGGCGTCGTCGTCCAGATCACGACCGAGATGGTCGTGACGTCTTTTGGAAAAGGCTTGGGGAGAGGTTCCCCTTGGAGAGCAAGTTCAAACGGCGAAGACACGAACGGAAATTTCACGTAGATCGAGGGCGACGTGTGATCCTCGTACTCGACCTCGGCCTCGGCCAGCGCGGTTTCATCAATGGGGCACCAGAGCACCGGCTTCTTGCCCTTGTAGACCCCGCCCGCCTTCACGAACGTGCCGAACTCCCGCAGGATGGACGCCTCATAGTCGGGCGTCATCGTCAGGTACGGATTCGCCCAGTCGCCCAGCACGCCCAGCCGCTGGAACTCCTCGCGCTGGATATTGACGAACTTCTCGGCGTAGGCGCGGCAGCGCTGTCTGATCTCACACGTGCTCAGCGACGTCTTCGTGTCGCCCAGCTCCTTGAGAACCTGATGCTCGATCGGCAGTCCGTGGCAGTCCCACCCCGGGACGTAGGGAACCCGATATCCCTCCATCGTCTTCGACTTGACGATGATGTCCTTGAGGATCTTGTTGAGGGCGTGGCCGATGTGGATGCGGCCGTTGGCGTACGGCGGCCCGTCGTGGAGCACGTACAACGGCTTGCCGGCGCCGGCCTCCTGGATGCGCTCGTAGAGACGCTCCCGCTCCCAGCGCGCGAGGATCTCCGGCTCGCGCTGCGGGAGATTGGCCTTCATGGGAAACGCGGTCTGGGGAAGATTGAGCGTGGCCTTGTAGTCCATCGATGTGATTGGGAGGTTACTGTTCCTTGAGCTCGATCATGCCGTGCCAGCCGCGCGAAAGTAGTCCGTCATCGTCGCTCCGGAGTCGCATCGTAGCACCCACTTCTGCGCCAAATCAACGAGAACGTGCCCGTGTGACGCGCTAGGGGCTGTCTCCATTTCCGAATGGTGCCTGTCCCTATTTTCATCCAGACGTCAAGAGCTTTTGCGTTTAGTGACGCTATATGCTAACCTACGGGCCATATGATTCAACGGCTGTGGTGGCAAAACCGTCTTGAACAGGCATGGACGGAACGTTCTGTGGTCTGGCTCGCAGGCGTCCGCCGAGCAGGCAAGACCTTGCTCTGCCGATCCCTCAAACACGTTGAGTATTTTGATTGTGAGTTGCCCCGCACACGTCGGCTGATGGATGACCCGCAGGAGTTTCTCAACCAATACCGGGGGCGTCGCCTTGTGTTCGATGAAATCCATCGCCTCGCCAACCCCTCCGAGCTGCTCAAGATCGCCGCGGACCACTACCCGGATACGAAAGTGGTCGCCACCGGCTCATCCATGCTCGGCGCCTCGGCGAAGTTCAGGGATACGCTGGCCGGCCGTAAAACCGAAGTCTGGCTCACCCCAATGACGATGGCTGATCTTGAAGCTTTTGGGCGCCCTGCCTTGCCCCATCGGTGCCTTCATGGCGGACTGCCGCCGTTCTTTCTGGCCAAGCACGTACCGGAGCCGGCGTTCCAGGAATGGATGGACGCGTATTGGGCCAAGGACATTCAAACCCTCTTTCGCCTCGAACGTCGGCACTCGTTCGAGCGGTTCGCCGAATTGCTCTTTGCCCAAAGCGGGGGCCTGTTTGAAGCCACCAGGTTTACTCGGGCCTGTGAGATCAGCCGTCAGACGATTATGAACTATCTGCGCGTGTTGGAGGCGACCTATCTCGTCCAAGTGCTCCGACCATTTTCGACCCATCGGGCCTCAGAAATCGTCGCCGCGCCGAAGGTGTATGCCTTTGACACAGGATTTGTGTGCTATCACCGGGGCTGGACCTCGCTGCGCCAGGAAGACCTCGGATTCCTCTGGGAGCATCTGGTGCTCAACGAATTGCAGGCGCAGTTGCAGACACGACGGATTGGATATTGGCGTGACAAGCGCGGACACGAGGTCGATCTCATTGTGCCGCGCCGAGGACAACCACCCCTGGCGCTAGAATGTAAATGGTCGGCCGCCGATGTGGACCTGACGAATCTGAAGGCCTTTGCCCATCATTATCCCACCGCACAGCTGATCGTGGTGGCGCAGGATGTGGACCAGTCGTACCAACGGCGTTCCGGCGAACTGACGATCACCTATTGCGGGTTGCCGGCCTTAATTAGCGCTCTGTAAGGACATCCAAGCGAAAACCGGTGCCAGCCCATCAGTATATCCAGGCGAGCATCAGCAACACGGTGTTCCGATTGAAGGTGAACACGTCGAGGTCGGAGTTGTTGAGGATGCCCTGGTACTCGGCCGAGAGGGTCAGGCTGTAGGGGAGCGGCTTTTCGATCCTGAAGACATGCAGGTGCTCGGTGTCGGTGCGGGTCATCGTATTGGGCGACGTGACGGGCAAAAAGAGATGGGCCTGGCGATATTCCCGGAAGTGGATCTCGTAGTCGTAGCGCAGGCGGGTCGCACCCCAGGGCAGGGTGTACTGGCCCCCCGCGAGGAGCCGATGCCCCTGGTACGAGAAGTTGCTCCCTTCCGCGTCTTCGAGGTCAAACTGATACCCGACGCGGATAAGATGCTGGTCGCCGGCGAACCGGAAGACGTGGGTGGACCCGATCATCCAATTGTGGGCGTTGCGGTTGTCCGGGGGCGGCGTGGTGGCGTCGAGCAGGAAATTCTTCGCCTGGAGCCGGCCGACCACCGTGGTCAGATGGCTGGGACTTTCCACGAGGGTGCCGAAGACGGTGCCGGTGTGCCGTTCAAGAAACGGCACCCCGTTCAACAGCAGGTAATCGTAAGTGTACTGCGTGCCGAGCTGATAGGGCAGGGCTCCCACCGTGCCCCGATAGAACCCCGCCAGGCCGCCGAGGTGGCTCTGGATCTTGCCGGTGCGGAAGAGGCCGGGATTGTTCGGTTGGCTATGAAAGAACCCGTAGGTCGCCGTCGCCTCCCAGGGACCGGAGCGCAACCAGGAATAGTCCGTACGGAGCGCCGCGAACTCGCCGGTCGAACGGCCGCCGCCCCGGTTCGGCGTGTTGCGCAGCGCCTGGGCGAGCGGATCACGGCTGATCTGGGGATTGATGGCGATGTTGTCGTCATAGAACGCCCCGAGGCGGACGTCGACTCTGAGGCGCTGCTCGCGCTCCCGCGCCATGACAATACGATCCCGGATGCGTTCGGCCGGGCCGGTGAGCGGCGAGGCCGGCTGCAGCCGCAGCGCGTCGTCCACTTCGGCGACCGCCTGCTCGGGGAGCCCCAGCACACCCATGGTCAAGCCCGCATAGAACTTGGTGAGTTGCTGGATCGTCGGATCGCTGGAGGCCCCGGTCTGGAACGCCGCGAGGGCGCCCTGATAGTCTTTCTGCCGGTAGCGCATAAAGCCGACGTAGTAGCCCAGGCCGTCCCGTTTGGGCTGCTGCTGGAACACCTCGGCGAGGAGGGGCTCGGCCTGGTCGTACCGCTCCAGGGAGAAATAGGCCACGCCCAGTTGATAGCGAATGAGCGGATCGTCGGGGGCCTTGGCCCGCGCCTGTTCGAGAAACTCCACGGCGCGAGCCGGGTTTTTCTGGGCCAGATGTACGAGCCCGCTATAGTACAGGCCCTGGAGATTGCCCGGGTCGAGGGCCAGGGCGTCAGCGAGGTGGCGGTGCGCCTCCTCGTACCGCTTGTTGGCGTAAGCCACGATGGCCTGGGCGACGGACACATCGGCCTCGGTCTCCTGGGCAACCACCGGGGTGGGCGCCAGGGCCACCATGCCCAGCAGGAGCAGCAGGCCCACCAGGCGTGTCATGCGAGCGTTCATCGTCATCCGTTCCTCCTGTTGATTGTCATTCCGGATGGGTCTGCACACGCTGCTGGATTTGCGCGGCCACATCCCTGCCGTCATCCACATCGCTACACGCGGCATCAAGCCGGGGCGTTCTCTGTCACCCGCGCCAAACGCGGCATGAACGCCAGGCGCGTGTACTCGTCTGTGACCGAGCGTTCTACACTGTGTGGTGGTAAGCTCTAAACCGGACGTCACCGGAGCACCGCGTGGCTGGTGTCATCCACGTGCAGCACGATGCCGCCGGGCGTCACCGTGTTGGTCCCGCCGGTACCCGTGAACGGCGTAAAGCCCCCTCCGACCGTGACCTGACTAGACGCCGCCCCGTTGCCCAACGCCACCCCATAGCCGGGAATGAGCGAGGTGTTGATCGTATGGGCATGGCCGCCGAACACGTCGGTCGTCGGCAGGGTGATGGCATTGGTCCCCGTGCCGAACGAGCCGAACGAACCAGTCAGGTTGAAGGCCGACCCGCCGGAGACCGACACCAGCGCGCCGTTCGTGAGGGTGAGCGTGCTCCCGTTGGTCAGCGAGACCAGATTGCCGGTCACGTTCAGAGAGCTGCCGCCCGCCACGTTGAACAGCGAGCCGTTCACGTTCAGCGCGCTCGCGTTCAGCATGACGAGCGCGTCTGATGGCACCGTGCCGGTCAGCCGGGCGTTCTGCACGAGCTTCACCAGATCGCTGTTGGAGGTCATCGTGCTGCCCGCCACGAGTTTGATCAGCGGCGCCGTGGCCTCGAGCAGAGCCCTATCCACTAGCCGCACCGCTTGCTCGCCACTGATGCGAGCTCCTGAAGCGTGTAGGAGCCCGCCCGCCTGCACGCGGGTTGCGGGTCCCTGAAAATCGAACATGGCCGTGCCGGGGAAGAGGGCGACATAATGGGTTCCGCCGGTGAGAGAGACCAGCGGGAGTGTCGGGTCTCTCATTGAGAGCTGGCCATTGTTGATCGTGACAAACCCGCCCACCAGAAGCTGCGGCGTGGTGACCCCTTCGAGCAGGGGGCGCTCCAGAATGCGGACCTCGCCATCGGCCAGGGAAAGGAGCGAAACAGGTGCCGGATCTAACACCGACCATCCGCCGCGCCCATTAGGGGTAAAAATGAGCCTCTCTTGAATTCCGAGTGGGTATTCTTGCACTCTCTGAAGATCACCTTGGAGGAACGACCATGAGCGCGAAGCTGTTTGAAGCGGCACTGGGGATCGTGGCACCGTGGGCGGTGAAGACGG
>Ga0213870_1000468_pt1 | contig 18911 bp, 20 predicted proteins | sample WICALVC2017_Meta_FD_160119 | JGI IMG/M metagenome (GOLD analysis project Ga0213870, IMG submission 160119) | Freshwater microbial communities from subterranean cave lake in Wind Cave National Park, South Dakota, United States - WICALVC2017 | ecosystem: Environmental > Aquatic > Deep subsurface >... | reverse complement strand
GCTCCTTAAATTCAGGAGCATGTTTTGTTGCCATCTGATATTCCCCTTTTTGCCTTCTCTGCTTTTTGTTTCTATTACTAAAAAATCTCAGAGATTTCAGTCCAAACTATATAAGGGGTTGGAAGGATTAGACATAATTTCTTTCCACCGCAGTGGTTTGAAATTATCGCCCTCCAATAACTGAACATCTTTTAAGTCTCTGCGCCAACTCACTTGCTCTTTTACATTAACAAGTCTTCTCCGCGCCTCCTCCATTGCTTGCTTGGACCATTCAGGACAGTGAGGCAAAAGAGTCACGCGACCATCACGCTCTAAATCTAAGCTGCTACGTTCAAGTTCAGAAATGCGGACTTGAGTAGAATTAGAGTCAGAGTTCATATTCGTTTTACCATTATCAAACAAGGATTTGTTTCATTCCAGATGGTTTTAAACTCTTCCAGTGGCCTAAACCCACATGAAAGATAAAAACCTCTGGTTTTGTCATAGTATTTATTTGGACGTGAAGGGCCAAGTGTTTTGACCATTAAATACTCGGTTCCAGAATCACGGGAATACTTCTCCACAGCTACCAGCAATGCTTTTCCAACTCCTTGTCCATGAAATTCTTTAAGAACAGCCATAAGATAAATGTCTGCAGTGTAATTGTTATGGAACTTGATCGATAAGATTCCGATTGGTTTATCTTCACTAAAGGCAACAAAAGTTGTTAGACTTTCAACAGACTTAATATATTCAACTATCGCTTGTTCAATTCCAAACCAATCTGGCAAAGCCCGCAAAATCAAATCGCAAATATTACCCTTGTTTTTTTGGATCTTCTGAATAGTAAAAAATTTATTATTAATACTTTCTTCAACGACCATACCTTTATAAAATCCATCTGATACTTTTCTGTCATTACTGATCTTTGCGTAAAGTTTTCCATCGAATATTTTTCCGTGTTCCATCCATTTTTCATTGGTAAGAGAATTCAAAATATGATCACGCCATTTCCCATTGATAAATAAATAGTTCATCGCAGTTCCTTCAATTATGAATCCAAGTCTTTTGAGAAGCCGTGCGCTTCGTTCATTTTCCAGTAGATGATTCGCCATGATGCGATGAAAATTGAGAGTTTCAAAAACATATTCAATCGCCACTTGAAGGGCTTCTGTCATCAATCCTTTGCCTTCATTTTTTCCGTCGATGGCGTATCCTAGATTGCAGGCGTGAAATGGTCCCCGGAACATCTGGGTGAAAGTGATAGTTCCAACAACACTAGAGTTTGTTAATGAATCAAAGAGAAATAAGCGAAGGGTTTGTTCTCCCTCAAATTCAATATGAGCACTTTGAATTCGATCTAACCAGTAGCTCTCTGTATGGAAGCCTTCTGGTTTAGGCGGATCTGTTGAAGCAAATCGAGTCTCATTTTCCTTGAAGTAATTCAGAATTGATGTGACATCTGATTTTTCTGGTAAACGAAGAATCAAGCGTTTTGTTTTTAAAACGGGAGGGGTCATTTGTCCCGTCCCAGCTCCACTCGACTTTTTCCCACAAGCCCTAACTCCTTCGCTCGTCTGAAAAATGTAGCTCGTGAAACATTGAGCATTCGAGCTGTTTTATCACGATTCCAATTTGCATCGCTGAGCGCGCGCTGATATCGCTTTCGCTCACTTGCAATAAGAGACGCACCTTCACGGCCAAGAAAAGGTCTTGTATATTTCGAATGACTCAGACGCGCAATCTCAGGAATGGTTCTGCACACATCTCCTTCACGGATCACTTTCAGTGAGCAACGGGAAGCCATACTTTCAATCGCCGCCTGAAGTTGCCTGACATTACCGGGCCAGCTAAATGCCTGAAGTAGGTTAAGAGCCTCATCGGTGATTTTAACGCCATCACCTTGTTTGAGTTCGTTTAAGAAGAATATCACTAATTCTGGAATATCTTCTGTGCGATCTCTGAGAGAAGGAATTCTAATTTCAGTTTTTGCTATCCTATAATACAGATCCTCACGAAATCGGCCAGCGGCAATTGCCTTCTTAAAATCCACGTGAGTTGCTGAAATAGACCGAAAGTTTACTGGAGTTTCAAATGTCGATCCGACTCTTGTGATTTTTCTCTCTTGAATGACCCGCAAGAGCTTCGCTTGTTGATTCATGGGCATCTCGCCAATTTCATCAAAAAATATAAAACCACCACTTACGGCTTCAAATGCACTCACTCTATCCTTATCAGCTCCAGTAAATGCGCCCTTCACATGCCCAAAAAGTTCTGACTCAGCGATCCCATCACTGATAGCACCACAGTGAATCGGAATAAATCTTTTTGCAGGATCAGCAAGGCTTACAATCAGGCGCGCCACCACTTCTTTCCCTGTGCCTGTTTCGCCTAAAAGTAATATGTCTTTTGCTCCGCTGGATACAGCAAATTGAATTTCTTCTTTTAATTTAATCATCGGCGCAGAATGGCCAATCAAATGGACTGCGTCTTTATTGCCAGAAACCGTTGCGAGATTGATTGCACGAAAGCGCACTTCACGTTTTTCCAGGATAGACCTAACCGTTTGTCTGATCAGGTCTGGTGCTGTTGGTTTAGTAATAAATTTAGTAATACCAGCGTTCATAACATGAATTAATATACTCCTGTCTGTCTCACCAGAAATGACAACCACATCAGCCATATTATCAGTCGCAGAAATTCTTCTAAACACATCAAGCCCTGTGCGTTCGTCACCCTCGAAGTTTAAATCCAGTAATACGATGTCAAAAAACTGAGACGCCAAGGCTGCGATTCCCTCGTCAATGCTTGGGCAAACAGTTACCTCGCAAATATCTTCGAGTATGAGTGGAATTTGAGAAAGCCATACACGATCATCATCAATTGCTAGTACTTTCGGTAAGCGTTGCACTAACATGGCTGCACCTCCTTCAGTGGCAATTTTATGGAAAATTTTGCTCCCCCAAGGGATGACGAGTCTCCAGGAATAAATAGGCCCCCATGAGCTTCAATTATTTTTTTAGAAATAATCAACCCCAGGCCAGACCCATGCGGCTTTGTACTTTTTAGAGTCCTGAAAAATCGCTTTGGATCTGTGGTTTGTAATCCTGAACCACAATCCTCGACTTCAATGATGAAGTGTGAATTATCTTGATTGGTGGAAATAATTACAGCAGTGTGTTCCCGCAATTTTTTTGTTTCTTGAGTCGCTTCAATGCTGTTTTTAATCAGATTCGTTAGCACACGCTCTAGTTGTACCGAATCATGGGGAACCAAAACATTATTGCCGGAGTTTCTGACCTCGAGTATGACGCCCGACTTTTCAATAAAGGGGGATAAAGTCTCAATTGCCCCAGAGATAGCGGATTCAACCGAGCGCATTTCACGTCTGATAGTGATTTCTCGACTTCCGTCTAAGATATTATCTAGTATGTTGGCCATTTTAGGGAGTTGTTGCGCCGAGACTTCATAAAGGTGCTCAAGTCGTGAAAGCCGTTTATCTGATCCCATAACTTGCTCACTCACCAGTTTCACCGCTCCGAGTGGTGTGTGAATAAGAGTCCTAAGATCATGAATCACCCCTCGGGTGATTTGAAAAAAAACAATTTCATCGCGCAATTTAAATGATTTGAAAAGCTTATCTGAAATCTCTGCAATTTCCCTTGGCCAATATCTTGGAGGATTTTTGTCTCCGGTTGAGGTATCAACTAGCGCCTGGATCGGAAGGATGAAAAATCTTCTCAAAACATATCGTTGAAGAAGAATCCCAAGAGCCATAATGAGAACAATTGGAAATACACTCCAAATCAGATTCTCCGGTTGAATAAAATTTCTAAACCGAGGGCGAGCTGAAGAAAGTAAAACAAACTGGCTATCTTTAATAAATGGGACTTTGTAATAGACGCTTATCTTCTTCGAAGAAGATTCAATACAGAATTGTTGCCTATCCTTGAAACAAGCTGGGGTTTGTGTAGTGATATCGGCATGGGGAAGATTAAGGTCTTTTTTTAGATTAATCGACACTACCTTCACGGCACCTCTCGGGCCTAGAAGCATTTCAGCAGAAATGCGTTTGGCAAATATTTGCGACTTTTCAGTTAATTCTCTACCTAAAAGAGCGTTCGCATTTTGATAATCAATAAAAGCTAAACCCAAAAAAACCAATGTCGAGCAAATGAAGGTGAATACACCAATTACAATCCATGTGAGTGTCGAATAGAATTGCAATGATTTGCCAGGAGGAATGAGGTGCCTCATTGTTTCCTTTGTGAAACCATTTTTTGAAACTTAATATCCCCGCCATTTAGGTCATAGATGCTGACGCCCCAATGGGACTGGTAATACTTGCGTGCGAACTTGTTAAATATTTTAATAAATGAACCTTTTTCATTTGGTTTATATTTACACAAAAGCTCTGTAGTTGATTCGATGATTTTGAAAATGGCAAGCGTTGGTGCACTTACAGGTATTTGAATGTTTGTATTGTTTGAATTTTTTGCGCTTAAGGCAAGAGGCAGTGTTTTTGTTGCTTCTTCTGGTGAAGGGAATCCGCGAACAGTAAAGCCTTTAGTTCCATTTAAATCGCTTGCATTTTGTATGAATCCAAAACGGTTGTCACCCCAGCCATCTCCGCCAACAAAAAAAGATTCTGGCGATGCTTTATGGAAGGTCGCAATCGCAAGAGCCGCTATTTTTGAATAATTAGGTAAAAGAATAAAACCAGGCTTAATTTGCTGAATTTCTTTCAATGCGGAACTTAAGTCAGGAGTTTCTCCACTGATTCTAATTTCTTTTTTCAGTTGTAATCTTTTGGAGGCAGCTATTTTTTTAAAATGTTCGGAAAAGTCAATGCAACTTAAGCAATCTTCACTTACTACTACCACATAGGTTTTGTTTCTAGAAATCCGAGCGGATTCAGAGGCTGCAACTTTCGCCATTTCTTTGTTTGTTGGCGATAACGAGAGGTGTGCACTCCCAAGTTCAGAGATTTCATCAGACGAGGCCATGGTGCTGACTGATGGAGTATTTGGTGCCCCTTTTGCTAAAAGCACATAGTGATTGCTTCGTCGGGGGCCAACTAATAGCCAAGCACCCGCTTCTTCAGATTGTTTTCCTTTTTCAAATGCTTCTGATGGTTCGCTAGCAGAGTAGAAAACTGATTTTGGTTCTATTACATAGCCACATTTTGAAAGTTTTATCTTACTCAACGCTATCGCTGACGAAACGGCCCCGTCGTATTCTTTTTGAAATCGCTCTGAAGAGGTGGTGTCTTTGGGCGCAAGTGCTTCTAGAAAATCAATTTTTATTTTGATGGGGGTTTTTTCAGCAAAAGTAGTTGTAGAGAAAAATAAAATGAGAAATACAAATCTCATTTTATTGCCTCGTCCAAACAAGAATCGCTCGCCCGAAAGATTCTTGTGGAGTCACGAGGCGCAAGTCATTTCCCTCTGGGCTCCCTGAGTCTTCTGTGCCTTGGAGTTCTGCATATCGGATCATCTCACGTCCAATGCGTGATGGATTAGAAGCTTCCGTCACTTGGTGTGTGATGACATTGTCTGTGATTTGATAAGTGCCAGAATAAAACAATATGGAATCAAAAAGATTCTCTGCCTCACTTTGTTCCGGGTCGTTTATTAACTCTTTGTTGATGCTGACGCTCATGTAGCCATTGTCTGTATAGATCAAAAGGCCGTGGACTTTCTCCCCCCAGTCTGAAGTTTTCCCTTCAGGAGATTCAATCTGAAACTCCTTCAGCTTCCATGTTCCAGTGATTTGGTTTTTCATCTTTTGCTTCCTTCTTTTACCTAACTTTTTGGCCATGTAATTTTTTCTGATGACCAGCGTGTCGCTCCCCGATACTTCCTGGTGTGCGCGCAAAGTTGTATTTATAAAAGTATCTGAACTGAGAGTTCTATTTTGAGACTAAAAGTAAGTCAATAGTTTTGTTTTATTAGAGTTTTTTATTTTAAAATTGAAATTATAGTCTCATATTGCTGCGAGTTAAATTTAAGCCTTAAGCAGAACAAGTACCGCTTTTGTGGTTGCCTTTGGAACTTCAAATTGTTCATCGCTAACAGTAACAATTTCAGTACGGGGCTTTTTCATTTTGTGATCAATAGAATTTTAGAAATTATGTGAGCACACTAACCCCCTTTCGGCAGCAAAGCTGCAAAACAAGCCAGAATTAAAATCAGCAAATGCGCTGTTTGAACTCAGCTTGAAAGGGCCACTGTGTAGGAAAAAAATAGGATGAAAGTAGGAAACTCCCGAAATTTTGCGACTGATCGGGAAATGTTGAGGCTGCTCCTCGACGCTAACTGCTTGAATCTGTTTGTTCTTTGATTTCGTTATTTTCAATCCCCCTATCACGGTATGGGGATCTTTGATTTGGCGGGGAGAGCACCTGCCGGGACAACCGGCGTTTCCCCCACACCAACTAGAGACAATCGCTGAACTTTTCGTAACACCACGCTACAGAAACCGCGATTTCCTCCATCAAAAGTATGTCATTGAGGGCCTTTCTATCAAGCAAATTTCGGATTTGATTCTTTCCTCCAAGGACGCGGTTTTTGATCTCAAGGGCAAAGGCATGGGTCTGCGTCAAATCGCTCGAACTTTGACCCAGCTTGGGATTCCAACAAAATGTAGAGATAAGGCATGGCACCCTGAAATGGTGAAGCGTGTAATGAGAAATAATTTATAGACTGAAAGGTAGAGTTGGGGTGTCTACACCAAAAATCCTGTAAAATTGGTTCTATTTTTTTCGCAATGACTTTAGCAAATACAGAATGTCGTCATCAGTCATGTCGTATTTGAGTTCAATAAGCCTAATCCCGTTTCGAGTTGATACCGCTCGTTTTCTGGCATCTCTCTTCAATGTCGCCTCGAATCCAGCTGTACCACCAAAATATTCGATTGGTCGATAATGCTGCTCTCCATTCCACTCGACAGCGACCTTTAGCTTAGAAACATAGTAGTCATACCGCTGAGGAGAAAGAAAGGGAGGAGAGTGTTCTCTTATAACTGTAAAGCCAGGGAATGCTTTCTGAATCAATTTATAAACCCTTGTTTCATTTAGTTTAGTTTCACCTACGAGCGGCAAACCGAGTGACTCTCTAATATGATTTTTTATTATCACTTTGAGAATATTGAATTCATAAAAATAATATGAAAGCGGATTACCACCGGTACTGCGCCAATCAAAAATGGGATATTTTCCTTTTAGAGAGTGTCCCTTTGGAAAAGGCAGCTTGTTTTTAATGGGTTCCCATCTAAGGAAATTAAAAAGACCGGCCTTGTAATGTGTTTCCGAATAGAATTTTAATGAATAGACGTTTTTATACCCACGTTTTTGTCTATTCAATTTTTCGTTCATGTATGAAAGATAATGCTCAAACCAACCATTGTCTTGTTTGACCAATTCCTGCATACCCATTAAAGCCAAATCAAATTGTTGAGTACGACCGAATTCCTTCCAGTTTTTTTTTCTGCAAAATTCGCCAAGTATTTTTTCATCGCTAAACTTGTCGTCACCCCCTCGGTCAACAAACATTGATGCAAACGCCTCATTTGGCGTGGCTATCCCTTTACTGAAAAGAATGGTGATATAGTGAGCTAAATCTTCGCTCCCAAAATAAACCGCATGAAGAGTTATCATTTTTTTTAAATCGCTGTAACGCTCATGGAACACGTTCAGATCAGCAACACTAACCAAGAAGTAACGCCAAACCCTCAAAAATATATCCGTGAAGTCTCGACGATTTACTCTTGTGTTTTGATCTGCCGATAATAATTATCTAAACTGCCAGATGTCTTGCTGTTAAATAACTTGGAATGTTGGTCTCAATATATACTGTTGGTTTTTTCCCAGTAGGTTCCTTGAACTTCATAAGGCGCTGACGCCTTTTTCATTAAGTGAATGACTAGTTTCATACGAAAATTGCTCCCTGTTAACTGTCGTAAGGCCAAGACCAATAGCCTGGCGTTCAGGCCACACTTCATTTTCAAAGTGAGACTTCAATGCCGAATCTTGAATTAAGCCAGGCTTACGAGCAAATTCAGGCAACAGCTTTAAAAGTTCACTTTCAGAAAGTCCCCTTCTCCACTCTGTAAACTCCAAATCTAAAATTTTCTGCTCTTCCTCCTGACGCTCTTTTTCTTTACGCTTGAGGTAATTAAGATACTGAAGGCGCCGCTCATCTTCTGCAGATCTATAATTTAATGGTGGCACGTAAGGATTACCATTACGAACAATGCCCATAAAATAATTTAATGGTTCGCCCGTAATTTCAGCTTTCTTATTATTTTTCTTGAGATCAAAAACAAAGAAATTGATATAGTCTTGTACCTCTGCAGGAGTTAGTTTATTTTTCTTTTGAATAACAAGTTGTTTGAGATGATATTTCGTAAATCCAATATTTTCAAGCCCACTGAAATCAATGGCATGCCATTCACTAGCTAACTCCTTATCTGCTTCCACAACAACAGGTTCAGGATGTGGGGCAGATGCTACCGAAGTCTCTGGGATCATCGTACCAATCCCAATATCACGTTCAAGAAGTTGGCTATTATTTTTCAGAAGAAGAAGCTCACTATAGATCTCTCGATTCAGTCGATAAATTACCCAACCTCCTCTGCCCTCTTTGGACGCCGCAACTTCTAGGAATCTTTTTTCTTGAAGTCTCCAGACAGAACCCCTCGTGGTTTTGTATGTAAGACCAAGGGTTTGACAGAGGTGTTCGGTTGTAAGCGGTGTCGTTTCCGATTTACCAGCTCTTACACAGTCTTCGAATACAAAAAGAATGATTCTTCGTTGAACCCCGACCAAAGATCCAAATCCATAACTTAACGTGATTTTTTCGTAGCCGTTGGACCTCAGTCGGATTCCTGGCTGAATTGTTTTTGGTACTACGACCTTTGTATTTCGGCCTTCAATTTTATACGGCTCTATTGTGAGCACTTTGTGAGCAGTTTTTGCTATTACATCCGTTGCTTCCGCAGAAACGGAAACCTTGAGCTCCTGAAGGGCCCCTATTTGAATCTCTTCAATCTGTAGTTTTTCCTCCACAGGTTGTAGGGGATCCCATATACTAACTTGAGAAACAATGGGTGTAACAACTTCATGGGAAAGCTCGCCAGTTGGCTGTGTTTTGATTTCAGGAACACTTTTTGCTATAAGCGGGACTTCTTCAGGAACTTTTGGCTTGACCCTGAGCTCTGTATTGGCAGGAACTCCATCATTACCAATAAATTTTTCCCAATGAGGAGCCGGAGCCACTTCTTGAACAACTGCTGGCTTTGCTTTAGCCGTTCGCAAAGAAACGGGAGCGTCGATTTTCATGAAATCGCCGTAATCGGCTGGCGCGGCGATTTCATCATAAAAGATTGAAAGACCTTTGAGATTCCTGCCGCGTGATTTCTTCTCGACTTCCCTGCCCTTTTTCATCTGTCCTCTTATGCACTTACTTCTGGCATTCTTTCGCTAGACACTGGACGTTTGAAAGAAATTTCTTCTTTGCTTGATATCTTTGCGACATCTCTAACTTTCACTTGTTCCATTATTTCATTTGCAAGTGTGCGATAGTCTTCCGCTGCTTTTGAATTAGGGAATGCTTCAGAAAGAAGCTTCCTTTTAATTTGTGCGGTCTTTACCTTGATATCCGTTCGAATTGGTGAAAATATACGACCACCACCCGTTAAGTTGGCGCCCGCCATACGTTCATAGTCATCCACAATGCTCATATCAACGTTTCGTCTAGAGTCGTACATTGTAGGCAATATACCCAGAACTTGTGCCACTGTTGTTTTGCTGTTTTTAAATACTTCTTGCATGTTTTCGATGAAATAAAGAGTGTTCTTCACTCCCACTACAGAAAGGAGATCTGGTGACGATGGCAATACAAGGTAGTCTGCGTAGGTAACAATATTTGATGAAATTAATGAAAGTGCTGGTGGACTATCAATAATAACAAAATCGTAATTTTCTAGATTTTCAAACCGAAGTTTCATCATGAGGTCTGCATTGGGAGTATTTGCATGAGTACGTTCAAATTCACGCATTCTTCTTCCTCCAGACAGAATCACATCAATTTGAGGTCTAACTTCAACCTTTACGTTATTCGGCGAAGTATTGTCCAAGAGAACTGAAGCTAAGCCACCTTCGGCCTCATGCATTTTAATTGCAAAAATCGTTTTTACGTTACTTTGCTCGTCAGCATCGACGATAAGAATTTTTTTGCCGGGGTTAGTAGTAGCAAGTGCGTCAGCTAAACCGGCCGTACTGCTTGTTTTTCCAACTCCACCTTTATGACAAATGAGCGCAATGACAATAGGCTTTTTCACATCTTCCTCCTTGAAAACATTTAAGTCATCGGGAGTCTTTCCAAAACACCCCCCGATGAAATTTTTTTCACTACTTACTTTGATGATAAACCTAATTTTTAAAAATAGGAAAGAAAAATATTCAGCACCACTAGCTATAGTTGCATTCAATTTGGACAACCGTGCGTTACAATCTTTCCCTTCTTCAGTAGTTAGTCTTTAATAATTTATAACTAACTACTAAGAAAGGTATGTAGTTTGTTCCGTGAGCTATTTCGTGATTCATTTGTGAATTATTGTGTAAGCAGTTTGTGATCAGTCACTTAATATTTTTGCACTACCCTACTTTACACTTTAATATAACTATATAGAAGATTTAATATTGCTCCCTTTTCTAAGTCTGTTCGTAAACTTAATTAATCTTGATTTTATGTAAGCAATTTGTGAGCAGTAAATTTTATTCTTCGCCCCCCGCGGTAAGCAGTTTTGCAGATAGATTGTAAGCAGATTGTGAGTAGTTTAAAGTCTGCTATGGCTCGCGTGGTCTATTGCGTAAGCAGTATGTGATTCATTTGTGAGCCGATTGTAATTCGTTATGTAGTCATTTTGTAGTCCGTTAAGTAAGCAATTTGTGAGCAGTCTAGAAAATGGTGATGAAAATCAAGATGAATTTTCATGTAAGTGCTGTTTATTTTTTTAGTATGGCTATGGTGGAAGAAAATGCTCTAGTTAGCGTTGTAAGCAGAATGTAGTTTATTTGTAGATAGTTTGTGAGCAGAAAAATTATGAATCAGTTCTTTAAATAAACTGCTTACAATTGAGTCACAAACTGCTTACTGAACAAGTTCGGGAGGTGTTACTGTTATTGGTAACACTTAAGTGTAGAATATCTGATTCTAAAAACCTAATTTCTTTTCCAAAAGGGAATCCATTTATTTTTTGTTTTTTATGCCATCGCCAAAGGGTGACTTGAGAGATACGCAAGAGACTTGCTGCTTCGCTAATTCGTAAAAGTTTTGGTTTTTGTTTTGGAGCTGTAGGAGCGGAGGAGGGGAGTGGTAAATCTTTATTATGTGTTGTGAGGGATTTTTTATAGTTTAAGACATCTATAATTCTAACTAGTCTGCGACCTCCGCTGGTTTTAATAGAAGGGATTATTTTATGATCAATTAGCGTTCTTGTTGCAGAAACTCCTAATCCAACTGCCCTTGCTACTTTTGCAATTGTCAGTAATTCTTCTTGTGGTAGCAACGACTTATAGAGATTTTTAAGTGGGGTAGGGTGGTCTTTTTTTTCAATATCTAGTTTTTTTAACATGTTTTCTGCAAGAATCGTTGCTCTAACAAGCGAGTCTCCTAGGGCTTTAGGAGTAAAAAGGCCATAAGAGTCAGAAAACACAGCACTATAGATTTTTAGCTCAGGGATGATCCAATAAGGAGAGGGGTAAAAACCTAGCTGGAAGTTATAGTCTTTAATTAAAAATCTTTTTAAATTTCGCATGGGAAGAGTCCTTCTTTAAGTCGCTATTTAGTCCCGTGTTAAAAAGTGGTTTTCTTAAAATTCTATCAAAACTAAATAATCTTGCAAGATGGCTTACGTGCTATGGTTGTCAAAAAAAAGAAATTATTGAAAGTAAGCCTTCATTGGTCGCCACCACCCCTGTGGCCACCTGTCTTGACAGATACTACTTATATGTAGTATTATTAGATAGAGATGGTGCGGACCTTCACGAACTACAAAAAACAGCGGGTAATACTGAGCGATAGCGCTTACGAGCACATTTCTGAGGTTCATCCCGAAGTGACTTTGGATATTATCAAGGTGGCGCTCGAAGATCCTGACGAGGTACGGTTGAGTTCCTATAAGAAAGCAAGCGAACTCTATTACTTTCGACGCATGAGTAGCCGTTACACTTGTGTTGTCGTTAAAATCTGCAGCGATGGAAGTTTTATTTCGACGGCAATGACGACCAACAAGCCAAAGGTTGGGCAGGCTATCTACAGGAAAGGGAAATGAGCATGTATATCTATTATGATGAAAAGACAGATTACCTTGAAGTCCTCGAAAAACAGATGGGAAACTACTCCATTCCAGTGAAAAAGGGGATATTTAAGATTATGTCTGAAAAAGGGAAACGCCAGATCGGCTGTGGGATCGAAGGGGCCTCTGAACGGCTTCATGAGTTGAATATGTTCGATTCTTTTGTAAAACTCTCGATCATGATAAAGATCTCAAGAATCAAGCACGACTACACGCAGAGCCAAATGGCTGAGAAGCTTGGTATCGGTCTTTTGCCTTATCAACGCTTGGAGTCAGGAGAGAATAACCCAACGCTTAAAACCATTCTCAAGGTTAAAGAGGTGCTTGATGACGTGGATCTATCCTTAGTTGCGTAAGTCTTCGTACACCTAAAATCTTACGCTACCGAGAGGGGTAAGAACCTAGCTGGAAGTTATAGTCTTTAATTAAAAATCTTTTTAAATTTCGCATGGGAAAGATCCTTCTTTAAGTCGCTATTTAGTCCCATGCTGAAAATGGATTTTTCTATAATTCTATCAAAACTAAATAATCTTGCAAGATAGCTTGCGTGCTAAAGTTGTCAGAGAAAAGAATCGTTTTTTCGGAAATAATATCAGTCGGGATTTGCTCATCTTGTCTTTATGGTGATTGTGACTTTGATTCAAAGCCGGCTCCCATCAAAGCTTATTTAAAATACGAAACCTTTAATACTGCACTTTCTTCCACACTGTGAGCCCTTTTATCATATTTTTGTGTTGTGGAAATACGCGAGTGATTTAAAACTCTTTGCACTGAATCTAGGCTTTCCCCTGATTTTAACAAAGAGGTTGCAACCGTTGCACGAATGGAGTGAGGAGACACCCTGTAAACAGCTCCCGTTTTTAGCGCTAAACTTCTTGCATATTTTTTTAAAATGTAATCAAGCGTTGAGTGGTGAATGGGTTTACTCGATATTTGTGTGTTGCCCTTTCCTACTCTTCTTTTTGGTGGAGACTGGAAAAGAAAGTCATGGTCCCAAAGTTTTATTCCTACACACTCTAACGCGTCAAGATAACGCGTAAGAGAATTAAATACAAATTCGTGTATGGGTAACTCTAAGATTTTTTGACCTTTGGTTTTTACCCTAATCACATTAAATCCATTGAAAACAGCTAAATCTCCTTTTTTTAGAAATCGCAATTCACTAGATCTTAATCCCGTACCGAATGCAAAACTTAATACCGCATGGTGAAACTTACCTTGAAGGTCGTAATCACCAATTGATGAGAGGATTTTTTTAACCTCATCATCTGTAAAGGCTAAGGTTTCACGAAGATTTATTACTTTTGGACGTTTAATCCCAAAGAAAAGATCCTTTGAGACAACCCCATCTATTGAGAGGTATTTTATAAATTCTGATACAAAAGAAAGTCTTCGGTGGATCGTTGCAGGTGCAAGCCTTGAAATCTCAAGAAAAGTTTTATATTTGATAAGGTGGTTTTTTTTAAGCTCTGAGATTTTATTTACCTCTGGAGCGTGACGAGACAAAAAGGTTATAAATACTTTTAAATCTTTTTTGTATTCAATGGCTGTGAGCAGGGATCTTTGGTTAGCTAAAAAATATGCGGCATAATTTAATACCTCGTCTTGAAGTTTTGACCCTAAAACAGGATTTTTTTTGATTTCTGTTTTTTCATCCACCCTAATGATACTTGTGTCCACAAAGGATAGTTTACCTTTAAAGGGGCGCAATTAAAAATTCAAAAGATAGAAATCACTTACATTTTTTGGATCTTAGCGCAGTTTGGCGTAAACCAATGTACCATCTGCAAGCCTTAGATGCTAAACAATTACAAAATTTGAAGCAGGCAAATGTGAATTTAAACAAAATTGAATCAACTTTGGAAACTTTGATTCATTAACAAAAATCTGCTCCAGACATCTTTTTTCTTGCACTACCAGGGACTAGATATTGAATAATTGCTTTTTCCTGGCCACCAATATTGTAGTTCGGTATATTGTTGAAACGTATGCCGACAATATCGATGTTTTACGGAATTTTGATAAAGATGTTTTTTAAAGATATTGAAAAACATAAGCTTCCGCATATTCATGCGGAATACCAAGACGATGTAGCGGTCTATTCGATTGCCGACGGTAGTTTGCTAGCAGGCAAGTTGCCTCTGAATAAACATAAGCTTGTAGTCGCCTGGATTGAAATCCATAAAGATGACCTCAACGCTGATTGGAAGTTAGCCGTTGTTGGTAAAAAGCCCTTCCCAATTAAGGGCCTTGACCAGTGAGGATAACGTCCGTTACCCCCCAGGCTGGTTTTGTGCTCAAAGTTTCAACGGATGACGGGAATACCGGCTTGTTCGATGTAAGTCCGTACTTAAGCTATGAAGCCTTTGAACTGCTAAAAGATCCGATTGAATTCGGAAAAGTTCATAATGGTGGTTATTATGTTGAGTGGGAATGCGGTGCAGACTTATCTGCGGACTCTATCGAGGCGGGTTTGAAATAAGGGGTTGACGGGATGCGGTCGTGGATTTGGTGGGCACAGGCATTCGAGACTGCAAGCTACCTTATATTATAGCGGACGGTTGCTAGCAGCACCCATGTTCTTAATTGTCGCTTCTTCACCTACCAAATGCTGACTCTCTCGCTTACAGGCAGAAACAGGGCGTCGCTAGCTTTACAGCCGAAGGCCTCTTGAAATCCTGCCTGATGTTTAAGTTGCTCGTTCACCCTAGCATCGCCCATTGCATGTGGATCTGTTTTTAGAGCACGCTCCCGCATCGCTGGACGAATGACTTCACACATAGAGCGCGCGTATTGCAGATAAAATTTCTGCTTTTCCTCCCGAGAGCCACGCCCCTCGGGAAACGCGGCATCAAAGGCAAATGTCAATCCAGCAAGATCCGCGATGTTCTCACCTAGAGTTAATTCACCGTCATGCTTTGCCGCATTGAATTGAGAGACTAATTTTGCACTACGCTTTCTGAATTCGGTCAAATCCTGCTCACTCATCCACTGTCTAAGTCTGCCAGAATGGTCGTATCGCGATCCATTACTGTCGATTGCATGGCCGAGTTCATGAGCGGTGAACGCACCGAATGCCCCTAAATTTACCTCATCGGGCTGCTCAGGATCGAAAAAAGGCGCCCGGAGAATCCCAATTGGGAGGACGAAGCGATTCACCGGAGCACTGTATCCCGCGTTCACTTCTAGCGGCGACATCAGCCATAGATCTGGATCCCTTCGCTCACCGAATTCCTTAATGACTTTTTCGTAATACTTTTTCTTCCGCAAGGTGCTGTTAAAGTAAGGACGATCGGGATGGTAATCAGCCGCTAGGCCAAAGTTCCATTCACTGTCTTTCTTGGGCTTCACCAGCTGCAATCCGGCTGTTTTCATCTTTTTGATCGCTTCTACCTTGGCTTCTGGACTCAACCAATTGTTTCGAGTGATTCCTGCGATCATCGCCTGCCGAATTCGCTCTGCGAGCTTCTCCACCCTCTCAGATTGGAAGCGTGAGAACAGGATCGGCAGTACTTCGGCATCCAGTTCTCTTTGAAAGTTATCTAGAATTTCGTAAGTGCACCGCTCTCGTCTTTCTGCTCTTTTCTGACCGCCACCGAGATGTTTACCTTTGAAGTCGAACCACTTCTGAAAGAAGGCTGGATATGCATCGTCCATTTTTGGACGAAGAGCATGAAAAAGATAAACGCTTTTCCATACGTCTAACGGCCTATCTTCCAGCGCTTTATTGAGAAATTCAAAATTGGCCGGGGTTAATTCTCGTATGTGCGTGCTCGCCGGAATCTTGCTGAGAACTAGGTTGAACCGGAGGTTTGGATATTTCTTCAGGAGGTCAGCTCTTGAAATCCCCGTCTTCGAGCGAATGAGACTTCGCAATTCCTTCGGAAATGGAAAGGTCTTAGCAAAGTCCTTCTCAAGCCCGACCACCCACTGCGCCCTCTCGGCTGCTCGATCCACTGCGATGGTCTTGAAGAATACTTCAACTACTGCTGTAAAATCCCGAAGGACTTCTTCGTTTTCATAATAACTCTTCTCAGGAAGAGTCATAAGATCGCCCAACATAAATGCATCACTGGCGGCGGGATCATCAGTGTTTGGAGTTGCTCCGAAATCTATGACACTAGTTTCTCCAGTGCCTGATTGCCGGGCGACCAGTTGCTGGAACTCTTTGAGTGAATTAACTGAACTTAACTTCTTCAGTTCGCGCGCGACGAATTCTTTCTCCTCACTCGCGGCCGCATCTCCGTTCATACATGCGCGGAAATAATCCTGAAGTTCTCGAGCTCGGGGAGAAAGTTTCCTCTTCGCACCTAACGAGGACAGAAACTCCATCTGCGCATCTAAAATGTGATCGCTAGCATCACTAAAGGAGAAGGTATGAGCAGAGCGATCTTCTCGTAGAGTGAACCCAGAAATTTCTTTAGAACAGGCATATGTATAGAAATCTTGGCAAGGCTTCACTGCCGGATTTACGATGAAATCACGTTTTAGGGGGGTCCTTGTGTTTGCTGGCTGAGAAGCCCCAGTACTGGAGACAGCGAAGTCCATCCCAACAATACAAAAAAATAAAACAGCTGTCTTAAAACCCATTCAACCCTCCGTCTAAATCCCGTTCGTCCGATCTTTATCCTGACTTCGACATAACGCAAGTAATAAAGTAATGAAAGAATGATTTTTCGTGAGGAGTAGGGAGAGAATTTTCAAAAAAGTGCATTTGTAGTGACGCCGAAAGTTCTTTTCTTTTTTTCTCAGACGTTTACAGTGTCTTCATGTTTGTCAGGAGAGTGGGCAGAAAAAATGGATCGACGGTTGTTCGAATAGTTGAGAACACCGAACTTTGGGACAACTTCTCGCTATGCTCCTTACCGCCATTATTTGTGAGCTGATTCGTGCATACAAAATAATGGTTGAACTCGCTGGACATGATACGCCATATATGGCACAATCCATAGCGTGAGACTCAAAAGAACAATTGAATTTAGCGACTGGTTTGAGACCCTCATAGTCAAAGAACAGGCGCAGGTTGACGCTAGGCTTCAACGGATAGAGCAGCATAATCATTTCGGCGACGTTCGTGACTTAGGTGACGGATTGGCCGAGCTGCGATGGGCGAACGGGCGACGCGTCTATTTCACACGGGCCGTTGACCAAAATGGCTCTTTGGTACTTTTGGTTTTAGGAGGAATGAAAAATGGGCAAAAAAAAGACATCAAGCAAGCGAGGCTTCTCGTTCGAAAATATGCCAGCCATTGAGCGAAGTTGTCCCAAAGTTCGGTAGGATTTTAAAGAAGAGTTGATACATGTTTAAGCTGCCTGCTGATATAAATTCAAGTTATTTTTTCTAAGCTCTATTAAAAATATTTTCATTTGAGAATGTCCTTTTACTTTTTTAAATTTCTTTTCAGATCTTAAAAGATTTGAGGCCACCCATCTGGTAATTTGGTCTGAGTTTGATCTCCATCTCTTAACCCTGTTTGTGTACATTCGTACTTTATCAAAAATAGATTCAATTGGATTTGTTGAAAGTAGTGTTTTTCTCAAGTCTCCATATGCCTTAAGCTCAATGGCTGTCAGGGTTTCCATATTTGACTCATCAAGTGATGATGTGGCCTCTAAATTTATTGTACGTAACCACAGAGAAAGATTTTTGTATTCTACCACAGCCTCATCAAATGAGTTCATCGAGTGGATTGCAGTCATTTGCTAATCCTCCATTTGGTCGTGAGACTTCAGTGCGTTCACGAATAAGAGGTAGCAAGAGCGTGCCAGCGCAAATGACGTTACGCGGCGTTTGTATGTGTGCGGGATTATTAGCGGGAGAAGCGGAGAACGAGTCTCATAGCTGAGACTGAGACTTTCGAGTCTCAAGACGAGTCTCAGGAGTCTCGGGGAGTTTCACTGAGAATGGGAGGAAAATCAGGTTCCGAGTTTGCTCTTCGATTTGCCCTTGGCGGGCTTTGGGGCGATCTCTCTTGCGACAGCTTTCAGCATCTTCTCTATCTCATCCATCGCAGGCATCTTGTCCTTATCGAACACGAGAGGGCCGAGTTGAGATTCGTACGTGTCCTTCAGACGAGCTAACGACTCTTTGGGAGATTTGAAAACCGCCGCAGACCGCCATGGAGTATTGGCATGCTTGGCTAGATCGGGAATAAGTTTATCGCCTTCTCGCGCTTCATCGATCATTTTTACGTAGGATTTTGTGCGCACGAACCGTGAAATTATCGGATCTCGCAGAAGCAGGGTTAGGTCGTACAGGTGCCTTATTTTTTCTTTCATCTTCGTTAAGTCTTGGTCGTAAAAACAAGCGTTCGTTACCGCAGCAATCTTTTCAGTAAATGTTCGCTTGTGAGAAAGTACCAGAATTTTAAACGCGGCCAGATCGAACTCTTCAAGTATGGAAGTTTGATTCGCCTTCACCAAAAACTCTGCGATGAGGGACTGTATCCTGTCAACCCCCTAAATACGGACAATTTACGCTGAGATTACATTTTGCAGAATTTCACCTTTTTTAATCCCTTCTAAAAACATTTTAGGACTCTTAAAACCAATTGAACCATGTAATCTTCTAT
>Ga0213870_1000467_pt1 | contig 18943 bp, 26 predicted proteins | sample WICALVC2017_Meta_FD_160119 | JGI IMG/M metagenome (GOLD analysis project Ga0213870, IMG submission 160119) | Freshwater microbial communities from subterranean cave lake in Wind Cave National Park, South Dakota, United States - WICALVC2017 | ecosystem: Environmental > Aquatic > Deep subsurface >... | reverse complement strand
AGATGGATGAATCTGCCATAAATTCCTTGAATTTATTAAAATCCAGAGACAGGCTATTTATTTGTTTCTTTAATAGTTCAAAATCTGGAGTAAAAACACCCAGGTTAAAATCTCTCGTCAAACCTGGCATAGTTTTGAACATTAAATCTTTAAAATTACCAACATAAACTTCGTTCATTTTAGAGTATTTTTTTGATTTTTCATCATTTTGATTATAAACAATAAATTCAGAAATCATCTCAAATAAAAAATAACCAAAAATAGGGACTTTTAAGATTGTATTGATATATAAATTATAGAAATTCTCAAATTCATTAATGACACTATCTTTACTAAAATTATTTAATGAGTAAATCAATTCTTTGGAATTTTCAATCATGTCCAAAACTATTGCATCAATTTCTTTCCTTTCTTTTTTATTTAATAAGAATTTCAACTCTTCATAAACATTGAAATGGAAGTTTCCTAATTTTAAGTAATTTAAACCAGTAATTTTTTTACTTACATTCTTGGGATCACTTATTTCTATGAGTAGGATTTTAGGATCATAATCATTCTCCGAAAATAACGATGCTTCTTTTTGAAAAATATACTTTCCTAAATTATGCACCGAATATTCAGTTTCATTATTCCTATATGCCGGAAAACAAAATACACTTCCAACGAGGCATCCGCTACTACACATTAATTTAGATTTCTCGATAATCTCATTTTCTCTAGTTGTTACATGCGCCAGATATATTTTATCTTGAATACCCCAATCAAAAAGTTTAGTTTTAGCCAAACTATTTATTGTTCTGCTGGTTTTTTTATCAGTTTCAATAAAACCGAGTTTTTCAAATTTTAATTCTTGATATAAATTAAAATGTGCTTCGTCTAAAACTTTAAAATAATCAATTTTTTCACTATTCATAAAAAGGTTTTCCGTAATACAGCAACTCTTTTAATGTTTTTGTATCATTATTTTTTAAATCCCAACTATAACACTCAAAAGTAAAATCTTTAATTTTATTTATTTGTATAAATTGGTGATACAATTCTCTACATATACCACAAGGGTAACAAATGTGAGTTTCATTGAAATTTGGTCTTAAAATTTTTCCGACTAAAATAATTTTTATTGGTTTGGACCTTACAGAATCTTGATACCAATTATCTAACACCATTCTTTCTGCACAGGTTGAACCTAAAACAGTTGATCTACGAATTGCAAAACCACTAAAATATTTACCATTCTCACATATTAGGAATGCTCCAATTTTATGTTTATCTTCTGGATATGATCTTTCAGCAATTTCTTTTATTTTATTTAGGTCAAAATTAGCCCTCATATGAAAATAATAATATTTTTAGATGAATAAAAAGTAAATTCTTTTATAGATAAATCTGTAAATACTTATCTAAAAAGATTATTCAACGGTAAACACCCGGTCAGCCACCATTTTTTGTGTGGAAATGGGGTCATGTGGTGTGGAAATAGGGTCAGTGGAAATGGGGTCATGGAAATGGATGTAGGAAATGGGGTCATAGGAAATGGGGTCAGCCACCATTTTTCGGCCTCTCCACTCTACGTGCACACGGGCATTAGCCCTATTTAATATGTGATACACTTCTTCTCCGACGTCGGTTCTTGTTGTTCTTGGCATACGTCCATCATACTACAATCATATGTACTAATAAATGGTGGCTGACCCCATTTCCCCCATTTCCACCATCTAATAAATGGTGGCTGACCCCATTTCCACCATGACCCCATTTCCACCATCCCATTTCCACCATCTGATTGGTATTTGATTATGGATTGATAAACTTAATAAGTGGTAGTAGTTCGTCTTTTAATGTCAAAAATCCAAATAAATTTCTGCTTCGGGAATATCTCATAAAGAATTCTATAAGAGTTCACTCTCCGCCGCCAAACATTCTCTTTGCCTCTTATTTTTTCAATATCTCCTCGATAAGGATTTTTTACCATTTCTTCTAAAATAAATAAAAGACGCTGAGCGTCTTTTTCTGGAAATCCTTTAACCTCTTTTAAAACTCTTTTGGCAATTTTAAAATTCCAACTCATCGCGAAGTTGTTTAAGAGTCAAATATCTGCCATTTTTAATTTCCCTTTTGCCTTCTCTTATAGCTTTTTTTTCATTGGCGCTTGCTTCAACCAAAGGAATAACTTTTTTAAGACGCAAATATTCCTCGTATTCTCTGCGAGGGATTATTACTAATTCACCCCTTTTTATTAACTTTTTTGGAATCGTGATAATATTTTCCATGCTTTATAAATTGTTAATAATTTATACTGCACCATGACTTAATTTTTGCATTTCAGCTACGAGGCGCGATGGCTTCTTAAATCTTTTTTCAATATCTTTTTGCTCGGCCTGTGAAACTTCAGACATATTAAAAGCTCTCAACTTCATAAGTTCTGCTTTTAGCGCCTCCCTAACGCTTTCTCTGACAATCTTTTTTAATTTTTGTTCTGTAATATTAGTCATATTTTAATTATAGTGTAAATTCTAACATTGTCAAATTTAAAAAACAAGGCGGCTCGTCATTATTAATGACGAGCCGCAATAACATTTATGACAAAAAATAAACAAAAACTACCCTTGCCGAGGCAGGGGTAGTGAGAAAATTCCATTTTGAAGTGCAACACCGCATAATAGATGAAAAACATCAATGTCAAATAGGGCATATTATTAAATCATAGCGTTGCGCTTGAGGGTGGAATCCGGGGTTGTATGTTATACTTGGTGAAATGGGGTCAGCCACCATTTTTTGTACTTGGTGAAATGGGGTCAGCCACCATTTTTTGGTCTCCCCACTCCCCGCAATGTCTGTTCCAGTCCGAATTTTTTAACTACTTTCTTAACCCAATCATGGTCTCCATAGGGATTGCTTTTTTCAATTGAATTTTCAATAACTTTTTCTTCATCAATATCCTGTTCATAATTAACCAGCGACAGATAATTTTTTGGCATATCAATCGGCCATCCTGAAAGCATCTTTTTTTGTTCTGTTGATCCATGCTCTCGCCTGTAAATACTTGACCATTTCCAATCCTGAGCCAACTTGCATAAATTAGCTTTTTTGGCATTGCGTTCTACATATCTAACCAGGGTAATAAAATGATCGTCTTTCTGGCATAAAAATGACTTGTACCTGCCCTGGTATAAATGCCCCTGCCCGATAGTGTTTTTGGCGGCGTGCCACCTTCTGGTGTGGGTGTTTGAAAGCCATCCCATAAATTTAGATAGGTCGCCGTCTTGTTTTGGGTGCACTAACAAATGCCAGTGATTAGGCATAACGCAATAGGCCAAAAGACGCATATCAAATTTTTCTATCGCCTCGTTAAGTATCTTTTCAAAAATCTGGTAATCCTGGCCGCCATCAAAAATTTGCACACGGGCATTAGCCCTATTTAATATGTGATACACTTCTTCTCCGACGTCGGTTCTTGTTGTTCTTGGCATACGTCCATCATACTACAATCATATGTACTAATAAATGGTGGCTGACCCCATTTCACCCCATTTCACACGTAATTTTACTGTAGCTATTTTGCCCATAATAAAAAGGGAAACAATTTGAAATTATTCTTTTAAACGTTCAGAAGGCGTTGCTCCAAACACCAATTTTGATGCTTTTTTATGTTTTTTTTCGAAAACAAAAGTGGCAAATTCTCCTTGATAACTAAAATTTGATTTTGCTTCTATTAAAAATTTATTATTGCCCGTCGGTCTCAATAAAGCTCCGTGTTTTATGGGCGAGTTTGTTTTGGGATCAAAGGCAATAAGATTATTATCAATACCAACAATAATCTTGTCTCCCCAACGTGAACGGTATATTCCCTCAAACTTTTCTTGGTTTATTATCTTTTTACCTTTGTCATATTGATTCTGCTTATCAATAAATTCATAAATCGTCTCAAAGATTCCTATATTAATAGAACTGCAAGGATTATCGTTAGAATTAGAGAGAGTAATTACTCCAATATCATTTTCCGCATCAAGAGAAATTTGAGTCGTAAATCCGGCAAAACCGCCCCCGTGCCCCATAATTTTTCTTTTCCCAATTTCATATATTTCAAAACCCAGACCATACGATTTTTTTTCATCACCCGTATCCCAATATTTTTTTATTATTTCTTTTTTTGAATTACTGCTCAACAAATTATTTGCCTCCTTTTTTTTAAAAGATAAAGCGGCAAGATATTTTGCGAGGTCGGAAACATTAGAGAGAAAACCAGCGGCGGGAGCGTATGCATTAGTTTTGGAATGAAGAAATGCTTCGCGTTCACTTCCTGGAATCATGCGGGAATATCCTTTGGCAAGCCAATTTTTATACTTTTCTTCAAAATCCGGGGCCGTATGCTCCATACCGAGTTTTTCGATAGTATGTTTAGTCACATAATCTTTGTAATCAAGACTACTGGCTTTATTGATAATTTCGCCGAGCAAAGCAAACCCAAAATTTGAATACTTAAACCTTGTTAAGCTTTTAAAGACAATTGTATTATTAGAAATAGACTTTTTTAATCCTTCAACATCGGGAAACCTATCATCTTCCCAATGCGGCGTATCGCTATCCATGAAAACACCCCCAGAATGAGAAAGGATCTGGCGGATTGTTATATTTTTAGAATCAATACCTTTCTTCCGCGCTTTAAACCATGGAAGATGTTTTTCTAATTTGTCATCAAGATTTATTTTACCTTGCTCAACTAATTGCATGATGGCAACTGACGTAAAAGTTTTGGAAATTGAGGATATGCGAAAACAGGTCTTGGGATTTATAGGAGTTTTTGACTCAATATCGGCGTATCCAAAACCTCCTTGGTAAACAAGTTTTCCGTTATGGATAATGCCAATAGAAAAACCCGGTATTTGACTATACTGAATTTTAAAAGGAATCCAAGAGTCAATAATTTTTCCTGTATGCTTAATTGATTTTTTGAAACTTTTATTCACTTTTTTATTTTTATAAAATCTTTAATTTAATTTTTTAAGATAAATTTCGAGTCTCTGAAACTTTTACTATATAATTTTTTCATTATAACAAGAAAAAGCCCTCACTTTCCATTCTCGTGAGGGCCTGAGCGCTAAACACAGAAGCCATTACAAACTCCGAGCTTGCAATGAACTTAGCTTTTGTTGAGCTCTTACTGAATATTCACTATTGTGAGATTCCTTTGCAATTGACCAATTTTGAGTCCAATTTTCTCGCCTGGCTTCTTACCAATAAGCGCCGTTGCAATAGGAGCATGTGAAGAAATAACCAAAATTTCCCTACCTTGGTCAGAAATCTCGATACCACCACCAGCGGGAAGAATTAGGTAGAACTCTCGTTCTGTGTTCTCGTCGAGAACCTCAACGAAAGAACCGATCTTAACGCATCCTACATCATCAAAAAGAGAGTAAGAACTCACCATACTTTGCAGAATGCCAAGAGTAAGACTTTGCTCCGTAAGCGATCTCTGTAGCTCATCAGCAATCTGACCCATCTGAGACTTTGTCGTGTCGCTGTAAGATTGCATAGCCCCTGGCGCATCAACTGCCGCCTGTACGATTGTCTTAAGCCTTTCCTCAGCGCTCTCCATATTTTTTTTCAATGTATCAATAACACTTTGTAAGAGCTCTTTTTTGGTCATCACCCATCTCCTTTCTTGTATAGGTTCAGTTATATAGAAACCCCCTTAGTTTCTTATAATTGATGATAACATAAATAATTATTTTATCAACTCTTCTCCTTGTGTTAGAAAAGAAATTGTGTTAGAGTGGTAGTCGGAAAAGAAGACCATGGTGGTCTTTTTTAATCCAGAGTCCTTTGAAAACGAGGAGGTAGGAAAGATGTTGGAGAGAGTAGACCAAAAACTGCAAGAAATGCTTCACCTGCCGTTAATCACTGACGCAATCAATACCATCAGATCTCAACTGCCGGACCACATTAATTTTCATACCGTGGAACATACACTCGACGTGACGCGGGAAGCAATCCTATTTGCTTTGGTCGACAACTTATCCGATCGGGAAATAGAATTAATTTCAATCGCGACCGCCTACCATGATGTTGGTTACATAAAGCGGCCGAGAAAAAACGAAGAAATCGGTGCTCAGATGGCTGCCGAAGCGATGCGTACCGCCGGTTACAGCGAGAAGGAAATCCAAGCAGTCGTTTCCATGATAGAAGACACAGAGGTGCGGTTGACAAATAAGGGTCTGGAGCAGGTGGGACGAAGCGCACTTGCAGGATATTTACTGGACGCGGATCTAAGCAACTTCGGTAGGGCCGACTTCTTTAAAAAAAGGGTGTTCATCTTTCAAGATCTCCAACTACCCGACTGGAAAGCATACCTACGCGAATCGCTTCAGTTCATCCGAGATCATCTCTGGAAAACCCCGGCGGCAAAAAATCTGCGGGAGGCACAGAGAATCCTCAACGTCAAGCTCATTGAGGACATAATCGCATCTCTTAAGTGAGAGGTGCGATTATTTTTTAAAAAGAAGTGTTTCCTCTTTTAGAATATCTCGTCCGTATTCTTTGATGTAAACTGTATCAATACTTCCGAATTTTACTTGGGAGTAATCTAATCCCAATTTTCCTGCTACATCTTTAATTGTAATTTCATCAGGTCCTTCAATTTCAAGAAACATCGGCATATCCGGCCAAGTATCGAAATCGAATATAATATCTCCTAATTGCCACTCTTCACGATAATTCTCTTGATAGCGTTTTTTTTCGAGCCCTATTCCTTCTAGAAAACGGCTTGTTTTTTCAAAATCGTTCACACGCAGTTCTATTTCTTTTGTCCCGTGAATAGTAGAAGCATCGACAACTTTTTTTAAAGTAAGGGTTATTTTGTCTCCTTCGTCGCGGAGACGTACCCAGCTGTGACTGGCATTTGTTACATCATTTTCAAAAATAGCGCGCTTCAAAAGTTGTTTTGGCTTTGTTAATTTTGCGCCAAGTGTTTTGAGGAGAGATTTGATTTTGTCCTCTTCTATATTCAAAAATTTTGCTTCGTATTCGTGTTTCATATCTTAATTATAAAGTAGTTTATATTTTTTTACAAAAAAAGAAAAGAGCCGCTATCTATCATTTTGTGAGACAGCGGCCTATGTTGATTTCTTTGCCATAAAGAAGCCCATGCGGTGAATGTGATCCACTAAGTTCCCGACGTGAGCTTTCTCGGCAAAAGGAACTGTGTAGAACTCCTCTAGTACCTCCCAATCGTTAGCGAAGCACCGTCGGAGATCCCCTTCCTTGAGGTAGTGTTCTTTACCTTTGTGCCACGGTTCGCACGGCATCATGTATTCTGCGTAGAAGATTCCTCCATACCCCACTGTTGTTTGCATCCTCTCGATGAACTCACGTACTGGACGACGGTGGTTTCGAGAATAATGCCACGAGCAGCTCGTGAAGATGGCGGAACATGAACTTGGTAGATTGCAAGCGAGAAAGTCGTCGTTGACAATCTCGACATACTGTTCGAGATTCTCGAGACGCAATCTCCTCACAAGCCCCGACATCTCCTGTTGACCGACCCCGGGGAACTCTACGGAGCCGCCGTATAGCGCCGTGCCATCAACTTCAATAGCCACAACGCGCCATCCTTCTTCTGCGAGTGGGAGTACAAACTTTCCATCCGATGCTCCTACAATGCAGATACGCCCAGGTTGAGGAAACAGCGCATTCAATCGATTGAGAAATAACGGGAAGAAGGTTTTTGTCTCCTGCCACACGCTTGTTGTTTTCATAGCTCGCCTCCAGATTTATTAAGACAGCCAACGAGTTCCTCCACGACTTCTTGTGGCTTCAGATGAGTCGTGTCAATAATATCCATCTTAAACCGTTCATACTCGCGGAGGATTCTTTCGGCGTTCTGCTCAGCAAGACGATCCCAGCATGTCTCACGCTTTTCTCGCGCTTGTCTCCTACATTGTCTTTCCAGCTCATCACAAGTGAGATGGAAAATGACGTCTGGTAAGAGCACATCACTCGGCACGGAGACATCGAGATCCGACCCCATGCCGCGGTGGAAGGCGATAGTCCGGTAGAGATAGCTTTCAACTACGACGGTTTTCCCTGCGTTGAGAACTTCTCTAATGGATTTCTCCCCTTCAAGAACTGCCGCTAAGTAGAACAGGAAGCGTGCGTGGATACTCGTTGCTTCGGAGCAATCGAGAGCTTTTCTCAGGTCGCCGAACGCCTGCGGGATAGTACCAACAAGCTCAGCGCCGATTTTCTTAGCAAGCAACTTTGATATCGTTGACTTGCCAACTCCCGATAATCCTTCAAGGCTAATAAATTTAGTATTCAATATTCATCTCCTTTGTACTTAGTTAGAATTTGGCGTAACGAACTTGAGGAATCTGACGTTCTAGTTCATTACCTATCTTCGGTTGGTAGAGAATCTGATCCGTCTTTTTATCGTAGACGAAAGCGTTTGAATCGGCTCCAACGGCCTTACAGGAGATATAGAGTTCTCCTCTAGGCTGGACCTCGATTCGTTCAAGCTCTTCCTGAACTCGTCGGTTTTCTTCTACGAGAGAACACTGCGGGTCAAGATCTTCATCGAGCAAGATCGGAATCGGCAGGAATCCGCGGTTGTCCAAGATCTCCCTGACAAGATTCTCGTAGATATTTATGTCTTGTACGATGAGATCCCGGTGGGTGAGCACGTTTCCGACGATGCGGAGACAATGCAACTTCATCTCCTTCGCACCGTGACTGGCAACCACGTTAGTTAAAGGGATGACTTCACGAAAGTTCTTCGCGTTCACCGTCATCGTCACGGACGCGTAGACACCCAGCGATTGAGCTACGTCGAGCGTTTCAAGCGCTGCTGTAAAACTTCCTGAATGGCGGATGCGGTCATTAGTTTTCTCAAGCCCCTCGAGTGAAACGTGTAGATTGTCGATCTCACGAGCCGACTCTCGCAACTTCCTTGCGATCCGGTAGCCGTTGGTGCATACCTCTGTCCGCAAGCCAAGTTGCTTGGCATAGCGGATGATATCAGTGATGTTCCGATAGAGAAACGGCTCTCCTCCTAGAAATGTTACGGTAGTAATACCGTAGTTATTCTGGAAAGTAGCCAACAGGTTGCGGGCCTCCTTGAGCGAGAAGCTATCATTCCACAACAGCCGCTCGCCGTGGAAGCAGTGCTCACAGTTGAAATTACAGCGGTATAGCAACTGCACGTAGAGCTTCTTGATTCTTTCGATTCCAGCTTTTTCCTTCAACATTATTACCCCTTTTTTAAAAGAGCTAGATTTTGCTGGCGAAATGCCAACCTAATCCTTGCCTCTTATATTAGTCTCTCATAACTTGGTGTCAATAACTAACAACACTAAATTACAAGGTTCTCTAAAAATAGAAAATAGTCCTCGCAATATTGATACATATATTCTTGTGCCAAAGACAAAATATAAATTTCCGATAGACCTTGCGATCTGGGATGATAAAATTGGATTCATGTCTGGTCAGGATGAAGGAATAGCAGTTATAATACAAAACAGTATATTATCAGAAGCAATGAAAAATATTTTTGACTTGGCTTGGGAACAAGCAAAGCTTACCGGGTAAGAAGTAAGAGGATATAAAATAAAAAAGGGTAAATAACTAACAAGTTATTTCTTCACCCATTTTTGTTTGATGCCGAGCTTGAAGTATTTTGGGTCTTCGGCCGGCCAAAATTGCAGATGGGGTAAAGCCCGTTTGCCAATAAATTTATGCAGCTCCCGGTATTCAGAACTTTTATCTTCCAATTGCTCAACGATAGCGTTAAGAACCACCCGCCTGATAACTTTCGGCAATGTGCCATTTTGGAATTTGCGCGTCTCCAAATGAATTAAAAGATATTGATTCTGTTTGCTGTCAAAACGGGTTTCCAAAGTGAATTTTCCGGTCAAGTATGAACTGAGCGGCCTTTTAAGCAAAGCCTCTCTAATGGGCTCGGGATAAACCTGCAACCCATAAATAGTTGCGGAAAGATCATCCCGCTCATAGAGATAAACAAAAGGGAGTTCGTACCAGAATTTTTCTATGCCGGCTTTTTTGGCTTCTTTTTTAAAACCAATGCCGTGTCCCAAAAATTTCTCTGATATTTCTCTAAACGAAAAAGCTCCTCCGTGGTCTCCTAAAGAGTATCTCAAAAAAGGCATAGTATTGTTCCCGCTGACCAAAATATTATCACCCTCAGAATCAAAGGAAATAAACGATGGAATATATTGAACCAGAGTCGGAGTCTTTTTAATTTCTTTAAAAATTGATTTAAAGAGATTATGGTTTTTTAAACAAAGCCGCCTTACCAAAATTGCCAATGGCGTTTCAAAAGCCATCGCCCCAAGATCAGCTGTGCCATAAATATTCATCGTGTCAAGAAAATAGTTTTTGATATGCAAGGCTTTGCAAATATAATCTCTGAAATTTTCCGTAAAGGCTTCGGCCGCAAAAATTAAGCGGGTATTAAAATTCTTTAAATCAATGCCGTGGAAAGGAGCTTCGTCAATAATATCTTTGATAAACGGCGGGTAGCCAACCAAAATAATATTTCTGTAATTCTGCCCGATTTTTTTTAGAGCCTTGAAAATTTCTTCTTTATTAATGCCCGGGGTGATGATGGAAACATTATATCCCCGTTCCTGCATCAAGCGAAAAGATTGATAAGTAATCAAACCGCCAACCCACACCCCCATGCCAAAACAAACAAGAATCAGGACCGGTTCGTTTTTTTTATAGTTGCCGTGGAGGTAAAAGAGTTCGTGGACCACCGAGGCCTGCCAATCAAGGTCAAAAGAGCGGTTGAAATAAAAAGGTTCGCCAGTGGAGCCGGAGGTAGAAGTGAAAACCAGCGGTTTTTTTAAATCACCGCCGAAACAAAGCTCGTTAATAGGATATTTTTTTAAATAATTTTTTTTACTGATGGAAGGAATATTTTTAAAATCCTCCCAATTTTTTATTTTTTTATAATCTACTTTACTCTTTCTTAAAAATTTCTTGTATGCCGGAACATTTTTGGCGGACTGCTGAAAAAGAGAAAATGATTTTCTTTTTTTCTCCGAAACCCAAAAATCAGATTTTTTTCTTCTAATTAAACTGATAATAGCTGATGAGTTCAAACGATTTTTTAAAAAATCCATAAAAACAACGATTTGCCAAATCGGTTATGAAGGGAGGGGACAGCCGGATTTTTCTGATAATTCCTTTAAACTCAATTCTCCTTGAACAGTAACGCCGTCGTGAAACTTCCATGTGGGGTAGGCCTTAATTTCCTCATCGCGGCAAACAGGGAGCTGGCCTTTGCTGTCTTGGGTTGAACATTCAACATAGGGAAGATATTTTTGGGAACTGCCGAAGGCTGATTTTTGGTTCTGGCAATGAGGACACCAAAAGGCCCCATAAAACTTTTCGCTTTTTTGCTCAAGGCATTTGGCAAAATCATCAAGTTCGCCCGGCCGGATGTTGTTTTGCCGCCAGAAAAAGGCAATAACTACTACCGCCGCAACGGCAAGTCCTATGGCGATATTCTTTGTTTTTTTATCCATTATAATCGGTTTTATATAAGACCGATTTGGGTCTTTAAGGTTTCGTTGTTGATGAGCCTCCGGTAACCGCAATGCTGGCAGTCCCGGCCGGCTTCGGGAAAATTATCCGAATCAAGACATTTTTTAATGTGAAGAATAACATCTTCAACCCACGAATCATCGGCCATATAAGAAATAATAAGGCTTTCAAACTCCAACCGCCCGTTAAAGTTAATAAGGCGGTTTTTTCTGGCGTTGGCGAACAAAAAGTAGCCAAGCCGGGAAACCGGAAAACCCATTTGCTTAAAAATCCACTGATACACCTCCATCTGCCGCTTGTAGCCTTCTTTGTACTTGCTGTCTAATGAAATGCCGTTTTCCGTGCTGGTGGATTTGTAGTCAACAATGTGCAGCTGGTCTGTTTTGGTGCTCTGCCAGATGTCATCAATCATGCCGTGGATGTTAAAATTGGTTTTGCGGTGCAGAAACGAAGCCCCCATTTTCTTATTGTTGTCGTCCCGCCAAAGGGGCAGATCGGGATGCCAAAAAGGAACGGCCTCAATGCCGTACCGGGCCATTAAATGGTGGGGTTTTTTCTGTTCCCTAAAGGCGTCAAACTCATTTTTAAGAAGATAGTCAACGGCGCTGTTTAATGTATAGCCGGGTATTTCCGGTCGGGCGATGCCTAATTTCCGGTCCAGATAAAAACACTGCGGACACTCCAAAAAAAGTTCTATTTTTGACCGGCTGAGGTTAAAGGCATCAAGAGAACCGGGCTGGTATAAATTTGTTTTCCTCTTTTGCATGCAATTTATTATGTATTATTATGTATTATAATATGCCAAAAATTAAATTACAATGAGCTCTTCCCTGCCACTGACAAAAAATATGCCCATCTTAAGAATAGGCCCGAAAGAAAAACCCGGCTAACCGGGTTTTTCTTTCGGGCCACAAACGACAAGGTTATTTTAGCAGCACTTGCAGACTTTTGAGTGTTCCATCAGCTTCATCAATCCGGCTAGAATAACCAGAACCGGCCAGACAAAATTCACCGTGGACCAGCTTAATGTCCCCCAATACCCCAGCAAGAAAGTTAAGCCGAATAATATCAAAAAGATCGGCATAACCTTATGATGAGAGCATTTGCACATATTTTTCGTATTATCCATAGTAATAAGTAAATTTTAATTATTTTGACCTTTTTTCAGCTTGATAACTTCTAAAGTGAAAAGAAGCCACTGGGCCGAGATTAATTCATTGTATCATAAGAATAGCTATGAAAGAATAGCTATGATAGAATGGCTTATTCTTCCTGCTTTTTTAAATTGCGGTCGGCCCAATTAGGATATTTCATCCTCAACTCCTCTATCCGTTTTGGACCAATATTCTTGTAAATTGCCGTCCAATCTTGGGCCATCTGCTTTTGGGCCGCGTTTAAAGAAATTTGCCCTTGGCATACTTCTTTATGCAGATAATTAGCCGCAATATTCTTCTCCCAGAATCCTAAAATAGGGTCGGCGACTTTGGGCCATAAATTGGCGAGGTCATTGTTTCCTCCCAAGGAAAGGGGTATTAAATGGTCAACTTCATAGCTTCCGAACGGCTGGGGATATTCTATTCCGTACATTTCAAAAACTTTCTTTTTCGTCTTTTGGCTGACATTCCTTACTTTTTTGCTGTATCCTGGAACGCAAATCTCTTCTTTTACGGCGTCTTCAAATATTGCTCCCGGCGTGCAGCCGGAATCGGGCAAGGGTTCTTTAGATTGGCAGCCAGCCGACTTCTCCGGCGCCAAAAACACCACTTTCTCATCAACAGTTAGCAATGCCGCCAACTGCCTTTCCCTTGCCAGCTGGACTTCATGGGTTTCTAAGTAGAGGCCGTACAAAACCGCCAACCCCCCAGCCGCCGCCAGACCAATCAGAAGCCTTTTTAGCCAATTATCCATAATTCTGCCCATAGCTTTTCAATACGCCAGTCGACTGGCGTATTGGAGTTATTTTAGCCGATAAGTAACGTAATGGCCTATTTTGCCAATTTGTTCAACTTTGCCGCGTTTCTCAAGTTCGTCCATATAGCGCACGACGGTGCGGCTGGAAACCCTAAGAAATTTACGGATATCATGATTGGAAATTTCTCCTTTTTGCGAAAATAATTGGATGATTTTTTTAATATTTGCCTTCTTCCTTATTGTTCTGTCTAAAGCAATGTTGCAAATTCCAATAAATTCTTCTATCGCTGAAGTTTTGTGTTTTTTAGCTTCTCTATAGGTAAACGTCAAAACAAACAAAACGGCAAAAAGCATTATGTATAAAACAATTGATAGGGTCATGATTTGTTAAAGTAAAATTAAATAATTAATTATTTAATTTTACTATCTAAAAAATTTATTTTAAAGGGGGGATGGAACATTGAAAAAAAATTTAAATTTAGTATTATAAAATCAGTTCTTACTTTTAACATTCCGTGTAGCTCAGCGGCCCGCCTAGACTCGACGTCTAGTCGAGGCTGGCCCGCCTCGACTCGCGGAGCTCGTCGACGCGAGGCGGGTAGAGCGATTCCCTACTGTTAATATGGCATACGTCTACATTTTAAAAAGTATAAATTATTCTAAAACATATACGGGAAGCACACCTTCTTTAGAAAAAAGATTAGAAGAACACAATAAAGGTTTTTCCTTATTTTCGAAAAGGTATATGCCATGGACGATAATTTATACAGAACAATATAATAATTTAAAGGAGGCTCGCCTACGGGAAAAATATTTAAAAAGCACGGCGGGCAGAAGGTTTATAAAAAAGAAAAATCTATTTTGAAAATTTATTCCGGTGTAGCTCAGCGGTAGAGCGACGCTCTGTTAAAGCGTGGGTCGTAGGTTCGAATCCTACCACCGGAGCAATCTTTAGTCGTGAAAAACGATTAACCCAATGTAGAGTTAGAACTGAAATCGCCTTTATAGTTTGGGTAGTTTTTTGACTTTTTATAATAAATATGATATAAGATAAACAGGTCTTTGATATTAATTTCACTCTCAAAACTCTACAACCGAGGAGGTCTGCTATGCCAGAACCAGTAACGAATTATGTCTATCGCCGTGGTCAACATGGTATTCTTTCCGATGTATATTTTCCCCGACGAGTCGCTGCTCAAGAAACAATCTTTACTGCCCTTCAAGAGGGACACGAGGAAAATATCGTCAAGGAGTATTTGAGAGTTCACGCTGAAAAGCTCCTTGAAGAAATCAAAGAATACCAACAAATCTTTGACCCTAACCAGTATAGTAGGAAAGGTGGAAAGAGACAAACCTCGCTTTCGGCAGACGAAGTAAGAGAAAGAATCGCCATGTATAAATCGCCATTCTATGGATGGTCAAATCATGTGGTTGACGGAGTATTCTGGAGCAAAAAGGAGGGACAGGAAGAGGAAATGGTTGAAGAGGCAACCCAGGTGATTCGCATCATGTTTCTTTTGGACAGTGCTTTCACTGAAAGGGCACAATCTGTCCAATGTCGGGATGTGCTTCGGGCAATTATTTTCCGGAGCATCACCAAACAGGTGTTAATCAATCAGAAAACTCTGTGGGATAAAGCAGAACAATCGCAGTTCATCAAACAACATGAGCCGTGGGCAAAGGAAAAATTGGCTTTTGCCAAACAATACTTTGTACCGGTTGCCCAAGAAGTAGCCAAATGGATGGATGATTGCTGGTTGTTCATGTTCGGCTACCTTGTCCGTCAGTTCTCGGAAAGGTTATTGAGCGTAGGATACCCAGAAGAAGAAATCTGGGTTGCCAACTTCTTCAACCTGACTGTGAATATCATGCAACAGGCGAAGAATTGAAACGCCGTACAAGACCTTGGTTTCCCAACCAAGGTCTTTTTGTTCTTGTTCTACTTCTTTAATTCGTGTAATAATTGAGTAATGACAGATGTAAATTTATTCTATCAAGAAATCAATACCATCATTAAGCAATCAACATTGCCTGCTTTTGCGGTGTTTGATTTTGATAATACTTGCATCGCAAATGATATTACCGAAGCGACTTTGCATTATATGGCACGCAATAATTTATTTAGAGACAAAAATCTCATGGAAATTAATTTTGAAGATGCAGGAAGTGAAATATATTCTAAAGCAGTTTTTAACAATTATTATAATTTATTAAAAGAAAATAAGGTTAAAGAAGCTTACGAATTTATATCAAAAATTCTAAGCGGTTTTCATATCAATGAAATCAAATCACTCGTTGGCGAGGTTATAAATTTTGAAGGTGAAGATATAACCACAGATAAATTATTTGGCAGGAAAGTTGCCAAAGGAATTAAACCCAGAAAAGAAGTTATTAACCTTATTAATTATCTTAAAAGTAATAATGTTGAAATTTGGATTATTACCACTTCCATTGAGGTTTTAGTAAAAGAAGCAATGAAAAATTTTAATATCAAAGCTAACGTAATAGGCGTGCGAAATAGTATTTTTGATGGTAAATTTACAGCCCAGTTGAAAAAACCATTGTCAATGTTTGAAGGAAAAGTTGAGTGCATTAAAAAATATATAAACCCTGAGAAAAAACCGCTACTTGGAGCGGGAGACAGCATAAATGACCTGTCTATGTTGAAATACTCTAAAATAAAAGTGGTGGTTGACCGTAAAAATGCCTTAACTGATAAGACGAAAGAAAATGGTTGGTTTTTAATTTGATTGAGATTTTTTCATTTAAGTAATAGTGAATTAAAGGGTGATGTAAATCAATTAACTAAATCTTCCGTTGTGTAATTCCGCAAATCTGGTATATAGATATACTCATTTTGCCTTTCAAAAATAGTTCTAACATTGTTCACTACGCAGAGCAAACAAAAACCCCAGTAAATGGGGATTTTCGTTTGCTCTGCGTGGTGTGGTGTAGGGATGCGAGAATCTTTCGCGAAGCGAAAATTCCCATCCTAGAACCTACTCCCCGCTTGACGTTTTTGCCTAAGGCAAAACCCCGCTGGCTTTCGCAGGGACGCGAGAATTTTCGGCTCTGCCGAAATTCCCGTCCTAGAACTGCCTTCGAATCCTACCACCGGAGCAAACAAAAACCCCAGTAAATGGGGATTTTCGTTTGCTCCCGAATTAAAACCTTCGAAAACTTTTGGAATTATTTTGCCAAATCTGATACACAAATCCAAAAAGCGAAACCTGAAATGATGCGCCCCGCCACTATTTTTCTGGGGCAAAGGAGGCGGGGCGACGGACTCGCCCGCGCGGAGGAGGGGTCTGAGGAGGAATCCGCGCGGGCTTCGGCTTTCTTTTTTAACGAAATTCTGGCGGGCTTTCATAAATACATAATATACCAAACTGGTATATTCCACAATGGGTTTTAATATGATAATATACTTATGTCGAGACTATATTCGAAAAAAAACAAGAATCTGCTCGAAAGGCTTCGTTCTGCTCGCATAGAGGCAGGATTGACGCAAATTGAGGCGGGTAAAAAGTTAAGGAAACCGCAATCGTATCTTTCCAAAGTTGAACGAGGTGAGCGAAAGGTTGAAGCTGTTGAGTTAGCTGATTTTGCGAAGATTTATAATAAGTCAGTTGAATTTTTTATAAAATGAGAAACCAAAAAGGATTCATTCAAATACCACTTTTAATCGCAATTATTGCGGGTGTTTTAGTTTTAGGCGGTGGAGGATATTATGGAGTGAAAAAATACCAAAATTACCAAACAGAGAAAATCAAAAAAGAAATAGCTACTCAAGCGGAAGCAGATGCTAAACAAAAAGCTCAAGATGAAGCACAACAACAAAAGGATTTAGAGGTTGAAAAATTGAAACAGGAAGTAGAAGCGTTAAAGAAAACGTCAAGCACTAAAAAATATACTAATGAGATAAGTTCAGTGGAATTGAAAACTTATTTATCCAATGTTGTAAAAGTTAGTTGCAATAATACCGAGGGCAGTGGTTCTCTATGGAAAATTAATGGCAAGTATTGGGTTTTAACAAATCATCATGTAGTTTCCAATCCCTTTAAAGATGGTCATTGCAATGTGTATTATGAAGAAAACGACAAATCTGGGTACTTTTTTATCTATCCCTTGTCGTCTCAATCTTGGAATAGTTATTCAGATGAGGCTTTAATGGAATTACATGAATTTAAAACTTGTACTGAAGATAATGCAGTTTGTATAAGTGTGCCACCGGAAAGCATTAAATACGCAATTTCTTCTCTAAAAAAATGTGATAATGAAATGTCCCTCGGCTCACCTGTTGTTGCTCTTGGATACCCCGCATTTAGTGAACGAAATTATAGTGTTGGTGGAATGCAAGGAGACATTTCTACTTTAATAATTTCTAATGGAATTGTAAGTGGATATGATTCTTTAGTCAAAAAACCCATTGGTAATTTACCGTACTCTAACTATTTTATATCGGCAAAAATTGATAGTGGAAATTCCGGGGGTATAGTATTATCAAAAGACGAAAGTGGGTTGTGTGTGCTGGGAATCCCCACTTGGCTTAATCTTGGCAATTATGAAACGCAAGGTCTTGTACAAAACATTCATAACATAATGTATAAACCTTAATTTATGATAAACGAATCGAAAAAATGCGAAAAGTGTGGAGAGTTATTAAAACCATCTCAATTTGCTAGTTTAAAAAGAGAAGGTGAACCAGCTGAAAAAGAATACGAAAATCTTGTTTGCCGTAATTACCCAAAATGCTCTAATGCAGAAAAAGAAATTGGTTAAAAAAATATTACGAAACAGCAGTAGTATTGAGAATGAGATTGTAAATCAAATATTGATAAGCGAAATTTGTTTTGATATTTGCAAATCAATCCCAACGATTCCGGGACGCGGAAGCGATTTTCTGCCTTTCTACCATAATATAAATTTTTCTAAAGGAATTATCTCACTACATAGTTTGTTGCTTTCAAATTTATCCGATGAGTTATCAATAAAAAATTATTTGAAACAATATAGGTTTGATTTTCCGAGCATAAATATTGATGAGTTTGAGGCAGAAATCGCTTCCATTTCAAAATCGTTTAAAAGTATTTTACCCATCTCGTTGCGGCATAAAGTTGCCGCTCATACAGACCAAGGATTTAAGCATACGGATTTTACAAGTGCGTACATCATTCCCGACTCCGTAGAAAAATACATTTCACTTATTCAAAATTTGAAAAAGTCATTTTTCGAATTTTGCAACCATGCGCAAAACAATTACCCATTTGGAAAGATTTTGCAACAGACAAAATCTATTGTTAAAATGGTAATTGATAATTCTAAAAAGGATTATTAATGAGTTCAGAAAGCCCGCCAGAATTTCGTTAAAAAAGAAAGCCGAAGCCCGCGCGGATTCCTCCCCAGACCCCTCCTCCGCGCGGGCGAGTCCGTCGCCCCGCCTCCTTTGCCCCAGCAAAATAGTGGCGGG
>Ga0213870_1000466_pt1 | contig 18970 bp, 18 predicted proteins | sample WICALVC2017_Meta_FD_160119 | JGI IMG/M metagenome (GOLD analysis project Ga0213870, IMG submission 160119) | Freshwater microbial communities from subterranean cave lake in Wind Cave National Park, South Dakota, United States - WICALVC2017 | ecosystem: Environmental > Aquatic > Deep subsurface >... | reverse complement strand
ACGAGCTTCGGTTAAAATTTTATTTATTTTTTCAAGTTCGCCTTTCATTGTTTTCAATTCGTTTTCAAGCTTTACAGAACTTTCTCCGAGAACAGAGTAAATGTGCTGTGCATTTTCTAGATTACTTTTCAAATCTTCTAAATCTTCTATTTCATCAAGTATTCTATTCAACTTGTTGATCGAAACCTCCAAATCTCTAAGATCTTGTTCAGTCATCTGCTTCTGCTTTGTAGAATGCTCCATTTCTTCATACAGATTTTTTATCTGCACTTTCTTTTGTTTTATCAGAATGATCTTTTTTTCTTCGGTTATCTTTGACTCGCAGATAGGACATTTCGCTTTTATCGATAATAGTTGGTTTATTACATCGGACGAGTCTTCGATTTTGATTCTAAGAGACTCTATCTTACCCACATATTTTTCTACAAGCTCACGGTTCTTTTCAAGAGCTTTATCTGTTTCCGAGCCTATTTGTTTTTTGAGTTTTTCAGCATCTCTTTGTAGTTGGAGTTTTTCTTCTAGTTCATTTTTGAGGCGTGTGATTGTTTCTTTCTTATAGAGTCCTGCCTCAGCTTCGGCTTTAGAATATTGGTTTGCGAGTTTCTGATATTCCTCTTGTTTTTCTCGAAATGTTTCTCCAAGCTTGTCTAAAATGTCAGAAAAATCTTTGATATTTCTTTCAATAGTTTCTTTATCCATGTCTTTTAGAGATTCTTCCAATTTTTTAATCGTAGAAGAAATTTCATTGACTGCACTAGACAAACTTATTTCATCTCTTTTCAAAAGTTCAAAATTTTCTTTGGTTTTGTAAAGTATTTTCAATTCGTTTTCTAGAGTTGTTCGGTTTGGTGAAACTTGCTTCAGGTCCTTTTCCAGTTGTACTTTTTCAGTTATGATGTTTTCAACAGATGATTTAATATTAGTTATTGTTTGTTGCAGATCTAGAAGATTCACTTTACCAAGTAGCGTTTCCATTACAGTTTTTTTCTCAGAAATTTTATTTGTCAAAGAAATTGTATTGCTTCGTGCTTTCTCGAATTTGTCTATCATCAGAAGTTCATCTATATTTCTCATTCTTTGGCCTTTAGGAATCGTCAGAAAATAATCTAGTGCATTCTGTTCGGAATATATTGCTTTGCTGAAAAGCTCGTAATCAACTTTCAGAGTTTTTTCCACAAGCTCATTAACTCTTTGTGTGCTGGGTGCTTCTACTAGTTTCCCATTAGCTCGCAGTTCTGAATATGTCGTACCCTTTTTCTTTTCTACTATACGTTTAACAGAATAATCGGTTCCATCGATTCTGAAGAATACCTCCACTTCCGCCATGTCTTTTAGAGATGGTTTGTTCATAATCAGTTCGTCCAACTTCAGTTTTCTTGACTGCAATTCAGGGTTTGTACCGAAAAGTCCGAAGCATATAGCTCCTAGTACAGAACTTTTACCGCTTCCCATTATTCCTATGAGTGCATTTGTCCCGTTAGAAAAATTTAAACTGGAATTAAGATGCGAACGCCAGTTTTTTAATGTCACTTTCGTTATCATGATCTCACCTGAATGTCTGCAGAGTTGTTTGTTCACCTAGCAAGATATTTAACGCGCTTTCTGTCTGGTCTTCACTAAGGAGGTGAAACATTGTATCATAGTCGAATTCCTTTTCCATGTCAAATTCTTCTAGATTTTTCTTCAATATAATCAAGCCAAGTTCTTCAATCGATAGTTTTTGTTCTCTTAGGTTTTTCAATAGCTCTCTTTTTTCTGTTAGCTCCTGGGATTCAAGTTCTTTTACAAGTATCAGCACAGCTTTGTCGGAGAATTTATTTTCAGCATTTCTCAAATCCTGATCTAAAATGTTAGTATCCCTACCTTTTAATTTCATCCTTATGATTGGTTTTTTATTGTGCTCGCTTGAATAGAGTATTTGAGTTAGCTGTCTTTCAATCTGCTCTCTTAAGGTTAGTGTTGTCTGGTCGACTGTAAGTTCTTCATAATAGAATTTTCTTGTGTTTTCTAACGGCATGAATTCAGTTTGTATTTCATTATCAATTGTGATTCTACCTATGACCTTGTCTGTGGCTGCTTCGTTTTTCTCGAGTTGTGTTATAACTGTGCTTCCAGGCATCATTAAGATAGTTCTGTCTAGTTTCTCGATATTATGACCGTGCAAATGGCCGTTGATGATTATATCAAACCCTTTCGGTAGATTTGACAGAGTCAGACTTGGAGGTTCTAAAGGAGAGTAGACGTAAGGATCGATGCTCTGGTGCATTAGTAGGATATTTACATAACCTTCAATTGGTTTGGGATTCCACTTGTCTAGGACTTCTTTTGCATATCTTTCGGGAACTGAAGACATGCCGTGGATTGCAACTTTTACTCCGTCCTTTTCAAAGACCATGGTGTTCAGGTGCAGATGAATTACCAAGCCCGCGTTCTCTAAAGCTTCTACTGTGTTAACTTCGCCTTTTATGAGTCTTTCGTGATTTCCTGCTATTGCGATGACTGGTATGTGATTTAGGCTTCTTTGCGAGATTTCTTTTAGCTGTTTGTCTGTTTCAACGAGCTTGATGTTCGGATTTTCTTTTAACAGCGGCCTGGATAAGATTTTTAACGCTTTTCCCCATGTCTGTGTTTTAGGTGCGCGTATGTCGAATATGTCACCGCCAAGAATTATAAGGTCTGAATCTAGTGACTTTTCGATACCTTCTTCTGCGTTATCAAAACAGTCATTCTCCAGTTCGGAATTGTATGCATATCCGAAGTGCAGATCGGATAGAACTGATATTTTCATACTAAGAGTATAGAGCTAAATTTATTTAACTCTGAACAGGAGTAAGCTTTTTATATAGGATATGTAACTATTAATTAAACGATTAGATGGTTTCTAATAACAAACACGAGTCATTTCTACGCGAAGTAGAACCCGGCCGAGTATGTCTGGTTTATCATACTAAAATACCTTCTGTATTACCTATGTCACATAATGAAGCAAAAGAGTTATTGGGTTACGATCCACCATCGTTGCTTTTACTACCTTTAGAAAAGCATGAAGGTAATTATAGATTAAATGGTAAACCTCCTTTTTTCTTTGGGAGTCCTCAGGTAGTCGAAGTTCTAGATACACATTTAAGTACAGAGTATGTTAGGCAACATTTACCACCCGGTGCTATTGAAGCTTATAAGAATAGATTTCCTAGGGTATAATTCTACACACATAATATCAAAAATACTAAAATCTATGTTTTGTATAATATGGCTGAGGAATGGAGACAAGTAAACTTGTCCAAAATTCTTATAAATATAAACTTCCTTAGAATAGTGAGTGAGTTGATGCTCCACCAACCAAACAAGAAAGAAACCTATTGAAACAACTTTTACTTAGGGCTTTTAATGAAAATCAACTGTTACTCCTTAAAGAGCTAGAATATAATTCTGATTCTAATATCACAAACTTATTGAAAAGTATATCCGAATCAAATAAAATTTCTTTATCAACATTGAAATTCAACTCCAGAATTCTTAGACAATTAAATCTCATTTTATTTGGTAATGGTTCTTCAGCTGGATTGACTGACTTTGGTAGATTCATAGTCAAAATAATAAGAGGTGATAAATGTGCCTGGAGTGCATGAATTTCCTGAGGAATATTATCACATAATACAGCAATCTCGAGAAAGAGAGGATAGATATACTGATAACGTAAATCTGCACCTTCAACACGAGTTGGGTATGCTAATTTTGGCAACTGGAAAAGATTTAGGTTTCGACTACAAACTAAGATTAAGCAGAAGTTTAAGAAAACTCAGAAAGAGGCTTGGTTATGGAAGATAAAATAACCTATGAAAATTTTAGAAAAGTAGACATGCGAATCGGTAGAATAATTGATGTTCAAGATTTTCCAGAAGCTAAAAAACCTTCTTACAGGCTAAAAATTGACTTTGGAAAGGAGATTGGAATAAAGAACTCTAGCGCTCAGATAACCGATTATAATAAGCAAGATCTAATTGGGAAACAGGTTATTGCTGTAGTTAATTTCCCACCAAAACAGATAGCAAATTTTAGATCTGAAGTGTTGACTTTGGGTATAGCTGGTGGGAAGAACGGTTGGTTATTAATTTAACCTGAAAGAGAAGTAGAATTAGGAGTGAGAGTTGAATGACTGAGCAAAAGCAAGAAGGTATTACTGTAAAGAAATCAGAGAACTTCTCAGAATGGTATACTCAAGTAGTTCAAAAGGCCGACTTGGCTGATTACGGCGTTACACAGGGTACGATTGCATTCAAGCCTACTGCATACGCTATATGGGAAAATATTCAAAAGATATTTGACCAGAAAATTAAGAAAACCGGGCACAAGAATGTTTACTTCCCTTTATTGATACCCGAAAATCTATTGAAGAAAGAGGCAGAACATTTTGAAGGGTTTGTTCCAGAGGTTTTTTGGGTAACTCATTCTGGCGACAATAAGTTAGGGGAGAGGTTAGCCATTAGGCCAACGTCAGAAACGATTATTTACAGTTTTTATTCCAAATGGATTAGAAGTTGGAGAGATTTACCTTTGTTACTAAATCAGTGGTGCAATATCCTGCGCGCTGAAATAAAATCAACAAAACCTTTTATTAGAACAAGTGAATTCTTGTGGCAAGAAGGGCACACGGCACACGAAACAAAAGAAGACGCAGATAACGAAGTGATGTATATCCTAAAAGAATATCAAGATGTTATAGAAAATTACCTTGCAATACCTGTTTTACTCGGTAAAAAAAGCGAGTTGGAGAAGTTTGCGGGTGCATTATACACAACAACTATAGAAGGTATAATGCCTGATGGAAAAGCTTTGCAGATGGGGACTTCGCATAATCTCGGCCAGAATTTCTCGAGACCATTTGAAATAAAATTCTTGGACAAAAACGGGAAAGAGCAGTACGTATGGACAACTTCTTGGGCTATATCGACAAGACTTCTAGGCGGGTTAATAATGAGTCATGGTGATGACAAGGGGTTGATATTGCCACCAAAAATAGCGCCAGTACAAATTGTAATCGTTCCGATATATTACAAAATTAACGAAAAGAAAATAGTGTTGAAAAAAGCTGAAGGTATCAAGTCTAAACTGGAAGAAGATGGCTTTACTGTATTTATTGACGGTAGGGAAGGTTACACACCTGGCTGGAAGTTCAACGAATGGGAAATGAAAGGTATCCCATTAAGAATAGAAATAGGTCCGAGAGACATTAAAAACAAACAAGTTGTTGTTGTAAGAAGAGATAACAATGAAAAGGTCATGGTTAAGGAAGGCGAATCGGTTGAGAAAGTTTCTATGTTGCTTGATTCCGTCCAGAAAAATCTTTTCGAAAAAGCAAAAAATAATTTGAAAAAAAGTACTACTGGTGCTAAAAACTATGACGAGTTTAAAAAAGTCATAGGGGGTAAGGGTGGATTTGTAAGGGCGTCATGGTGTGGAGAAAATCATTGTGAACTTCAGATAAAAGATGAAACCGGTGCTACTATAAGAATAATTCCCTTCGAAAAAGAAAAAGTTTCGAAATGCATTTACTGCAATAAAGCAGGTAAAGAGGTTGTTTATTTTGCTAAGGCTTATTGAAAACCAAAATCTATTTAAAGCCAGCAAAATAATAAAAATTAACTGATTCTTGTGATGCCTTTGAAAGAAGAATTAAGCAAGTTTGTTGAAGTGAGAAAAACAGGAACAACAACAATGGGAATTATATGTAAAGATGGTGCTATCCTAGCAGCTGAATCAAAGTCTACCATGGGCTATCTTATAGCGAGCAAGGAATCAGAAAAGATATTGCCACTGGAAGACCACATAGCTATGACTATTGCAGGTGCATCGGGTGATGCGGAATCCCTTGCAAGGTACATGAAAGCGGAATTGAAATTGTTCTCGATTGAAAATCAAAGAAAAATATCTGTTAAAGGTGCTGCTACACTTTTGGCGAATATTCTACAAGGAAGCAAGTTTTATCCTTATTATGTCCAGTTAATTATTGCTGGTTATGACAGCTCAGGAGCTCGTATATTCACACTTGACCCGCTAGGTTCAGCTGAAGAGGAAAAGAAATTCTTCTCCACAGGTTCAGGTTCGCCAATGGCTCTTGGTGTTTTGGAGGATGCGTATAAAGAAGGGATGACAGTTGACGAAGCATCAAAGCTTGCGATGAGAGCGATAAAATCTGCAATTGAAAGAGATATAGGCTCTGGTGGAAAGGCAATGGACATAGCAGTGATAACAAAAGATGGTGTGAAGATAACTCGGTATGATTTAGATAAGCTTCCGAAATAATTGAATGATACTTTTCTTAGTGACTGTATGGAAATTGTTGAAAAGGTAAAATCCTTACTACCAAAAGAAGCTGTCAGTAGAGTAGAATTGGAAGGCAGCGAACTAATTGTTTACACGAAAGACCGTGAATTTTTCAAAGCTCATGAAGATACTGTAAGACAAGTTGTATCGCAGATAAAGAAAAGAATTGAGGTAAGACCAGAAAAGAATCTTACTCTTGATGAAGAAGCAACGAAAGAAATAATAAAACAAATAGTTCCTGAAGATGCAAAGATAAAACAAATTTATTTTGAGCCAGAAAGGAGTATTGTTATAATAGCTGCGCAAAAACCTGGACTGGTCATCGGTAGGGGTGGAGAAACTTTCAGAACTATCAGAAACGAGACATTCTGGATGCCGAGAATTGAAAGAGTTCCTGCGATAAAATCTGATATCGTGGAAAATATTAGAAAAGTTATTCATGCAGAGGTGAAGTTTAGAAAAGAATTTTTGAATAAAGTTGGCGAGTTGATATTCGGCGAGAGAAAATCTAATCGTGACTGGATAAGGATAATTGGTTTGGGAGGATGGAGGGAAGTTGGAAGAAGTGCTGCACTATTGGAAACACCAAAGTCAAAAATTTTAATCGACTGTGGGATAAAGGCTGGTGCAACTAACTCAGAATTGATACCGATATTCAACACGAAAGAGTTTGATTATAACGAATTAGATGCAATAGTTGTCTCGCATAGTCATCTTGATCATATAGGTGCTGTACCGATGCTTTATGAATATGGATTCAGTGGACCACTCTACATAAGTGCACCTACACTAGATTTAGCTACATTACTTTGGTTTGATTTTGTCGATGTTATGCAGAAAAGCACGACCACTCCGTTGTATACTGTACGTGGGATTAAGGAAGCTGTTAAGCATGCGATACCTTTAGAATACGGAGAAGTTTCTGATATCGCGCCTGATGTAAGATTGACGTGCCAGAATGCAGGCCATATTTTGGGAAGTTCTCTTTTACATTTTCATGTTGGAGAGGGTATGCATAATATAGTTTATGCACTCGACCAAAAATTCGGTAGAACAACTTTATTGGATCCTGCTTTTACAGATTTCCAAAGAGTTGAAACTTTGATTTTAGAATCTACATACGGAGGTGCACAGGATATAATGCCTAATCGCGCTGACACAGAAAGACAATTGATGGAACTTGTGGAAAAAACAATGGAACGTAATGGGATAGTTTTGATTCCGAGTTTTTCAGTTGAAAGAGCACAAGAAGTTATGGCACTTTTAGTCGAGCACGGACTTCAATATCCTGTATATCTTGATGGTATGATTTGGGATGCGAATGGTATATTCACAGCATACCCAGAATACCTTGGGAGGAATGTACAGAAGAAAATATTTCAAGGTGATGATCCTTTCTTAAGTTCTATTTTCAAAAGAATTGCATCGCAACAGGAAAGGGAAAAGGCATGGGAAGATAAACCTTGTGTGATTGTTTCGACAAGTGGTATGTTAACCGGAGGACCAGTTTTATCTCACTTATACCAATTGGCAGAAAATCCGAACAATACATTGTTGTTTGTCGGGTACCAAAGTGAAGGAAGTCTTGGGAGAAGGATACAGAATGGGTGGAAAGAAATACCTGTACCTACTGATAACGGGAGGATGACTACAATTGAATTGAAGATGCAAGTAGAAACTATCCATGGGCTCTCAGGCCATTCTGATAAGAATCAGTTATTAGGATATGTTGGGCATTTGAGTTCCAAGCCTGATAGGGTAATTTGTATTCATGGTGAACCGCAGAAAACACAGGAACTGGCTAGAGCTATTAATAGAATTTTTAGGATACCTACTGATGCGCCGAGGGATTTGGAATCTTTAAGATTAAGATAAGCTGTTATGTATTAATATGAACGAAAGACTTTATGAATTTTATAAATTTTTTCAGAGTTTGAGTGAACTTTCTTCACGTGAACGTGCAAAGAAAATTAGGGAATACGTGCAAGATAAAGGAGATAAACTTCCAAAACTTAGCTGTGCTTATTGTCCTAGACTTCAAAAAGATTATGACACTTACTGTTGTCAACAAGACCCATCTATGGTGGCATTGAAATTATTCTTGTATGCTTGTCAAAGAATGCTTGATTCTTAAAATGGTTTACCAATGCTCAGTTCGATTTTATAAATTTCAAGTATGTCAGTGTTGTTCACGTTTATGTAAGATGTTATTTGCCCTGTCTGTTGGAATGTTTCTTTGGTTTTTTTATTCGATATAGAAAGTATCAGAGATGATAAAAGTTGTTCATAATCGTCGCCTAAATTATTTAGTTGACTTAAATCAACAGCATTTCGAGCAAAATTAGCTACCCAAGCAGTTTTATCGTTTTCTGTACCGTTGAATATTATAGCTGCTACAGGCTTTTCTCTAGCCCCGTCCCAGAATCCTCTTGAAAGCAAAACCTTGTTTTTATCATTGTCTATTGGTGCTAGCTTGTTTTGTGAATCAACGTTCCCTATAAAATCATCAAATATATAATCTGGTTTGAACGACACTCTTATTTTGTCTGTGGCGTCAATGTAATTTAATAAAAAGTTGAAACCTCCTATTGGGAATTCATTTCTTGCTGTTACAATTATATCTGCGATATTATTATTATTAGTGTCCCAATAAACTGAAGTTGTGCCACATATCCAAAATCTGCGATTAATATCTTGGAACTTAAACTCGCCTCTCATGGCTAAAGTTGTGCAGGGTGCGATTCCTCCTTCTAATGGTATAGATTCTGACACAGTTCCTTTTAATAAATAAGGTAAATGATAAAACCACTTGTAAGATTGGTATGATAATTGAGAAGCATTTATTGGTTTTATAAATTCGTCTTGATTACCAGAAAAACTACCTTCACTGATAGATTTTATGCCGAAGATTCTTTTTTGTCCTTCATCATCGTCAGTCCCGAGTCCGTCGACTTTAGAATTTGGTACATCAGTTATTTCAATCAAACCATTGTCGGCATCGATAAAATTAGATAGCACATTTATATGTGACGTCAAAGCGTCGTATCGCCAAATAACTAGTGCATTCGGATATTCGGTACTTGCGCCACATGTGTTTATTGTTGGTAAGCTAGTACTACAGACTACCCCTTTTATTCCTCTTGTGTTAAATTTCACGTCATCTAGAATACTTTGCAGATATGTTATTTGATCAGATGTACAATCGCATGCAATATGTACTAAACTCTTGATGGTACCTTGTGTTTCACTTTTAACTACAGAATCTTTGACTGCATCTATTTTACTAAGAAACTCTGTGTTGAAAGATGGAGAGAATGCGTAGTCATGAAGTTTTCCTAACCTATCGGCAGTAATCAAGATATCCCTTCCATGCAACGAACTCAAGGACTCTTCCCACTTGGTTTGGTATTCACCAGTAGTTATCATCATGTTGAATGCTATGAATAGAGCTATTGAAGATAAGATAGCTTCTATGATTGATATTTGACCTTTCATTCTCACCATACCTCCACGACAATTTCACTTGGATAGGATGTTCCGCTGATAAAGACTGTTCTACTCACATTAAAACTCGTTCTTTTATCTGGTGATACACTAGATTTACATGTATCGGTTACATCTCCAGTTGGTCTGTGTTCTATAAAAGTTATACCTTCGCTATCCTTAATGTCCAACAGATTTTTTATGTCATTGAAATTGGTGCATATTGTTTTGAACCTAGCAACTTTTGAACTAGATAAATAATTAGCACTATTTTTTGTTGTATCAGACAAACCTATCCTTTTTATTTCTGCTAATGGTTTAGTCTCCCAGTCACTTGGATGCCCACCATCGTTAATTAACAATTCGGATAATTGATAAGCTTCTATTCTAATGGACTCTTCCTTTAGATTTGTTGAACTTACTGGGGCTATTTGAAACAACTGGAATGTTATGTAAGCAAGGAATCCTAGAAAAACTATTAGGGCTATATAGAAATCCGCTGACAACTGACCTTTTTTATACTCCAAGTAAACCCAACCTCACAAATATGCTGAACACACCAAATGTTATGCTGGCTAGAATCATACTATGCCTAGCACCAGCTACTAGCGAGCCTTCACTAATTTGACCTGCAACCAATCCAGAGAATATCGACTGCATGATGCTCATGAAGAAAAACAGAGCTGTATAATAAGCTCCTATGCTGGTTGGATCCAAACCGAATACATTTCCTGATGTTGTTTTGAATAATGAACATACAGAACATTCTAATCCAGCGCATCCATCACATGGATTTAATAAACCGAATTCAGATCCTTCTTGGGACAAGCCGAATATAGGTACCATTAATTTGTTTACAGCTATCACTATTCCGATGAAAATAAAAGATATAGCATACATGACTATCACATACTGGCTGAGAGAAGATGATTTTTCTTTTTCTGTCTCGATTAATGTTAATTGGGAATCAGCAACAGAATCCATTGTAGAAACAACATCCCCCCCAGAGAGGTAAGATTGCAAGATTATTTGTATTCCTGATGTCATTCTTTTACTGTCCTTCATCCGTTGGGAGAATTGATTCAAAACTTTATCTATAGGCATGTCCCATGACAGTTGGTTTGCCATCTTGTTCACTTCTTTCGACAGAGTTCCATAGTTTATCTTACTCGCGCTAATAATTGCTTTGTGAAGTGGAAGGCCAGCACGGAGTGACTCGATTAAATCTCGCAAGAAATTAGGAAATTTCTCCTCCATTTCTTTAAATTCTCTGAATCGTTTATAGCGGAGATATAAAATTGGTGTGGCGATTATGAACGTGGATAGAATTACGGCATTGCCTATTATACCTGCGTCGGATGTTATTATACCTATCGTTATCAGTATGAGAGATACACCTATTGTGATGAGCAGAATTTGTTTGGTTGTAAATTTTTTCATTTTATTCCCCTACCGGTGAAGATACTTTGACTAAAAGAATGAAAATTGCTGATAGCAGTGGTAAAAAAATAAAAATAATTAGAGATTGCAATAAAATTATGTTCCCAGCAACTCCAGAAATTCCAGAAAATATTGATGTGAGGGTAATGAAGAATATGGCGCCTAAAACAATTGCTGTAAGGTATACCTCGATGAAAAGAGTTATCTTTTTTGAGAATTGATTTATCGCTAATTTGTAATCTTCCATTTGTGTCTGGGATTTTTCACGTAAATAAATGGATATGTCCCCGCCTGAGATTGATGTAGATAATAATCCGTATAACATCTCTTTCATTTTTTTCGAAGGCGTCCTGTTAACAGCTCTTTGTAAGGCTGTGTGAACATCCAAACCAAAAACCTCCATGTCATTAGTCATCATTCGCATTTGTTCGGTTATTTCACCGTATCTGCTGTTCTGTGCAAAGATTTTGAAAACTTGGTTCAACGGCAGCTTTGTGCCTGATATTGTAGAAAGAAATAAAGATGCAAACGGTAAGAGAGCATCAATTTTTTTGGATCTGTCTAATATAATTGTGTTAGGATATTTTGTGAACAAATAAAAAATAACTACTGTCAACAAGGCGGTGACTGTGATTGATGTCAGCAGGCTTAGGATGATGCCTTGGAAAAAAATACCGAAAATGAAAGACAAGAAGGGTATCTCGATGAGAAAAAATAAGAATGATGTGAACATTCCTGTGCTTATGTACTCATTGTTAGAAGTTTTCATCCCAGCTTTTTTCAGATTGTCGGTCAGATCGGGGAAGAAAATTGTTAAATTGTCGCTGAACCTACCAAAAAGTGTGAATGCTATTCTTGTGTAAAAGGTCACTAACCAGCACCTTGTATGTATGATAACAATCTTTCTGGGTCAGTATAATAAATGGAAAATATTTTGTGCACGTCACGATAGTCTAGTATATTGTTTTCTTTCATCCATTCAAGAACAACAATCCGGCGTTCGATCTCGCTTTTTATATCTTTTTCGCTGATTCCTGTGAAATCTGATATTTTTTTTAGCGAGATGCTCTTGTTAGTGATTTCGAACTTGTCATTTTTAGGGTTCCATTTGAAAATTCGATTTGTATTTGGCCTGTTTGTATCTGTATTGAAACCTACAATCTCAACGATTTCAGTCACTTTCCTGATAAATTTGTTTTTGTATTTCATGCGTGCAAGAAAAACCACTATATCTAAAATGCTGATTAATCCTGCTGGTAATGCAATAGGAGGTGTTGTCAATCTGTCGGCTAGTCGCTCTATGTTTTCAGCATGGATGGTTGCGAGAGAAGGGTGTCCAGTCGACATCTGTTGAAATAGTATATATGCCTCTTTTCCTCTGACTTCACCTACGATGATATAGTCGGGTCTCTGCCTCAAGCTTTCCCTCAATAATTCGAACATATCTACCTCTCCTTTGCCTTCTGTACTGATAGTAGTTCTTGCGACCATTGGTACCCAATGTGAATGTGGAAGTCTGAGTTCTGCGGTATCTTCAATCGAAACTATTTTTTTTTCTGGTCTTATAAACAGGGATAACACATTTAGTAAGCTGCTTTTACCACTTGCGGTCCCGCCAGAAACCAGAATACTTCTACCATAGTCAACAACAAACCATAAGAATGCGAGGATGTTTAAATCTAACGTTCCGTAATTAATGAGATGTACTGGTGTAAGAGGTTCTTCTGTGAATTTTCTGATTGAAAAATTACTACCTCTTCTTGCTATGTCAGTTCCTAAAGTTGCTTGAATTCTGCTACCATCAGGAAGAGTTCCATCGAGTAGAGGATCTGCAAACGATATTGATTTACCACATAATTGGGCTAACCTTATTATGAATGAATCCAATCGGTCTGCATTATCAAACATTATGTTTGTTGATATTGAGTTTATATCAGGGTTTCTGTGAAAAACGAATACTGGTATACCGACACCATCGCAACTGATGTCCTCGATCTTGGTATCTTGAATCAAAGGTTCGATAATTTCCAAGCCTGTGAAATCTCTGCCCATATAATATTTCAAAATTTTCTTTTCATTTTCTGTAAGCACCAAGTTAAAATATTTTAGCACATCGTCAATTTGTTTGTCCAAAAATTCTTTTACTTCAATTTTCTTAAGTTTAGAAAAATCAATGTCAAGCTTTTGCTCAAGCATTTCTTTAACTTTTTGATACACGTCCTTTAGTTTTTCAGTCAGCCTAGGTTCTATGAGATTATACACATATTTGTTGCTATCCTCGTCCCAGAAAATTTTTGCATAAGCGAAAACATGTTCGTTTTTGGCAGGGAATCTGGGAATCAAAGGATAAGCCAATGAAATAGAATGTGTTTCTTCCTCAGGTTCAAGCGACTCTATTTTTAGAGATCTTCTCGGAATTTGAGGTATCTCAACCCCTTGCAACTCTTCAGGAGTTTTTGATAACATGTATGGTGATTTTTTTTCAGTAACTTTGATTTCAGGTTCTTTAGGTTCAATAGTTTTTGTTGAAGGTAAAATTTTCTGTAAATTGATTACTATTGACGGCATTTTTGAGATTGATGTTTCATATCTAGGCGCGAGTACTGGTACTTTGTTAGCTTGCAGCATTGACATCATTAGTTCTTTTTTTTCGTGTTGGGTCTTAGGCGATACCTTTTCTATTTTTTCTAGTTCTTTTCTCCAATTTTGTATTCTTATGTTAATCTCGGTAAGCCGCTGTTCATAGTTATCGGTTATACCCTTAAGGGAAGATTCGTCTATTTCTCGACTATAATATTTTTCCATTATCGTCTTTTTCGCTTCTTCCAAAACATTTTTTTCACGCTCTAGTTCTTCGATTTGTTTCTTAACTTCACCCACAAGATTTATTTCTTGTGTAGCACTTAGCTCTAGGTCTCTGATTTTTCCTTTGGTTTGATCAATCGAATTTGCTATTTGTGGGATGAAACATACCCCACTGCTGGCTGCACTTTTTTCTAACCTTTCTATTTTGTTTCTAAAAATCTCTGCATCAAACTCTTTGGTAGGTTTAATTGGTAAATTTGTTTCAATCTCCTTTATTTCTTTGTAAATTTTTTCTATTGTAGTGGCAGGGACTTTGAAGGTTTCAGCTATTTGTTGTATATCTGATGGCTCAAGAATAGATGTGATTCTAGGAGCTTGTGCTAGTTGGGGTCTGATTTTAAAAGTTCCTTCCTTAAATGCGCGACCAATTCTTTGTCCTGAGCTAATTTTATATCCCAATACCATTTTGCGCAATAAAGAAGATCTTTGAAATTTCATTTAATCACTAATTTATTTTTTGTTCTGTCATACGTTAAAGTTATGGCTTTGGAGGATGACACTTCTGTGTTGTCGGATGTTATAGAATGATGTAGGTTATGCATTGACGACTGGACGATTTTGTTCTCAGGCTCTATTTCTAGTATTATACCGTTGGAGAGTTGATAGGTTGGATTGTAGCCTGCTATGCTTTTTTGATCAACCATTATAGTCACATTATCGCAAGATTTGCAGGAATTGATTGCATTAATTGCAATCGCTGATAGTTGGCTTATGGACACACTAGACCCAGAGTCGAGAATATCTTGCTTGATTAAGCCTGACTGGAATCGAAAAAGGTTACCTGCGAGTAAGAAAAATCCCAATCCTATTGTGAAGAAGAGTACAAACTGTACTATCAAGGACGCAGCTTTCATATAAGTAGAATTTTAATTTTCTTTGTAATTAACGTTTGTTGGCTGATGGTTTGTTGAGTACTTTCATCAAAAGTTATCTTCACTATGTTGCCTGAGGATCTGTCGAGTCCTTCCTTTATCAAGTCTATCTTAAATCTTTGTGTCGGTGACAATGGGTTATCATTCAATTCCCTGAACCACACTTTATATTTTATTGTGAAGAGTTCTGTCTCTGTAGTAGCGATTACACAAACTAAAGAAGAGCTGTCCTGACCAAGTGTTCCTGTTGGTGGTGATGGTGAATTTGGTGGTGATGTACCTGTACACTGCACCCCAGAAGTTAATGATATTGGACTTTGGGTGCCGGTTGCTACATTTGATGTCTTGCTTGTGAAGGTGAACTCTATAGAATCCTCGTTTTCATTCAGTACCCAAGTGCCATCTGCACCTATTGTGAATGTCCTTACACCTCTATTATTTGCGACGTCTTCTATCATTTTCGGAAGAGAATTTTGATTAGTTTGAGAGAATTGGCTATAAACTTTTTCTGTGAGTGATGCTTCTTGTCTTTTTTGAATTAAAGGAATTCCCCAGATGTATGCAGTTGATGTCAGACCTAGTGCGATAGCAACTATTAATGCTGCGGATATAACTGTTGATATACCTTTTCTTTCCATTAAAATCTTATAATAATTGTGATTTGTTTCTTATCTTTGTATTGGTCGGAGGATTAGTGGTTTTGGTGAAAGAGGCGGCCTCAGTTTCTTTTCTATGGATTCCAATAACGCAGAAACGTTCTCGTCGTTTTCGATTATCTTTTTGTTGTTTTCAATCAGTTCATCAAGTCTTTCTGTGAGTGGTTTGAATGCGTCTGGAGAGATTTGTGTTGATTCTTCGGCGGCAGCTGATCTTATGTAAGTCAATAGCTCGTTAAGATTTCTTGTGACTTCCTCTAGTCTTCCAGGAATTTTAGATAGTTCTATTCTCAAAGCATCACTAGATTTGGCAAGCTCGTCAACAATCTCTTGATTCATTCTTATTATCGCTACTAATTCACGGAAGAATTCCCTAACATCAATGCCACCAGTAGTGTTTTCCAGCTTATCGATTCTTTTTTCCAATCTCCTTACAGGTGATAAAGGAATTAGTTCGAACTCTTCGTCGTCTCTGGTGGGCATGCTCACTTTATATTATTTGAAGAGTGTGAAATAAAAGCTTTTTAATGAAACTATTATCGGAAAATATTGATTTTGAAGGTTAATTTTTAAAACTGAATTTGTTAACCTACATACACATTAATAAAAATTTACTCTTCTCCGCCTTCGCCCATTCCAGGAGGCATGCCAGAAGGCATTCCACCTCTACCAAGCTTGCTTGCTGTAATCACATCGTCAATTCTTAGAATCATCTCTGCAGCTTCTGAAGCTGATTTGATTGCCTGTGTCTTCACCTTCAAAGGCTCGATAACACCATTATCAAAAGCATCAACTACAACACCATCAAACACACCCACACCATATGAAACCTTGCCCTGATCGTGTGCAGCTCTTAACGCTACCATTATATTAATAGGATCCAACCCAGCATTCTCAGCCAAGCTTCTAGGAACTATTTCCAATGCATCTGCGAAAGCCTTTATCGCAAGCTGTTCTCTTCCTGAAAATTGTTCAGCAAATTTTCTCAATCTTTTAGCAACTTCAGCTTCAGGAGCGCCTGCACCAGGAACAACTTTACCTATTTCAACTGCAGATGATACAGCACCGACAGCATCTTCAATACTTCTATCAACTTCATCAACTACATGGTCTGTAGAACCGCGAACTAACAAAGTGACAGCCTTAGGATCTTTACAGTCCCTGATAAATGTCATCGACTCTCCTGCAACTTTTTTCTCTTCCACAACTTTTGCATAGCCCAAATCTTCTGGTGATAGATCTTCCAAGTTAGAAACTATCCTGCCGCCTGTGGCTTTAGCCAGAGCTTCCATGTCTGATTTCTTCACCCTTCTGCATACCATAATTTTCTTTTTCGCCAGATAATGCTGTGCTATATCATCAATTCCTTTCTGGCATATCAAAACATTAGCTCCAGATGCAACAACCTTCTCAACCATGTCCTTCAACATTTTCTGTTCTTGTTCTATGAAAGCCTGCATTTGTTCTGGGGATGTTATTCTTATTTCTGCGTCAGTTTCTGTTTCTTTCACTTCTAATGCAACATCCAACAAACCAATCTTCGCATCATTAACTGTTTTTGGCATTGAAGGATGAACAATTTCTTTATCAATAACTATACCCCGAACAAGCTCTGTATCTTCCGAACTTCCGCCGTGTTTCTTTTCTCTTTTGATGTTGTCTGTGTCGACAAGAACTTTACCGTCTCTGGTTTCTGCGACTGTTTTTACCGCATCGACAACAAGTTGCGCCAATCTAGGAGATGCTCTTTCAACAGATTTACCAGACATTGATGTTATCGCGATTTTCTTCAAAACATCTGTATCGTTAACAGAAACAGGCTTTGAAATCTCTTCCAAAACTTTTAACGCCTCTTCCTTGGCGAGTTTGAAACCTTTCGTGATAACTGTGGGATGGATGTTCTGTTCTAGTAATTCTTCTGCCTTCTTTAATAATTCACCAGCTAAAATTACAGATGTTGTTGTACCGTCACCCACTTCTTCATTCTGTGTTTTGGCGACTTCAACCATCATCTTTGCTGCTGGATGCTCTATTTCCATTTCCTCTAAAATTGTGACACCATCGTTGGTGATGACTATATCCCCGATAGAATCAACAAGCATCTTGTCCATTCCTTTCGGACCTAATGTGCTTCTTACAGCATCTGCTACAGCTTTAGCAGCGACTATGTTGTTTCTCTGGGCGTCCTTACCAGTAGTTCTCATAGCACCTTCTGGCAAGATTAGTATTGGCTGACCTCCTAGATTTCCGACCATAGCTTGAACCATAATTCACCATTAAAAAATTTCTATTTAGTATACCTACATGCAGATATTTAAAGCTTTTGGTTAGGGGTAGTGTTGCGTTAACGGTGGATGAATAGTTTTGTTGCAACTAGGTTGATGGTAAATAAAATATAATTGAGTTTTAATAGTTATTTTTGTAAGAATTAATTTTTGGAAGGAAGAGGGTCGACTACAGAAGCATAGTGTCTGTCCGCGATGAGAGGCATAGTATAACCTCTCGCCGTATCAACAAATATTGGAACTCCATAATATTCCCTTCGTTCTCTCACAAGTTTATTAGTGAATCCATCGTTTAGTTCTCCTTTAGGAGGGAGAATGTCTCTCGTTATCCTTCTTCCTTCAGTCTGAACTGTTCCGTCTGGATACTGAATCATTACTATCAAGTCGGCGTTTCTTTGTCCATATTCTAAAAGCTCTTTTAGATGTGGAGACAAATCACCAAATAAATCTATTTCACCCTGTTCAGGTGAAGGATCATAAGCTTCAAGAGGTTTAACAGGTTTTCTAGGCAAGCTATGCTCATCCTTTGGCGTACAAACCCTTAAAGTTGGTCCATTAAGTAAACTGTATAATCGCCCATGTAATTGTCTATTACCTACGACCGATTTATTACCGTATCTTGGAGTATCTCGTCTCCAAGCTTCATAACCAACAGCTTCGTCTACAGGCTCTTCTAAGGGAGTATCACTAATATACACCTCGTCATTGTTTAGAAGACTATTAACAATATATCTAGGGAATAAACTTTCTGAAGGGGGTTCCCTTTCCAAACTAGTTTCTTGGCCTAGTACAGAGCCTTCCTGTTTAGTGGTTTTTCTTTTCCAAAACATAATACGTTATAGACCTTTTCCTATATTTAAGGTTTTCTATTCTTCACTACATAATAGTGACAACAGTTAATTAGAATGAGCTTATGGTTATTGTTTCTTTAATTCTTTTCTAATCAACTCTTCTACTAACTCAGCAAGACTAATTCCTCTATCGCAAGCTTTTATCAACCGCTCTGCAACAACTGAACTTTTCAACCTTTCATGCAACACACCAT
>Ga0213870_1000465_pt1 | contig 18992 bp, 10 predicted proteins | sample WICALVC2017_Meta_FD_160119 | JGI IMG/M metagenome (GOLD analysis project Ga0213870, IMG submission 160119) | Freshwater microbial communities from subterranean cave lake in Wind Cave National Park, South Dakota, United States - WICALVC2017 | ecosystem: Environmental > Aquatic > Deep subsurface >... | reverse complement strand
AGCGACAAAGAAGAGAAACATGTATCACGAGGTAAAAGTCAAATTCTGGGCTTATAATTTGATTCAAGAAGTTACATAAAATTAATAGATTAGCGAGAGCCGTGTTATTTATTTTGAGTCATACAACCACAGCAGTGTCTTAGAAGATTTAGAGATAGCGAGAGACCAAAATATTTTCTCATTGTTTTTTGTTCTCTCGAACACAAAGAATCTTTCGGATCTTTGTGCCCCAAGAATTCATAGAATTCTTGGGGTATAGCAACTGACAACTTGAGGGATTACTTAAGTCAGTTGCTATATATTCATATTTTTAAATCATTCGCCTTTATAAGGCGAAGATTTAATAAACTAGAATTATTGATTAGAAGATGAAAAAAAATACGAAGGGAATTAGTGTTAAGAAAAATGAGAATTTTTCAGAGTGGTTTAGTGAGATCGTACAGAAAGCTGAATTAGCCGATTTGAGGTATAACGTAAAGGGATTTTTAGTTTTTCAGCCTTGGAGTGTTTTGTCTATGGAGAAAATGTACGATTATTTGGAAAAAATATTAAAAAAGAAAGGGCATAATCCATATTTTTTCCCAACTTTGATTCCAGAATCTAACTTAAAAAAAGAATCTACACATGTAAAGGGATTTGCTCCAGAGGTGTTTTGGGTTAGTGAAGGAAGTGATACAAAATTGAGCGAAAGGCTTGCTTTAAGGCCTACTTCTGAAACTGCTTTCTATCAGATGTTCGCGTTATGGATTAGAAGTTACAAGGATTTGCCTTTTAGAACCTATCAACGAGCAAACGTATTTAGATATGATACTAAAGCGACTAGACCATTTTTGAGAAGTAGAGAATTTCATTGGATTGAAACTCATTGTGTTTTTGCTACAGAAGAAGATGCTATGAAACAAGTTGGGGAGGATATAGAAACAAGTAAAGAAGTTCTTCATGATATTTATGGATTGCCCTTTATGATATTTGAGAGACCTGCATGGGATAAATTTCCCGGGGCAAGTAGAACTTTCGCTGCAGATGTTTTGAACCCTGATGGAAAAGTTATACAGCAGCCATCCACTCACTTAATCTCCCAAGAGTTTTCTAAGGCATTTAATGTTAGTTTTAGGGATAGAGATGGTAAGGAGAAATATGCTTTCATGACTTGTTATGGACCATCTATTTCTAGAATATTTGCTAGCGTTGTAATTACACATGGGGATGATAAAGGCCTGAGATTTCCATGGGCGAGCGCTCCTAAGCATGTTACAATAGTACCAATTGAGAATAATGAGGAGTTAACTAAAAAAGCAGAAACATTGAAGAGAGAGATAGGTGATTTTGCTGAAGTTGTTATAGATCTTGATTGGAATAAAACTCCTGGAGAGAAATTTAATTATTGGGAGATGAAGGGTATTCCTGTTAGGATAGATTTAGGGATGAAGGAATTAAAGAGCAAAAAGTTGAGTGCGTTTAGAAGAGATTTGAATAAGAAGGAAATTATTAGAGAGAAGGAATTAATGAAATATTTGAAGAAAGTTTCTGTAGAATCAGGAGAAAATTTAAGAAAAGAGGCCGATAAGACGTTTTCTGGCAAGATTAAAAATGCTAAAAATATTTCTGAGATGAAAAAGATTTTGGAAGAAGGAGGGATTGCTCGTTGCGGTTTTTGTTCTGTTGAAAAGGAAGGAGTGAAATGTGCAGAGGTAGTTGAAAAAGAAGTTGGTGCAGAAGTTAGGGGAACTTTATTAGATGAAAAGACTAGGGCTGAAAAATGTGTTATCTGTGGAAAAAAATCAGAGAAGGTTGTTTATGTTGCAAAGGCATATTAGAATAATTCAAAATTCTCTTTAATAAATTTTCCTGCTTTTTCAAATTTTATTTCGTATGAAAGTAGTTTTTTTAAAACATCTTTTAATTCATTAATAGAAACTCTAATCTGTTTTTCTGTATCTCTATCGCGGATCGTAACATCTTTTTTTTCTATGGAGTCGTAGTCAATTGTTATTGCATAGGGTGTCCCAACTTGGGAACTTCTGAGATAACGGCGTCCTATTGAGCCTGCTTCATCATATTCAATGATAAATTCCTTTTCTAAAGATTTTTTAATTTTTTTTGCTAATGATGTTAGTTCAGGTTTTTTTATGAGTGGAAAGATTGAAAGGTCTATTGGAGACATATGATAGGGAATTTTAAACTTTGTTTTTCCTTCTTCTATTGATTTTTTATCATAAAATAGATCCATTAAAGCATAACTTGGACGATCTGTTCCAAAGGCTATTTCTAGTACGTGAGGTATGTAATATTCGCCATTTTCCCGTTGAGCCTCGAGTTTTGTATTCGAAAATTTTGAATGCTGTTTCAAGTCATAGTCCGTTCTATCATGGATACCGCAGACTTCGGTCCAGCTATAGTTGTTAAGTTTGATTTCAATATCCCAAGCATCATCTGCATAGAATGCTTTTTCATCTGGGTGATGTTGTCTTAATCTTATGCGCTCTTTTGGAATACCGAAGTTAGTGAATTGCTTGTAGGCTAACCAGATACACCATGCGTAGGCTTGCGTTTTTATGAACTTCTTTTTTAATGCTTTCTCTATAGAGAGTTCTTTATGAGTCGGATTTTTTTCTTGATTTTTATAGTCTAAAAATGAGATTTTTTCTTTTTTTATTTCTTTAAATTGAGACCAGTTATTTTTTTCTAATGGATCAATAAAAATTTGAGCCTCTGCTTGGGTGAATTCACGACCCCTAAGAACGTGTTGTCGGGGAGAGATTTCATTTCTATAGACTTTTCCGATTTGGAATATCGCAAAGGGCAGTTTTTTTCTAAAGAAGTTGTAGAAGCGGAGGAATGGGAGGTAAGTAACTGTTGCTGTTTCTGGGCGGAGAGAAGCATCATGGCCTGCGACTTGAGTTTTCATCATGAGAGATTGTTTTTCTATTTTGTTTTCTAAAAAGCCTTCGCAGTTTGGACATTTTATTTTTTTCTTTGCAATTATTTTTAGGATTTTAGAGTCTGAGAGAGAATCTGCAGAAATGTCGAGATACTCATTAATTAGTTTATCTGCTTTAAATAGCGAATTACATTTCATACATCTAATTATTCTGTCTTTAAATGTATCCAAGTGGCCTGATGCTTTCCATACTATGTCTGGGAGGATAGTTGGGCCTTCGATTTCACGGAAGCCATAACTATTAAATGTGTTTCTTACAGAATTCTCAACTTTATTTTTTAAGAGCTTTCCTATTGGACCGTATGTGTAGAAACCGGCTAAACCTCCATAAATTTCAGGGCTAGGTCCCCAGATAAGTCCTGATTCTTGAATAAAACTTAGAAAATCTTTTTCTTCAATGCTATTTTTTTTAGCCATGCTAATGTGTTTACTATCTGCTATTTAAATTATTGTAATAGTAATTACTTATTTTTGTCAGCAAAATCTTTGGAAACGACTCTCCAACATTCATAGCTTCCTGAAGGCGATTTTGTGACAGCAAACATTCTGCCGCCTTTGTTGACTATTTTATAGTCGCTAGTTTTAAATTTTTTCTTTGACTTTACGTCAAAAAAGTCTATTTCTTGTTTAGCCATCTTTTGACCTCCTTCTTGTTTATAAGAATTAAGGGCTTTTAAAGTTATTGGAGAGTAATTTTTAATTATAAAAAACGAAAGGGTTTTATAAGCATTATACTCCATTTGAATTATAATAAGATTATGCGCGGGTGGCACAGCGGCTACTGCGGTCGCCTGCAGAGCGACATTTCGTGGGTTCGAGTCCCACCCCGCGCTTTTCACTAGAAATGGCCCTGACAGGATTTGAACCTGCGACCCCTTGCTTTCTTCTTTGAATTTATTATTTTATTAGAAGGCAAGTGCTCTGATCCAAGCTGAGCTACAGGGCCTTAAACAATGGTGAATAAGATTATTTTTAAAGGTTATTATTTATGCTTAAGATTTAATCTTATAATTTTCTTGCCCTGTCTTTCTTCTATCTTCCTTAATTTTTTGATTTTTATTTTATTATAGGCTTTGTATATGAATTTTCCTATGAAGAATATTATTAGTGTTGTTACAAGAATAATGCCGAAAACCAAGAGAGATCTTCTATTGCTATCAGAGATTGCCAGTCCCAAAATGCTTTTAGACTGAAGAAGAACTCTTTTTGTTAATTCATTTGCGGTTTTTCCATCATCTAGAGTTAATTTTAAGTCATATTCTCCAGATACTCCTTTAAGAAGTTTGAATTCTAAAGTTTTTTCGTTTGCGTATTTTGGAGAGAGAGTGAATTTCTCTTCTCCTTTTAGTATTGTTTTGCCCTCAAGATTTAAGAGTTTATACTCTAGTATTATTTGATGATCTTCTTGTTCGAATTCTTCTATAAAGTAGAATACTCTCAATGCATCTACTGTTCTTTCATAATTTATTATTTTTGTTTCAAAGCTATTTCTGAAGAGCGTTAATTGCAATGTGTTGTTTTGCTCCCCTTCATCACATTTTGCTAGAATGTTTGGGGTATATTCGCCTGGCTCTGCGTTTTCTGGAATTGTTATATAAAGTGTGAATCTAAATTTTTCACCCGCACTTAGGCCTTTTGTTTGATTAGATATAAACCATGAGCTGCTAGACCCTTGGACTTCTAATTCACAGTTATTCAAGAATGCTCTTTCGTTATTGATAAGTCCTATTTCGATAGTTTTTGCTGTACCTCTTTTTATAAAGTTTTCTTTAGATATATCAAAGCTTAGTTTTAGAGATCTTGTTTCATTTGGCGATAAAATACTTGGAGCCACATTGATTTTAGGTATCCCGCCGCCTGCACTTCCTCCTGACCCTGAACTCGAGCCGCCATCTCCTCCGCTATTTGCCGGAGTTGTGTCTACTATAAAACTTATGCTTGATAAATCAGTGTTAGCTGCTGAATCATTAGCATAAAAGTTTAAAGTAAATGTTGCGTCTATTGTAACATTAAAAGTAGATGATGCACAGCTAATAGAAGTGTTTAATATTTCAAGATTTACCCCTCTATAAACGTTATACCAGCATGTGTTGAGGTTTATATCACTGACTGTAAAGGTTAGAGGTATGTTTTGTCTTGAAGTTTTAGTGCCTGTAGGTTCTGTTAAAGATATGGAAGGGAGCAATGTATCAATACTAAATGTTTTGTTTCCTGTTGTTGCTTCATTGCCTAATGTGTCGTTACAGCGTATATTCCATTTATATGTTCCATCGGATAAATTTAAGTTAAAAATACTTTCTTTTCCAGTTAGTAAGGTCGAATTTGTTTGGTTTTTTGAAAATGTGCCTGTGAAATTTCCCCATAGTTCACAGGAATTTAAATCTACGTCTGTTGCAGTGTAATTGAATTTTAGTGCTCCTGAGTTCATATAGGCATTGTTTAATGGACGATATAGTGTAATGCTTGGTGCTCCTATAGAAACTGTGAAGTTTACATTTTGCATTTTTTTGTTGTTAAGAGTATCGTTTGAATAGAGATAAAAAGTATGCGCGCCGGCTGTAGTATTAAAAGTCGTATTTGCGCAATTTGGTATTGTTATATTGTTTAAAGAATCTACATGATACCAGCATGCTTGCAGATTAGTATCAGAAACAGAAAAGTTTAATTCAAGGCTCTGATTTGTGCCATAGGTCGCTCCTTCTTGGGGGGCTGTTATTGATAAGGAAGGGCTTATACTGTCAATGAAGAAGGTTGTTGAGGATGAATTAATATTACCTACACTATCGTTAGCGTAAGCAATAACTATTGTACTTCCTTCTTGAAATGTTCTATAAACTGCTACAATATAACTTTCGTTTGCAGTCCCATTATAAAACCATACATTTTCTCCATTAGTAGTAATATTAATTAAAAGAGTTTTATTATTGTATGTTGTATTCGCAGGGTTTACAAGTGTGAGAGTTGGAGCTATTTTGTCTAGGGTTATAGTTCTTGTTTCAGTCGTATTTTTATTATTTAATGCATCTATAATTGTTACATTGTAATAATACTTTCCATCAGTTAATCCAGTCCAGTTAATTGTTCTTTGCATAGTTGTAAAGGTCGTTATATTAACTGAATTAGTAGTATTATAGAGAGTGAATGTGATATTTGCCTCGTTTGTTTCTGTTACAGAGAGATTAACGTATATTGAGTTTTGTGAGATAAATGTATTATTTGACAAAGTACCTATACTGTACGAAATTAGTGGGATTATTGAATCTACAAAGAAGACTAGTGAGGACGAATTTTTATTTCCCGCGCTATCATTTGTGTATATCATCCAGGTGTTTGAGCCTTGTAAGGATGTTAGGCTCGTGATATTCTGGCCACAAGTAATCGTTGTATTTGCAGATCCTTGATTTGTTGAATACCAGCATGCTTGGAGATTAGTGTCTGAAACTGTGTGGTTGAGTTGTGTTTGTATTGAATTATATGACGCGTTTTGTGGGGAAGTTATATTTATAATAGGATAAGTTGTATCTATAGTGAATGTTCTTGTAACGCTGTCGTTTCTATTTCCTGCAGAATCATTTGTATAAAACTGAACAGTATATTGGCTATCTGCAATAGTTGTATTTGTAGCATTGAAATTTTGATTATCTAAAGAACCCATTGTAATATTTGTAATTCCAGTATTCAAGGTGTAAAGCGCTGTTCCATTCTCATTTAGAGTTATGTTGAATGTAACTCTGCTTGTATTAATGAACTCATTGTTTGTTGGTGAGTTTATTGTGATTGTTGGAGGCGTTGTATCAGTTGTTCCTATGAGTAGGACATTATCAACTCTACAAAATTCGCTTACAGCTCCTGCAGTACATTCGAATTTTATTTTAAAGTTTGCATTATTTTCCGCAGTTGCAGGGAGGGAAAATTGTCTTGAGAGGTAAGAGTTGTCGTCTACACCATTTGCTCCTGTTTGTTCCAAAATAATCCATGTAGTTCCATCAAACCACTCTACTTGAAATTCATCAGCGACGTCTATACTAATTAACTTTTTTGTGTAATTGAGTATAATAGAAGTATATCCTGTTGTACTAATCGCTCTTTCTAGGACACTTGCAGGCTCTGAAGTTGATTGCGGCTGGGATTGTGCATGCCTGGTTCCTTCAAAAGGATCTGTTAATGAATTAGTCCAGTTATTTGCTCCAGCTGCACTTGTTAGAGTCCAGCCGCTTAATGTTCCTGATTCAAATGTATCTGAAAAGATTGTTAGTGCACTTGCTAGCTGGATTGATAGGATTATCGCTATTAATAAAATTATTTTTTTCATTTTTTGACTTATAAATTTTTATCGAATTCCCTCCCAAATTCTTTTATTTATTATTATAATCTCTTTCATTGCTTCTATTTGCTTGTAGTTTATTATTACTCCTTTTTTATTTAGCTTAATTTTCTTCATTGCTTTTCTTGAAAGCTTTATCTTGAGAGATTCTATCTTATTATTGCTTATTATTATATCTTTTAGTTTTCCTATTTCGTCTCCATCTGATGTATAGACTTTTAGACCTATGATAGAGCGTAGCCTTCCTATTTGCCTTTTTTTCTTTCTTATTCTATGACGGATTATGAATGCAATAGTTATTGTTATTATAAAGATTAATCCTATGATTAAAAGTTTATTTGTCTTTCCCATTTCTGTAAGGTTTTTAATTATAAAACCTGTTATTATTGTTAGAAGACTTTCTGTCTTTTGTTGCTCTTTGATTTCTTCTGTTTTTTCATCTTTATCACAGATGGAATTGTTATTTTGGTCGAGGCAGCATTCTATTCCGTGTCTTATATATGGAGAGTTACATACAATTTCCGCTTCTGATTTTTTCTCTTGAATCTCCTCTTGAGATTTTTCTTTCTTTTCTATGGTTTTGTTTTTCAAAGGCATGGCAGCTGATTCTTCGCCTTTTGTTGTGCCTGATTCTGGTTCTGTTGTAATAACTCTGACTTCAAAACTATCAAATGCTGTTGCTGTACCTCCTGCCCAGCTCGCGAGAGCTCTCAATTTGTAAGTGCCTGTTGAAGAGGGAGTTGTAAGGATGATTGTTGTATTAAAAGAAGTGTTTGCGGCTAAGTAAACTGTTTTTTGTCCTGAGCTATAGTTTTGGGTCTCTGCTTCGTTGGTTATCCAATAATTTATTGGAAAGTCCTGGCCTATGTCTAGGTTTACGTTTTTTATTTCTATTGTTGCGCTCATGCTTGCTGAAGGATTAACAGTCGCTGGCGCGCGCACAATTACATCTGCTGGACCGCCGTAACCAGGAATGCTTATTTTAGGGCGATTCGAGTAGAAACTTAGAGAATTGATCGTTGTAGTTCCTAGGGCGAATTCATGCTGGATGTTTGAAGCCGCTTTATTTATTAGTTTCAGGTTTGATAATATATAAGAGCTTCCTTTTGTAAGGTTAATAGAATGTGATGTATCTTTTATGTCTGTATCTATATAGCTGATGCTTGTTAAATCCTGATCGCCTGAATTGTAGAGGATAGATGTTACATTATAACTGATGTTCAGACTTGTTTCAGAGGTATATAAGATGTTTTTCGTTATTACAAGTTGTATGCCCACGGCTGTTGGAGTAATTGTTATGTTAACTTCTGTTGAGTTTGCAGAGATTGATAAATTAGAGTAAGTATCTATTCCTCTAGCAATTGCTGAAGTGAGTAAGTAATATGAAACTGTATCATTTCTTGAGAAGTTTTTTAAGTAGCTTCTTTTTATGTTTGAGTTGTCTTTAAGTGTGCTTATATTGTATGGGGAATCTAAAGAATCTGTATCTGTTATGTTAACGTTTGTGGCGTTTGCATTCCCTATATTTATTAATATTAGAGTTATATTATAACTTATTGAGGCGTTTGTAGTGTTGTATACAGAGGCTAGTTTATTTAAGACAAAAGAAGCGGGAAATCCTAACTCGATATTATCTTCACAGGTTGCATTTCTTCCTTGATAAGAAATTGTGCTATTTAGATTATATGACCCTGTAGATAAAGCTGAAAATGTTGTTTTAAAGCCTCCATCATCAGTGGTTAATAATATTTTTGATGCAACAATATTATTTGATTTCGAGAGCGTTATATTTACATTCTGTCCATTAAGGCCGACTTTTGTATCTGTAACGTTTCCTTGCACTAGAACTAGAGCAGTTTGCTGATAGGGCCCGCCTGCTTCACAAGTTATATTTAATAGAATTGGAGTTTCAATAACATTAACGAAGTATATCTTTGTATTTTCAGTATAGTTTTGGCTTTGGCGATAGAATAGTGTAATATTATGCAGTCCTACTATAGTGAAATTAGTCTGGTTAGTTAGTTCTCTTGTTCCAATATTTATTAGAGTTCCATTTCTATATAATTCCAGACTGCCTGTTGCATCGCCATTGATAAGCGTTCCATTGATAAGAATTGTTGTTCCTGGGTTTATTGTAATGTTTCCTTCTGTTTTGTTTAATGTGAGATTAAGTTCAGCATTTGCTCTATTAATATGAACAAATCTTGTTATTGTTGTAGAAGAATGATTCTGATCTCCAGTTGATCTTGTTGTATAATTATAGTTGCCTGCTGCATGAGTTCTAACTAAATCATTGTTTGAGGTTATGTCTATGCCGTCTAGTAGAAGTGTTATTGTGCCAAATTGTGTTGTTGCGGATGCATTGGTTTTTGTTCCAAATATTGCTGTTTGATTTGCTCCAGTGCCATTAATAAGCAATGTTATATCGCCTGTTGCATTATTAACAACGTAGGATTGTATTGATAGGTTAACGTTTCCTTTAGTATCATTAACTCTCCAATAATAGTTATAGGTTCCTGCTGCTAGATTAGATATTGTGAAGTTAAATACATTTCCCGTGCTATTTGTGAGTGTATAATTAACTCTGTTAAATTCTATTAAAACTGTTTGAATGTCGGTAGCGTCGGTAATTGTTGCATTAAAGAAGTAGTTTTGGCCGCTAGTATAAGTTGTAGGATCAGTTGGAAATTCTGTTAAAGAGGTTATATTTGGGGAGGTTGTGTCTATTACTGTGACAAACCATTCTTCAGTATCAGCAGTATAGTTTGTATTTCCTGTGTATCTTACGCTAATATTGAAATCGCCAAGTGTGCTAAATGTCTGATTGTAGGTTATATTTTTGTTGTCAGTGAAATTAAGCTGTAAACTGTTTTGCGTTAGATTAAGATAGCCAAATTGTCCAGCAAATAAACTCGCATTGATAAATATTGTTCTTCCAACTTCTATAGTAATGTTTGCTCTTGTTTCATTTAAGAACAATCTGACGTCGCCTGTTCCATGGTTAACAGTAAGAATCTGCGTCGCTAGATATTGTCCTCTACTCCAGTTCTGCCCTTCTGTTGAATTAAAAGTATAATTGTAAGTTCCCACTCCTAATGTTATTGTTTCTGGGTTAGTTGCTGATTTTGCATCTCTAAATAAGTTATATATAACGTCAGTATCTCCGTGATTGTTTTCTGTAGCTGTTGTGGTTGTTGCAGTCGGGTAAGTTACTATTGTTGTAGGAGAAATAGAAATTGAACCGTTTGGAACTCCTTTTAGTAGATCTGCAAATCTTGTTATTGTCGAGGAAGTATAGTTTTGATTTTCAAAAGCAGTCGCAGTCAGGTTGTAGAGTCCTGCTGATAAATTCTGGAATAGCCCATTTTGAGAAGTTACATCAATATCGTTTCTTAATAAACTCACGCCAGTAGAAGATGTAGCTGAAGCGTTTAGTCTTGAGGGATAGATTATTGTTATATTAGCCGTTGTATCATTGAGTAGTAATGCTATTGTTCCTAGTGCTTTGTTAATTGTATAAGTTCCTGTTTCTGTCGCATTTGAGTTTCCAGAACTATCATTCGCATACCACCTATAAGAATAGCTAGTTGGGGATGCAGCTAGATTTATGATTGAAACATTGTATATATTTCCTACAATGTTGGTTGCTGTATAGTTTGTATTGTTGAATTCTAGTATGACTGAGCTTATTGTACTTGCGTCTGTAACTGTCACGTTGAATTCGTATCTCGCATTTGCAGAATATATTGCAGGATCAGTTGGCGATTCTGTTAAAGCAGTCAGAGATGGAGGAGTTATATCCGGAAAATAAAATATTAAAGTGAAATTTGTATTATTAAATGCTTGATTAGAGCTGCTATCTATTGCCAGATAATTCCAGAAATATGTGTCTGTTCTTGGAAGAGCGAAGGAAATATTTGTAGATATACTTGAATTCCCAAGTGTAGTGAAATTGGTTCCTATTAAAGTCGTAGAGTTCCACATATGCAAAGTCGCATTAGAAACATTTATGTTATCTGTGAATCTTGCATTGAAGTATGTTGTATTTGTTGTGATTATGGTTCCATTTGTCGGACTTAATAAGAATATACTGGAAGATGTTGTATCAGGGATATTGTCTCCTCTTATTGTTACATTATCTGTTCTACAAAATTCGCTTACAGCTCCTGCAGTACATTCGAATTTTATTTTAAAGTTAGGATTATTATTAGCAGTTAAAGGAAGAATAAATGATTTTAAAATGTAGCTTGCATCATTTGCAGCAGCACTGCCTGTTTGTTCGACGATTGTCCAGCCAGTGCCGTTAAACCATTCTACTTGAAATTCATCGGCGCTATCTATACCAATGAGCTTTCGATAATAACTGAAATTAATTGTTTGATAATTTGAAGTGTTAATTGCTTTTTCTAGGACACTTGCAGGCTCTGAAGTTGATTGCGGCTGGGATTGTGCATGCCTGGTTCCTTCAAAAGGATTTGTTAATGAATTAGTCCAGTTATTTGCTCCAGCTGCGCTTGTTAGAGTCCAGCCAGTTAATGTTCCTGACTCAAAATTATCTGAAAAGATTGTTAGTGCACTTGCTAGCTGGATTGATAAGATTATCGCTATTAATAAAATTATCTTTTTCATTTTTTTTCACCTCTTTTCCAGTAATGAAGTTTTGCTTTTCCTACAGGCCTAATTCTAATAAGATCAGCTCCTTTAAATTCAGCTAACGCAACTGCTACTGTATTCCTAGATATATTCAGGTTTTTTGCTATTTCAACTATTGTTAATCCCTCTTTGTCTTTTTCTAGAAGCTTTTTTACTAACTCTTTTTTTTCTAATCTCATTTTAATTTGTGCGTTAATGCTTAGTATTAATACTTGGCGTTAATGCTTAAATTAGGATTAAGAGTATTAACTGCTTTTTATATGTTTTTATTTGATTTTTTAGTAAGAGTTAGTTTAATTTAAAACCCAGAAAGTTAAAGTATAATTGTAAAGTCTCCGCCTTGTGGAACAGGCTGATTTCCTGATGTATCATTAACATAAATTGTATGGGCATAGGTATTGTTAATTAAACCAGATGTGTTAAATACATATTTGTAAAATCCTGTTGGTAGAGATGATGTAGAGATATTTATATTGTCTAGTCTGCAAAATTCGCTTACAGCTCCTGCTGTACATTCAAATCTTATTTTGAAGTTAGGGTTGTTATTTGCGTTTGATGAGAGATCAAATGATCTTAAAATATAATTAGCGTCATTTGCTGAATTACTTCCTGTTTGCTCTAAAGTAGTCCATGTAATTCCGTCAAACCACTTCGCTTTGAATTCGTCTGCTGTGTCTAGTCCTACGAGTTTTCTTGTATATTTAAGCGATATTCCTTGGTAATTTAGTGTGCTTATTGTTCTTTCTAAAATACTAGCTGGTTCTGATGTTGATCTTGGTTGAGATTGCGCATGCCAATTGCCTTGGTAAGGATCTGTTTTATTTGCTGTCCACTTACTACCTCCTGCCACTGCTGTATTTGTCCAGCCATTTAGAGTGCCTGACTCAAAATTATCATAAAATATACTGCCTCCAGATCCTAGCTCAAGAGCCATAGGATAAAACACATCCAAAATATTGACTCTTACTGAAGCGATCGCTATATTATCCGTAGTATTTACTTTTATCGTTAATGACGAACCAGCAGTTAATGGATCTGGACTGTCTGAAAATGAATGGATTATTGGGGCAATAGTATCGTTTACTTCTGGCTGTTGCCCCTGTGGTAATTCAGGTGGTTGGGATATTGGCTTTTTCAAAAGCCAATCTAGAGCCGTCCATAGAAAAGGCCAATCAGAACCGTTATCATTAAGCTCGTCAGCAAAATTAGTTCCGTCTATATTGCTATCTTCTTCTATTTCAGGATGAGGGCCGACGAGAAGTACGCGGCCCTGGCCATAATTAAATCCAATAATTCCAGGAGCTTTGTCAGCAGTAGGATTTGCAGGAACATTCCATGAAGCTAGAGTCTGCATTTCTTGTCCTTGATAGGGCGCAAAATAAGGCTCACCATAATAGAGAATATCTTCTGTCGCAGGCTCATAAATATTCGCTTCATGAACTTGATTCATTGTCATTGTAGTCATAACATAATTAGGCCAGGGGGCTATTTCATCTATTGGGCCTATACAATCACCATGGAATAGATTTAGGTAATACGGATAGTCTTTTCCCTCCCAGCGAACATTATCGCAGGCATAATAAGCACCTGCACTCATTCCAATATAAGCTCCTCCTGAATTGACGAAGTCGCGAATGTTTTGATCACCAGTATCATGAATAGACTTCTTGTAATTATAAGCCCAGCCACCTGGTATAAATATTCCTTTGTAAAAAGGGCGTAGATCGTTATGATTAATGTCCCATGCAGTTATTTCTTCCCATGTTAAACTTTTCCATTCTAAGAATTTTTTAAAAGCAATAATGCTATGTTCCCAAGTTCCTGAGCCAGTATAAATTGCGAAATCCGCTCTATTTAAAGCACTAACACTAATGATAGAAAACGTGAAGAATAATAAAATAAATCCTGTCACCAATTTTTTATTCATGTCAAGGTTGGTTTTTATATCTATTTAAAGATTATTATTCTGAATTAAATATTTTCCATAATTATTTAAACGAAGATGATATATAATTGCATGGAAAAGATTGAATACTTTTTGCTATTTTTAGTTCTTATTATATTAGCAATAATAGGCATTACAGTCTTTAATCAACAGTTTAAATCAGAAGACTTGAAATTTTCTGAACAAGAATTGGAGAAGTGCATTAGTTTATATGAAGGTAGCAAGGATGGAATTAATATAGTATTTTTTGGAGAGGACAAAAAACAGGCAGAGGATTATGTCAATTACTTTTTTGGTTTTAGTCCTTTTGATAAATATAAAGATAGATTTAATTTTTATTTTATAGATGATTATGGGCCCGAATGCGATGTTTATAAGGGAATAGCTTTGTTGTGTTATCCAAAGGAAGTAGTGCAAAAAGCAGGTTCATGTCCTAATGACTTTATAGTTGTTTTAAATAGCAGTTTTTCTAGTGAAATCAGAAGCTCAAGTTATTTGAATGTTATGAGCATTAATATAAACCATCCTATGAGTGTATTTGTTCATGAGTTTGGGCATTCTTTTGTGAATTTGGCTGAGGAGTATGTTCCTGCTAAGATACCTAGAAATTCTGCAGGAAATTGTGTTGGGAATTGTAAGGATTTTGAGGGAAAGAATGACGGATGTTTTAAAGAATGTTCTCTGGCTGAATACAGTAGATCAGTAGATAGGGGTGTTATGAGGAGTTTGTTTGCTGAAAAATACGGCAGTTTTAATGAGTGGGTTGTCACGAATAAGATCAATGAGTATTCTCATTCTAGAATTACAGGAAAGGCAGTAGAGGAGGTTAGAAATTGCGAAGATGAGAAATACCATTTGGTTGAATTTAGTCCTTTGGAAGGAATTGTTGATGATGAGCTTGTTAAAGGATGTGGCGGAGATAATGGTAATGGCGGGTTTTCTTATAGAGTTATAACAGATAATGAAATAATTTTTAGCGGAAGATTTAATCCTGAACTTATATTTAGTGATGCCAGTGGGGATGAAGTAGGGGGTGAAATTAACGGAGAGACATTTGAGAATCGCGTCAGCGTGTTTACAGATGCTCCTTCTAGTAAAAGAAAGGAAGATATCGAGGGGGAAATACTAGACAAAGAGGTTATTAGCGCTGTATTAAAGGTTCCTAAGACTCCTATAGCTGAGGAGAAAAATGGAAAGACTCCTCATATTTTGGAAATTAGGAATCCTGAAGGTGAGAGGATTAGCTACGCCAGATTGTGTGATAAAATTAATGGAGATGCAAATGGCGACGGAAGCGCCGATGTTTCAGATGTAGTATATATTTCTGATTATTTTTCTGGAAATAATGATTTAATTTGTAAAGATAATGCTGATGTTAATGGTGATGGGAGGGTTGATCTTAGTGATGCAGAAAAATTAGCAAAAGAATTGTTTGGTAGTGATGGGAGTTATTCTCCTTCTCCAATTGTAGATATCTCTCCTTCGCCTTCTGCTTCAGTATCTCCTTCAGCCGGTCCCTCACCAACTGCTAGTGCATCTCCTAGCGATTCAGCATTAGCTAGTCCTTCTGCTTCAGTATCTCCTTCAGCCGGTCCCTCACCAACTGCTAGTGCATCTCCTAGCGGTTCAGCATTAGCTAGTCCTTCTGCTTCAGTATCTCCTTCAGCCGGTCCCTCACCAACTGCTAGTGCCTCTCTATCTGCTAGCGCTTCACCAGCTACTGGCGTTTTAAGTGTGGGCTCCTCCCCCAACAATGCTAACGTTTATTTGAATAATGATCCAACTTCAATAGCGTTAACTCCTGCTAATATTGATTATTTAAATCCAGGAACATATTCTATAAAAATTACAAAAACAGGATATTATGAATATTTAGCTTCGGTAAATGTTTATGCTGGAGAGACTAGTAATATTTATACTACTTTGAATCCTATACCTCGGCCTTCTCCTTCAACCAGTCCATCACCATCTGCTAGTGCCTCTCAATCTGCTAGCCCCTTAAGTTATGATGGAAGCAAATCTTTCTTTGATTATATTACAGGATGGATTGCTCAGTTATTTGGTTAGAGGGTTCAAATAAGATTGAAGCTTTCGTTTGATTTATAAACTCAGTTTAATTAAAATATAAATGGGAAAGAATTTAATTATGGTGGATTTAGAAGACAATAGAACTGATAAAATTGCTGATGTGATTTCTAATAAAACCGCTAAGAAAATTTTGGGTTTGCTAGCTGAAAATGAATTGAGCGAGAGTGAGTTGGCAAAGGGGTTGAATATTCCCTTGAATACTATAGGATATAATATTAAAAAATTAGAGGAAGTAGAATTAATAGAAAAAATTCAAGGGTTTTTGTGGAGTGTGAAGGGGAAGAGAATACATAAATATAAAGTTTCTAACAAGAAGATTGTTATTTCACCTAGAAGAATGATTAAAGGAATTATACCTGCTGTTTTGATTTCTGGGGCAGTTGCTTTTGGGATAAAGATATTAAGTGATTTGAAGTTAAGAAGTTTACAAGAAATGAATAGAGTAAATGAGAAAGCTAGTGATTTTGCGATGGAAGTTGGGGTTGGAGCTTCTTCAGCAGGCGCAGCAAAGTCTGTTGGAGTGAGCAGAAGAGTTGTGGAGATTGCTCAGAACCTTCAGGATATTTGGCTTTGGTTTCTGGCTGGAGCTTTATTTGCCTTGTTGATTTATTTAATTTGGAATTGGAGGAGAACATGATTTGTCACAAAGTTCAAATTCATTTGAAGTTAAGACAGAATTTAAATAGCAAGATGATTTTTAGGATTACATGAGAAGCGAAACTAAACTGTTATTATTCGTTGGGGCAATTTTATTGGCAGTAGTTGGATTAGTCAGTATCTCAGTTTATAATCCTTCAGAACCGGGCAAGGTTGAAGATGAGAAAGTAAAGAAATTTGGCTCTTATGGAGAATTAAAAGGTTTTTTGAAGAAAAATGCTGAAGAGTCTGAGTTTGGATATGGGAGAGTAACTCAATTTGAAGCTTCTGCAGGAGAGGCATTTGGTAAGACTGCGGGTGCTGCTCAGTCATCTGGAGGAGCGAGAGCAGATGAATACTCGAGGACAAATATTCAGGTTGCAGGAGTGGATGAACCTGATATTGTAAAGAATGACGGAAAATACATTTATACTCTGACTGGGAATAATGTGGTGATTGTTGATGCTTTTCCTGCTTCTAATATGAAAATTCTTAGTGAGATCAAGATTAATGGAAGTGCTCATGATATTTTTATCAATGAAGATAAATTAATTGTTTTTGCTGATAGGCAGGAAAAATTAAAGAAAACGAATTCAGTAGAGGGCGCGGATGAGGAGAGTGTTGTTTATAATGTTGGAGAGAGGATAGGAATGGCTATTCCATCGAGAGCTTCTAAGAAAATGACTGCTGTTTATATTTACGATATTTCTAATCGTGCTAATCCTAAGATTGAGAACGAGATTTTAATTGATGGAGGTTATCAACACTCTAGGATGATTGGAGATTATGTTTATGTCATTTCCTCGCAATATGTTTATGGAAAAGATCCAATATTGCCTGTTTACAGGATAAATGGAATTGAGAAGGAAATAGCTATTGATAGTGTTTATTATTTTGATTTTTATGATGATATTTATTCATTTAATATTATAGGGGCTATTAGTGTAATTAATGGGGAATTTTCGAATAGGGTTTATCTGACCGGAAGTACAAGGACATTGTATGTTTCTGAAAACAATATTTATTTAACTGGATTAAAGAGAATTAGCGGAAGAGAATATGCTGAGAAGAGCATAAGAGAGATTATTGTTCCATTATTGCCTGATGAAGAGAAGAACAAGGTTTTGAGTGTTTTGGATTCTGATAAATCAATTAATGAGAAAATGGAAGAGGCAAATGGGATTGTCATAAAATATTCTGATTCTTTGAGTGGAGACGAGAAGGCTGAATTTGATGAGAAATTAATGAAGGTATTAAGAGATTTTGATAGAGCGATAAGAAAGGACAGTGAAATGACTGTTATTCATAAAATAGGAATTGATAAATTGGATATTGATTATGAAGGCAAAGGGGAAGTTCCCGGGAATGTTTTGAATCAATTTTCTATGGATGAATATAATAGATATTTCAGAATTGCTACAACTGTTGGAGAAGTTTGGGAGGGAGATAGTGTGAATAATGTTTATGTTTTAGATGAGAATATGAATGTTGTTGGGAAGCTAGAGGATTTAGCTCCAGGAGAGAGAATTTATTCAGCGAGATTTATTGGAGATAGGGCTTATTTGGTTACTTTCAAGAAGGTTGATCCTTTTTATGTTATTGATTTGAGTGATGTTGATAATCCTAGTGTTTTGGGTTATTTGAAGATTCCTGGATATAGTGATTATTTGCACCCTTATGATGAAGATCATATTATTGGAATTGGAAAGGAAGCGATTGATGCTAGTGAGGATGAAGTTAGTGGACGTGGACTTGATTTTGCTTGGTTTCAGGGATTGAAAATTGCGATATTTGATGTTAGTGATGTTAATAATCCGAAGGAAAAAGCGAAGATTGTTGTAGGGGACAGAGGAACTGATAGTTATGCTTTGTATGATCATAAGGCATTTTTGTTTGATAAGAAGAGGAATCTGCTAGTTATGCCAATTAAATTGGCTGAGATTAGGGAGGAATACGAGGGCAAGAAATTGCCTGCGAGTACTTATGGCGAAGCTGTTTGGCATGGAGCTTATGTTTTTGATATTCGTGAGGATTCTATAGCTGTTAAAGGAAAGATAAGTCATTTTGATTCTTTTGATGATACACAGAGGCGTTATTTTGGATATTACGGGTCTGAGAGTATTCAGAGGAGTTTGTATATAGATAATGTTTTGTACACAATTTCGCAGAAAAAGATAAAGGCGAATGGATTAGATAATTTGAGAGAGGTGGGGAAAGTTGATTTGCCTTTTAAAGGCAAGGATTATGGGACTGCTATAAAATAAATTGATATTTTTAACAAATAGTATAATTCCACTTTGAATTTGTTTTATGTTCTTCGAGATTAATTTTTTCAAATTCTTTATTTGAAACTTTTTGTTTTAATTCATAAATATTTTTATCCATCTTTGCTTTTATTTTCAATC
>Ga0213870_1000464_pt1 | contig 19126 bp, 16 predicted proteins | sample WICALVC2017_Meta_FD_160119 | JGI IMG/M metagenome (GOLD analysis project Ga0213870, IMG submission 160119) | Freshwater microbial communities from subterranean cave lake in Wind Cave National Park, South Dakota, United States - WICALVC2017 | ecosystem: Environmental > Aquatic > Deep subsurface >... | reverse complement strand
CTAAATCTGACTATATTTCCAACCCTGCCCCCAGAGGCATCGCTTCCTCACAAGAAGCCTCGCATCTGAGGCATATTTTCAAAAGCTCAAGGAATGAAAGTTCGTATCCTGCCCTCTTTAGTTCATTTAAAATCTCTTCTTGGAATATTTCGTCTCTTCAAGATAGCTAGAATGTTTGTTTCACTACAACCTGATTCCTCTGCAATATCTCTCGCACTCCTGCCCTTGCCCCAGTACTCACAATGAAGCCAAGTCTTATTTAGACAAGGTTTTTCTTCAGCAATGGAATTAATTTCTTTACCCATGCTAAGAATAAAATCAAATGCCGGTGATAAATTATTGGAAGACTCACGGAGTAAAATAGTATTTTCTAAAACACAATGCCCACCACAACCTTTTTCGGACGGATACAAAACAGGTCTTACCACATTATGCTTGCCTAGTTTTTTGTAGCCCTCGTTATAAGTTATGTTAAAATCAGTAACGGCCTTGTTAAAATCAATTTTAAACCTATCGCATAATTTTTTCATTTCTCCATGCCAGGCAATGCATAGGCCATAGTAGGTAGTATCCAAAACCTTGCCTATCTCCGTAGTAACGGAAGGCATAAAGATTTTAGTTTTAATCCCTAATCTCTCTAAATGTTTTTTTGCCATTAAAGCGGCTTTCTTGTTGTCAGCGCCAATATATTTGACAAATGTTTTTATTCCTTTGTATAAGTAGGGATGGGTCCCTCGGACCGGGCTGTGGACGACCATTCCGGAAAATTTTAAGGCAAGTTTTTTTGTTGTTCCGGGAGCTATAGTGGAATGGATAATGGTCAATTGCGGCTTTATCTGGCTTATCTCTTTTGCCACAATCTCTTCAAAGTTATCTTGATAAGGCACACAAACATGGAGAATATCAACACCAATCAACCCATCGTCTTTTTTCAGGTCTTTTATGAGGGGATTGTCATAAAAATTGGCGATAGCTTGACCAACTTCACCATTGCCCAGTACGCCAATTCTAAAATTATTTTTTGTTTTTTTTGCCATATTATTTTAATTATGCCATTTATCAAAAATACAATTTATATCCATGGTTTTTTTAATACCTTCTTCTAAAGAAAATTTGGGCTGATAATTTAACATCTGCCGGGCTTGATAGATAAGGGGAACTCTTTTTTGTATTTCCCGGGAAACTTCCCGGTCTGAATTTTCCATAGCAATAAACTCTGGTTTTAAATTTTTACCTGATATCTTTATTATTTTTTGAGCTAAATCTTTGATGGAAATTGATTCGTCGTCGTTACCAATGTTAAAAATCTGGTTTCTTGCCTTTTCCTGTCCTAAAACTTTACTCACTCCCTCTACGGCGTCTTCAACATAACAAAAAGTCCTTACTTGAGAGCCGTCTCCATAAACAAGAGGAGGTTTGCCTTCCAAAACTCTTTTAATAAAACGAGGCATAACGAACTCGGCAACCTGCCCCGGTCCATAGACATTGAAAAACCTGATAATTGAAAACTCCAAACCGTACTTTTGCTGGTAAGCTTTTATATACTCTTCGCCAGCCAGCTTGCTTACCCCGTAAAGAGAGATTGGGCTTTTTGAGTCGTTTTCCTTAATCGGGCAATGGATGGGTTCTCCGTAGACTTCCGAAGACGAGATAAAAACAATCCTTTTGACTTTTTTGACGACACAGACTCGCAGAACATTGATGGTGCCTAAAATATTGACATTGAGGCAGTCCAATTTTTTCTGTTCCGTGTTTTTTACTCCTAACATAGCCGCCGCATGAATCACATAATCGCATCCTTCTGCCCCATCGGCCAAATTTTTTTCATCTAAAACATCTCCCTTAATTCTCTCTGCCTTAGCGAGGCCCCCTATCTTTTTATTAAAAATTTCAAGGTTATCAAAACTCAAGTCAAAAAGACGGACTAAAAATCCCTTTTCCAGCAAATTTTTGGCGATATGACTACCTATAAATCCGCCTCCTCCCGTTATCAGGACTTTTTTGGCATCAGAAATCATTTTTATAATCTACTTTGAGTAAGGTAATTTAATTTAGTTTATGATTTAATTATATTTTTGCTGTTGACCTTCTTTAAAAGCCGCGATGAACTTTGGACTTTGCCGCCGCCAACGCCATTGACTACCTTAATGTTAAACTTTTGGCAAATCTCTTTTTCGGCCTCTGGTATATTGTCAACATTCCTGTCTCCTCCTTTGGCAAAGAATAACTTCCCCGGATATTTTTTAGCGACCAAGGCCAAACTTTTTGCAACCGTTATATTTTTGTCAATCGAAAGGAGAACTTCGTCGGCGCATCTTAATTCTTTTATTATTTCCATTCTTTCTTTTTCCGGCATAAAAGGGGTAGATCCTTTAAATTTCACCTGCTGATCATTATTAACTATAACAACCAAAAAATCGCCAAGTTTTTTGGCTTCTCTTAATAAATTTAAGTGACCGATATGAATTGGGTTAAAAAAACCTGAGGTTATAATTGTTTTCTTTGCAAAACTCATTCCTTTATTTGCCTTTTTAACATTTTGTTTATATCATAAATTTACCTAAAGTTCAATGGGGCCTAAAAATTTCTTTAAACTGAAAAATGTTTGACGCGAAAAAATCTTTTTTTAAATTTTTAACGGTGAAATTTTTGGAGTTGTCCAAACTTGTTCAATCGCTAAAGTATTTTAGTTTTTTTTCACCGGTTTTCAGATATTGGATCGGCAACTGGACTATCTACACTTTTTTTTACCCTCTGGCAAGGCTGACAAAAAACAAAGAAAAAAGCGTCTTACTGTGCGAAAGATGGCTGAAAATGCCATCGGGACCCGGTGTTTTTTCTTGGCCCCGATTAACGAAAAATAAATTGATTCTTAAAGAAAAAATAGACTGGGATATTTTCATTGAAATATATTTAAGGGACGTATACTGCCAAAGTATTATTTTAGAGGAGATGAAAATCATTGATGTCGGAGCTCACATTGGGTTGTACGCCACATTGGCGGCAAGCAAGACGGGCCCTTCCGGAAAAGTTATTGCCATTGAACCATCTACCAAAAATTATAAAAACTTAATAGAAAATATAAAAATAAACAATTATAATAACATAATCCCCGTCAAAAAAGCTCTGTCAGACCATGAGGGGTTAGAAAATTTATATCTTTCTTCTTCTTCGGTACGCCATTCGTTAGATTACAATACGGCCGCCAAAATGGGATTTATTTCGCCAGTAAAGGTGGAGGTCGCTACCTTAGATAAATTACTTGAGAATTTAAGCCTTAAAAAAATAGATATTATAAAGATTGACGCTGAAGGAGAAGAAATGAAAATTTTAAAAGGATCGGAAAAAACTTTAAAGAACAACCCGACGGCTAAAATTTTAGTAGCCAGCTACCATTACCCAAAAGAAACAAAGGAGGTAAGAGATTACCTTGGGACTCTTGGCTTTAAAACCAAGGTTTCTTTACCAGATATCGTTACTACTTTCTAACTAATGGATTTTAAAAACAAAAAGTATTATTTAGTTTACTTAACCGGATTTTTTATTATCCTTGCCTTGCCGATTCTGGCTGTCTCGCCCTGGTTTTTCCCTCCCGAATGGGGCAAATCAATCGTTTTTAAATCGGTTTTTTCTGGCATAGCTGTTTTGTTTTTATGGCAAGCTATATCCGATTACCAACTCGCCAGATTTATCCTCGCAAGCTATAAAAAACAAAAAATTGTTTTTTGGATTGTTTCAGCTATCTTATTTCTGACTATTTTATCAGCTATCTTTTCCTCCAATTTAACATTAAGCCTCTGGGGCAATCCCCATCGGGCCGGCGGAGCAATTATATTTATATTCTACCTGACCTTCTCAGTTGCTTTATCTTTAACAATCATTAAAGCCGACTGGTCCAAACTTTTTGATTTTTCTTTCGTAATCGCCGCCGGAACGGTCCTCTTTGCCATATTTCAGTATTTTAACCTGGCGCCGCAGTTTTTAATCCCCTATGGGAACAGGCCACCTTCAACATTATCCAACCCCGACTACTTCGGCTTATATCTTCTTCTTTTATTTTTCTTTAACATAGTTTTTGCCATAAAAGAGGCTTCTTTAAAAAAAATCTTGTACTGGATAAACGTTTTTCTGGTTTTATTCGGAATACTTATAAGCGGATCAAGATCGGCTTACTTGGGACTTGTCCTCGGCAGTTTATTCTTTATTTTTTTTCTGCCTTTAAAAATCAAGAAGATAAAAATTATCTCAGGGATAATCCTCTTGTTAGTTATAGCCGGGGTCGCCTATGTTTCATTCTCGCCAGAGCCATCGTTTATAAAAAATAACGAAAAAGGGTCTTATTTTTATCAAAGATTATCGTTAAAAAACGCTCTATCCGACATCACCGATTTCAGATTATCGGGCTGGAAGATTTTCTGGCAGGCAATTAAAGCCAAGCCTTTGCTTGGCTGGGGTCCGGAAAACATTTCCAGCGGTTTTGACAGGTATTACAATCCGGCCGTACCAAATATAGAAAGCACCTGGTGGGACAGGGCCCATAATATCTTTTTGGAGATGGCGGCTTCTTATGGCCTAATTTTTGCAGTAATTTACCTATTATTTTTCGTCATTATTTTCTTCAAACTTAGCTCTCTTAGAAAAAGTCCGCATCTTAACTCTCTCCATCCTCATGCGGCTCAGGCTACATTATTGGCTTATTTTATTGCTCTTCTTTTCGGTTTTGACAGCGTCACCACCTATCTAACCTTATTCTTTATCACCGGTTATTGTCTCTATCTTATAAATGAACCATCGCAACAAAATTATAACGACTACAAAGACTCAAAGCCCAATATATCCAAAAAATGGCTTTTTTTAAGTAAAAAGAAAAGGCTTTTAATTATAACCGCTTTAATTTTATGGATTTTTTTCCTGTGGTTTTATAACCTAAAGCCCTTGGCAATAAACGGAAAAATAAACCAAATAGAGGATATTTACGAACCAAGCCGACCAGAAAGATGCCGCCGGATGCTAAATGAATTTGAAAAACTATTTGCCAAGAAGAGTTTTCTTGATGCCTACGTCAGACTAAAATATGTTGATCAGGCCCAAAGCTGTCTTGTTTATTTTAAAGACCCGCAAATAATAATCAAAGCCATTGAAGCTTTGCAACACAGCGCTAAAAAATATCCTTCTTACACCAGAAACTGGCTTTTGGCCGGGGCCCTTTTTAATGTTTTGGCGGCCGGCGAAGAAAATCCTGAAAAAAGAATGGAGTTTTTATCAGAAGCCAGAGATTACCTAAAAAAAGCTAGTGAGTTAAGCCCTAAGCGCCAAGAAATAATCATTGAATGGGCCAAATCTTATTTTATTGAAGAAGACTTTAACAAAATGAAAGAAAGGGCCAAAGAATGCCTTTCGGGCGGCGGCGACACTTCTTCTTGCCATTGGTATCTTGGACTGTCAGAAATTTTATTGGAGGACAAAAAATCAGGCAAAGAAAATTTGGAGCTGGCTAAAAAGAAAGGGTATCCTTATGACAGCTTCAATTCCTATAGCGAGCTAGCGGTGATTTACACAAAAACTGAAGATTACCAGGAATTGGCCCCAATTTACTTATGGTTGACCGATTTTGACCCAAAAGATATCCAATACCGAGCTACTTTAGCTTTTATTTATCAAAAATTGGGCGATTATAACAAAGCTATAGAACAAGCCCTTAAAATAATTGAAATAAACCCCGAGGCAAAAGATGATGTGAAGGAATTCCTTGAGACAATTCCTATTCGCCGATACAACGCTGATTAAAACGCTGAAATTACGCTGAAGGTATGTCTAAAAAATTTGTAAAAGATTTCTTATACGAAAAAGAATCGTATGAAATTAGAGGTGCTTGTTTTGAAGTCTGGAAAAACTTTGGTGGAGCATTTAAAGAAAAAATTGTTGATAGAGCGCTTACAAAGTCACTTAGTAAAAAAGGCCTAAGAGTAGACGAACAAAAAAGAATAAATATTTATTTTGAAAATGAAAAAGTGGGAACTTACGTTCCAGATAAAATTATTAATGATTGTATTCTTATGGAATTAAAGTCAAAACAATTCTTAACAAAACAAGATATAGATCAATTTTGGAAATATTTAAAAGGTTCAGAATATAAACTTGGTTTTTTGGTAAATTTTGGCCCTGAAAAGCTAACAATTAAAAGAATCGTATATGATACTGCAAGAAGACGGCACTATCTCAAATCAATTCGGCGTTAAATCAGCGCTTTAATCAGCGTGAATTCAGCGTAAAACAAAGGCCTCGCGAAAGCGAGGCTCTTTGTTTTCTCCGCAATCTCTCACAAGAAAGAGACCGGGGATTCGTTCAGCTTATTAAGGGCCTGACCATAATACCGAGGATAGAGGCAGATCTTTAACCAAATATCCATTGGCCCAGTCGCCTGAGCTTGAACCGGCTGTCGCTGAGTGAGGCGTAGAAACATCGCTGTCATCTGACCAGATGAAATTGGCGTCCTCCCCGCTGGCGAACGAAGAAGTTGCCAGCTGGATAACGCCATTGGCAGCCGTCGCATCAAGAAGATACTTCTTGGTGGCGCCGTTGACAGTGGCATCACCGGCCATATTGATGGAAACAGCGTCATCAGAAACTATGCTGGCCGTGGCGGCAAAACCGGAAGCGGTGGCTCTTAGCAAATAAGTTACTTCTGCGCCGGCATTAACTCCTTCTTCCGTGTCAGAGATAATTATCACGTTAGCCGAAGTCTCGCTTGCTCCGTTGGCCGCTGTGGTTGTTTCCAAATTATGGCCATCTTCATCAGTAATGCTGACTAAGCTGGTTATGTCAATGCCATTCCTCTTCAGAATGAACTGATACAATTGGAGCGTGCTGTCAGCAGTTTTGTCGGCCCAGTTAAGGCTAAACTTAATCTGTTTCCAGTCAACGCTTCCTTTTGAATCGGCCTTAATCTTCCAGCTGTACAAATCAACCGTATTTCCAGTTCGTAAGGTTAATGATGAGGTTGATGGTGCCACATTCACATTGCTGACGGTTGGAACTGACTTGAAGACATAGACCTCTTTGTTGGTGGCAAAGTCCGTTCCGCTGGTTGTTTCTGTCCCTTGGCTATTGGCATGCTTTATGTAGTCCAACGTCGGCTTGGTGTCAACCTGTGAATTGCTGAAGGTTGAGGAAATGGTGCTGGAAAGATTCCAGACCAGCGTCAAGACTTTATAGGTATTGACCGGGACGGAAACTTTCAAACCGGTGAAGTTAAAGTAGGCATTGGTGCCGTCGTAAGGAACGGTGCCTAAAGTAGTAGAACCATCCATTAGGGCAGCGGTGCTGATGGCCGAAGAAATGGCCGCGCTGCCTACCGTGAATCTCAGTTCCCTTATTTCAAACGAATCGTTTGAAGCGGTGAACCTGAATTTGCCTGCTTCAGCCGACTGTCCGCCGGAAACAATGCTGGCTTGAGGTGAAGTTGAATCAACCGCCCTCGTTAGGGTGCCGGTCCCAACAGTTATCGTCTGGCCGGCTAACACCGCGTTGCTGTTGGTGTTAACTGCTGCAGCCGAACCAACGGTTGTACCGCTTACCAAGACAGAGGCCACGAGTGTCCCCGATGCAGCATTAGCTGAAACATTACCAAAGACTGTTACGTCAACAGTCTGGCCGGCTGATAACTGGTAGTTGATTGACCAACTATTGGTATTAGAAACAGTGGCTTTAACTGATGTTGTCTGCGTCCCATACTTTACGTACATATTGGTAGTGTTGCTTGAAGCATTGGCGTTAAGGTCTACCTGAATGGTCGTTACGTTAACTGCTTCGGTTGTATCGGCTGTTAAGGTAAAGTGAGCCAGCTTGAAGTTGTCAAGCGGAGTCACTACGGTAGCATTGGTATAAGCGGTGTACTTTGACAAAGTCAAAGCTCCTTCTTTAACCGTTACCGTGTTGGCGCTAACATCGGCCGACGGGGCATCAATGGTAACCAATGATGTCTGGCCGCTGGCGTTGTTGAAGTCGCCTCCCTCAATATTAATCCTTAGGGTATCGTCGGCTGAAACATGATTCGTTCCATCGTTGTCAAAGATATCAGACTTAACTTCCAAAACGGTTGGCGTGCCGGGGACAACGATTAAAGAAGATCCAAAGCTGTATTGGGTGTAAGGAGTTGATTGGGAGTCTTCTTTAATGTCGGTCGTGCTGCCAATCTGGACTCCGTTGGCGTAAACGGCGCCATTTCTCAAATTGCCAACACTGGCATCTGAAGCCGTAACGCTGATTCTTAACCATTCTATTTTAACTTTTTCGCCGGCCGCTTTAAACTCAAACTTAGCCAAAGACGCATTGGAAGCGTTATTGACTATATTGCCAGCCGCCGAGCTGGTCATCTTAGTAACCGTGATAGTTCCCGCATTGACTGTTTGAGTCCCGGAATCTTCTGCCGTGAAAGCAGTGGTGGTGTCGCCCTTGGTGACTTTCAAAGGAACATTAAGCTGGGAATCAACTAAAGTGACGTCAGCCGCGCTTCTTAGAGACAGATAGAAGTTCTTGTTGGAACCGCCGATTACATCAGTTAACACTTTAAAGACTCTTGACCCCGCGTCCAATTTTACCGGACTGGCCGACAAGTCAAATGTCACGTAATCGTTGGCATCAACCATATCTACCATACTCCCAACCTGAACTCCATCAATCAGAAGCTTGAAATTCTTCAAATCAACCTTTTTGTCAACTGTGCCAATAACTCTGAAGGCAATGCGATGCATATATGATGCCCTCGTGCCGGCCACAGAAGTATTTTGCCAAGCTGTATAACCATCTTGGGGATCAATGCTTGATGCTGACGGGGTAGTGGTGTCAGAGAAGTAGAATGTAGCTAAGTTTGTCCCAGAAGCCAAATTAAACAAGTTTCCGTTTAATGGGAATGTCCCTTTTATGGAACTGGAATTGGAAGTTACATCTCCTGATGCCCGAAGGCTTACGCCGACAGTTTCTCCGACTGAACCGTCAACATCAGACAAAACGGAAATAGTTGTTGACCCGCCTGCTGGGACCATAAACAACCCCGCGCTGTCATTGAAATTGATTATAGTTGTAGCGACGCTAGCTGCATCGGTTAACCTCTTGGCCCCTTGGAATAAATAGACATTTGTAAGGGTGGCGTCAGCTGAAATACCGAGCCTCTTCAATTTCAAAGAAGTGATTTTAACTTCAGCGTTGTCGCCGTTAACGAATACTAACTTTGCCAATGGAGCCAATCCTTGGGTGTCAACGACGGTCCCGCCGGCTGGATTGTCAGAAGCCAACATCACAGCAAGCCCGGATCCTGTCGGGATAGGGGTAACCGGAGTTGTCGGTGTTGTTGGTGAGGGAGCTGGAGCTACGCCTAATATGGCGTTAAGCTTTGCCCTCGTCAAAGGACCAACTTGGCTGGCCGGTGTAATGCCGCTTCCCGCCTGATATTTTTGAGCGGCGGCAAGGGTTAATGAGCCAAAATAACTTGTCTCATTGCCTGGTGAACCCGGCCCGGATTGGGCCACATTATATCCTGAAGAATTCAAAATACCCTGAAGACACTTAACATCTGAACCACTTGAGCCAACCTTAAGATTCCTAACAAAGGTAACGCCGGCGCACATTGCCGGGGCATTGCCCGTTGCCGTTGGCTGGGCTTGCAAGGCCAATAATTGAGCCTGCAAAGCGGAAATCTGAGCTTGCAGTTCCTGAATCGTCACTGCCCCAACCATAGAAGGAGCAACCATGGCAACCGTTGTTACCGCAATAGTGGCTGTTATAATTGTTTTTCTTATACTCATTTTAATTTTAATTTTCTAAATTTTAAGTTAATATTTTACCCTGTTTAGATGCCTCCCTATTGGAGATTATTTAAACTGGGTTTCGACAATATTTTTTTAATTACCATCGGTCGACCATTTCCCGCAAATTTACTTCCCCCGTAGAGAAATTCCGATCAATAATTATTTTAGGGGGTACCCTTCCGAAATTTTTCTGCGGGGACCCGCTATCGGGGTTATTAAAAAACGGGAACGACTTATCTAATTTCAAATTAATTTTTTTCTCTGGCAATGTTAAAAAGTAAAATATTTTCCAACGCGGCTGAATACTTCCTTTCATTATATAAGTCAATAATGTATTGCAAGGTCTCTTCCTGTTCTTCGGTTAAAGTTGCTTTCTTCAAGTCTTCTATCATCTGGCTGTCAATGGCCTTGTAGAGGGCATCGGAGGTCTCTTTTAAATCGTACTCTCCGGTCATACTTAAATATGTTTTGTTGTTGTTAACATCCAAAGCAATGCTTTTTGCCGCCTTAGGATTATTATGAATAATATCAGTCAGGTTTTTAGCCGCCTCTCTAACCTCCTGGACCGCCATGGCAACATCCTGTTTGTCTCTGGCGGCATTAGCTAAATATTGAGACCTAATTTTGAACATTTCAAGATTATCATTGACAAGATTATCCTTGATAATATTGTTATCGATAATATTGTTATCTGATTCTAAAACAGAAGCGGCGAATGGACTTAAAGCAATTTTTGGCTTGTCAGGAGGAAAGCCATTATTCATTAAAAAAACCACTGCCCCAGCTGTTGTTAATAAAAAAACAGGCAATGCATATGCTAACTTCTTGGTGAAAATTACCTTAAAAATATTGGAAAATTCCTCCAGCCAAGATAATTTATTTTTTGACAAATCGCCTGTTAATGGATTATAAGATCCTAAAATCTGATTTTTAATTAAAAATACCCATTCTTTATTGGGCTTAACTTGCTTTAATTGCTGAAGCCGAGAAATAATCTCTTTATCTTGGACCATCAATAATTAAGACGAAAAAACCTTCAATTTATTACAGTTTTATCGGGGTTTGCCAGACCTGACCTTTTAGGCCTGACCCCTTAACCGTTCTCTTAGAGAATTTAAACCACGGTGGATCATAACCCTTACTGTTCCAGCCGGCTTGCCTAAAATTTCAGATATTTGTTCTACCGGCAAATCTTCTAAATAATGCCAGATAAGGACATCTTGATAATCTTTTTTTATATTTTTTAGGGCTGATTTTACTATTTCCACATCTGAACTAAATACTGCTTTTTCATATAAATTTGTCCTATTATCAACGATAGGTGATATAAGGTCAGCCGAAACTATTTTTGTCCTATCTTTTTCTCTGTAATAGTCAATAACTATATTGCGGGCAATCTTATATAAAAAGGCGCCCGGATTCTTAATCGTCTTATAGTCTTTATAAGATTCCCATCCCTTTAAAAATACTTTAGAAGTAATATCTTCGGCTATTTCCTGTGAATTTACTTTTAAGTAAACAAACCTATATATTTTTTCTATATATTGGTCATAAATTTGGCTAAATTGCTTTTTCAGATTATCCATTCAAATTTAAGTGCTATAAACTTAACTATAGCACAATAAAATATAAAAGTCAATTTTACAGTCATTACCTTGAATTACGAAATGCTTTCCGAACTATTTTGTTTTGGTTTTCGGGCGAGCCTTGGCAAAAATTTCTCGGCAGACTTTGTTCCGCAGTATGCCTTAAAATTTTTGCCAAGGCGGAGCCAAAACCAAAATATAAAGAGTTGAAGGTCATTTCGTAATTCAAGGTAATAGGACAATTTGTCTGTCCTATTACTTCAATTGGTAAAACGCCTTATTCCATTCTCCACCTCTTTCAATGATACCAACTTTAATCATCTCAATTAAGTCTCTTCTGATTGTTCTTTTAGTAATATCGGGTATTGTTTTAATAATATCAGCTACTTGGACTTTGCCTTTATTATTAAGGATTTCTAAAATCTTTTTTTGTCTTTCCGATAATGCTGTATGGTCAGCTTGGTTGCTTGAAAGAGAGAATTGTTTTTCCATCTTCATAGACATATCCCCCGTTGATACATAGGAGGATGATGCCGGAGGAGTGATTATTTCCAAACTGCTCATAATTGACCCCTGAGGAAGGTTTATAGAATTTTTTATCCTTTCATATTCCCGGTTTAAAATTAAAAAATTCATATTGTCCATCCACCCTTGGTATCGGGCTATTTTTAAATAAGCTTCCAACACTTCAATATCGCCAAAGAGCTGGATAGAAATTCTTTCTTTTTTTAAAGAGACCCAACCCTCTGTTTTGGAAAGCAAAGTCAAGTTTTCCAGTATTGAAAGCGTCTTTTCCTTGGCTTTATTTTTAAGCGGGTCTGAATCAGGAAAAAAATCCAGCAGTCTATAAGTAGTATCAATGATTTTAAGAAAGCTTTTATCCATTCTATAAAAACTATCAAAAAATAACCAAGAAGTCAATTTGAGATTTTATTGTAAAAACTTGGCAAAGTAGACACAATTTAATATTGGAACAATCTATATCCCCTAAACACGCACATTAATGTGCGTGTTTATGGGTTGTCCGAAAAGTTAAAAAAAAGTCCCGCTCAGGACTTGAAACACCTTAAGCGGGACTAACGACGGCCATTTTGGCCCGCCATTGACCTTGGTAACAACTATGGCAGAGACCACGGGCTTGGATGACTTTTATCTCTCTGCACTCGGCGCAACTGCTAACCTTGCTTCGTTGATGACACGCGGGGCAGATTGCCTTGCCCGAGTCAGCGCGAGCTTCCACCCGCTTAACCTCTCCGCAAACCGAGCAGGGCTCATGATGGGAAGGGTCTTTGTAATAGCAGTTGTGGCAGATTGCCTTGCCCGAGTCAGCACGAGCTGCCACCCGCTTGACCTTTCCGCAAGATGAGCAAGGCTCGTGATGGGAAGGGTCTTTGTAATAGCAGTTGGGGCAGATTGCCTTGCCCGAGTCAGCACGAGCTGCCACCCGCTTGACCTTTCCGCAAGATGAGCAAGGCTCGTGATGGGAAGGGTCTTTGCGATAGCAGTTGCGGCAGATTAGCTTGTTGGACTCTCTGTTTTTATGGACAGTTTTTTCCTGTCGGCAAACTGCGCAGACGCCTGCATACTTCATAATCTCACCTCCTTTGGGCTGTGGTTGTTTTTGTTTTGTGGTTTGGTTTTGTCAAAGGGCTGGGTCAGACTATTTGACCTGATTCCCATCCTACACTATTGCCTGCTTTGGGTCAAGGGTGTTACCTATGTATCTCACATCTTCTGCAGAAATCTGCCGGGGTTTTAACGGCAAAAACAGGCCAAATGACGTCCTCCCCGCACGACCCAGAGGGAGTGCGGGAGGACGTCATTGGTTAAAGGTATGGCTATTTTTATAGAGAATTTCTCTTCTAAAGTGCTTACCCCCAGAGGATAATAATACCCTGTTTTAAAAGCTTTTAAAACAGGGTATTATTATCAACACATCTTTTACGGCTCTCTTGGTTTTATCCTCCCGGAAGATTCTCTAATCTAAAGCAGTAAAGTAGTCTCTGTTAATGTAGACTTCGGGTTCTAAACACGCCACATATGTGGCGTGTTTAATCGCAGTCGGCTTTTACTTCCGGGTCAGACGGGGTTTCCTGTAAGGAAGCAAATGAATGGCTAAAATAGCTATTTTAGCCATTTAAACCGGCAAAAACAGGCCAAAACAGGCCAAAAGAAAAGCAAGGTGTGACCTTGCTTTTAACTTTGCTTTTAAGTTTAATAGTACTGTGGACTAGTCCACAGTACTGAAAAAGAAATAGGACAAATGTTAATAATAATCTTTTACTTTTTTTAAAGCGACGTGTTTTCTTAACTTCTCCAACGCTTTGGCCTGAATCTGACGGATTCTTTCCCTGGTCACGCCAAAATCTAGGCCAGTCTCCTCCAGAGTGTGCATAACGCCATCCTCAAGGCCAAAACGGAGGGCCAATATTTTTAATTCCCGCTGGGTCAGTTCGTTGGAAATTTCCTTTAACCTTTCTTTAAGGAAATTCCGGGCCGCTTCACTATTGGGAGAAACAGTCTTTTCATCTTTAATAAAATCAGCTAAAATACTTTCTTGCTTATCTTTGTCTGCGCCGACCGGAGTCTCCAAGGACACCGCTTTCTGAGCAATTTTTCTAATGTGATGAATTTTATCAACATCAAGACCCATCTCGGCGGCAATCTCTTCGGCTAAAGGTTCCCGCCCTAATTCCTGTAAAAGAGACCTTCTGATCTTAGTGAACTTTGAAATAGTTTCAATCATATGGACTGGAATCCGGATGGTTCTTGCCTGGTCGGCCAAAGCTCTGGTAATAGATTGACGGATCCACCAAGTAGCGTAGGTAGAGAACTTATACCCCTTACGCCAGTCAAATTTCTTGACCGCCTTAAAAAGGCCCAAATTCCCCTCTTGGATTAAATCAAGTAAAGTCAAATTGGGAGACCGGCCAACATATTTTTTAGCGATTGAGACGACAAGCCGGAGATTGGCCAGAGCCAACTTGTTTTTCGCATCTTCATCGCCAAACTCAATCCTTTTAGCCAAATCTTTTTCTTCTTTGGCCGATAAAAAACTGGCCCGGCCGATTTCTTTTAGATATGTTTGGATGGGATCAATTTTAGACGGAATAACTTTCTTGGGCTTTTTTTCCTTGGATTTGGAAGCCGGAGTTAAAAACTCCCTGGCTTCTTTTAACTCAATGCCTTTTTCTTTAAGAATGTCGTAGACCCTTTCCAGTTCTCCAATATTATTTTCTATATGGGGGATAAAATATAATATTTCTGAAGTAGTCAGAAAGCCTCGTTCAACACCTTTTCCCAAAAGTTCGTTGATTTGCTCCGGTCTAACTTTAACTTTCTTAAATCTTGCCGAAGTTCTTTTTTTTAAACTTTTTCTAATTGTCTTTTTTATTTTCTTTACTTTTTTTATTTTTGGTTTTTTATTTTTCATCTTCAAAAAATTATAATTCTTTGGCCAATTTATTAAATTGGCTGATCAAATAATCAATTTTTGATGAATCTTTTTCGGCTTCAGCTTTTTTAATATCCTGAGAAATTTTATTTAATTTATTTTTTAATTCCATGTTTCTCAAATGGACAAGGCAAAGAGAAAGTTCCTCTGGACCGTCTTCGGCATAATCAATATCGGATTTTAAGGCAAGGGCGGCCAGAAAATTTTTGAATTTTTCATCAGAATTTTTCTCAAAAATTTGCCGGAAGTTGTCTTGAAGAGCTTCGTCGATTATGACAGAACGGTTTTCTACTTGTTTTTTTATTTCTTTTAAAAATTGGCTGGATTTTTCCGAAAACAGCGGGTAGTGAGATTCTTCAACAAGTTTGACATTATCCGGATTTTTTAAAACCAATGAAATAACTTTTCCTTCTATCAGGTTTTTCCTATGACTCTCCCCATTTTCGCCAAAAGCCCCGGTAAAAGAATAAATTTCTGGCAGAATTTGACCTCTCTGCCCATCTGTTGATTCGGGGAAAACCGAGTTGATTTTAGTTTTATCCAATTCTTCTCTCACCGCTTCTTCTTTGACGCCCAGCATGTCTGATAATTTTTGAATCCAGTAGGATTGTTCTATTTTATTGGTCAATCGTTTTATCGCCGGTAAAATTATTTTACCTATGGCTCTTTTGCCTTCGGGGGCATCCCTGTTAAAACTGGCAAAAGCAGAGCTAAAATAATAATCCATGATTGACCGGGCTTTAGCAACTGCTTCTTCCCACATTTTTGGATCTTTTAAAATGATATCGGCGGGATCGGCATCTTTCAGGTAAGCCTCTATTATCTTAATGTTAAAACCATGCGATTCGGCGGTATTTATTCCTCGTTTGGTCGCCGAATCTCCGGCAATGTCCATATCAAAAGCCAAAACCAAGTTGTCGGAATACCGTTTTAAAATGGAGAGATGCTGACTGGTTAAAGCGGTTCCGGAAGCGGCAACCGTATTTTCAAAACCGGCCTGATGACACATAATCACGTCGGTATAACCTTCGGTTACCACGCACTGGTCCTGCTTTCTTAGGGCCAGCTTGGCGTTATGCAAACCGTAAAGAATTGCGCTTTTGTCATAGAGGATTGTCTGGGGCGTATTAATATACTTTGCTGTTTCATCTAGATGCCCAAAAACCCTGCCTCCAAAACCGACAACCTGCCCATTTAAGTTAAAAATGGGAAACATAATCCTTCCTCGGAACCGATCGTATGACTCGCCCGTTCTACCGTCTTTTTCAATCGCCAGCCCGGCTTCCACCACTTCCTCCCGATTGTATCCTTGGCCTACTAAAAAATCAGATAATCCCTGCCAAATGTCAGGAGAATAGCCCAACCGCCATTTTTTAATAGAATCTCTATTTATGCCTCTCTTTAGTAAATAATCTTTAACTTCTTGGCTAATAGCCTTTCCTTCCAGCTGTTTTTCAAAAAAATTGCAGGCTAATTCGCAAATTTCATATAAACGTTGCCGGTGAGTTTTTAACTGGGGGTTTTCTTTTTTAAGTTCAACCCCGGCTTTATTGGCTAAAATCCTTAAAGCGTCGCCGAACTCAATACCTTCTATCGCCATAATAAAATCAAACAAGCTTGAGCCTTTCCCGCAGCCAAAACAATGCCAAATCTGGCGGTTAGGGTTTACAAAAAAAGAGGGTTTTTTCTCTGAATGAAATGGGCAAACCCCGCGGTAATTTATGCCAGTTTTAGTGAGCTTTAAATAGCCCCCGATGACATCCAAAATGTTCAGTTTATTTTTTATTTCTTCAATTGGAGAGTCCACGCTTTTTGAAATTTGAAACTTGAAACTTTCAGCCTCGTTTTATGTTCTAAATTTCAGGTCTGTAGTGACTTGCATTGTATCACAAAACACCCAAAAATCAAATTTCAGAATATTTTAACGGCTGAAACACAAGCCATTAAAATAGACCCACAAACGACTCAAATAGGCCTATTTGAGCCATTAAAAAAGGCCTAAAATGGCAAAATGAATGGCTCAAATAGCTATTTGAGCCATTCATTTTGTGCCGTCGTAACGGAGGATTAAAATGATATTATTTTATTTCTTCTGCTAATCTTTTGAGTTCTGCAATATTTATAGCCTTTATCTGCCACCATTCGTGTATTTTCAATCCGTCATTTTGGAATCTCGGGATAATATGGAGATGGAAATGAAAAACGGTTTGCTCTGCGGCTTCTCCCGAAGCATTGATTAAATTGACGCCATCAGCGCCCAAAGATTTTTTTATTTTTCCTGAAATACTTTTTCCGGCAGAAATAACTTTCTGCAAAATGCTTTCCTCAATATTAAAAATGTTTTCAAAATGCTTTTTAGGAATAACCAAACAGTGCCCTTTGGCAATGGGATGGATATCTAAAAAAGCCAAGGTATCATCGTCTTCGTATATTTTGGCGTAATCAATCTCTCCTTTTACAATTTTACAAAAAAGGCAACCCATCATAAGAATGTATTTAAGATTACCTTACTCTGTAGATAAGGACAACTGAAGCCGTAATATCCAACTGGCCTGTTTGAATTTGAGGAGCAACCGACTTTTCCACTTCTGCCTCGACAAAGCCCTGTCTGTATAATGGCGAAGGAAATGGAAAAGACTCTTCGTAAATATTAACTAACTTTTCTATCTTTAAACCGGCTTGGGTAAAAAGAGATGTTGCTTTTTCTTTGGCCTGAAGTATCGCCTTGGCCCGGGCCTCTGACCTGATTGTTTCTACGTCATCAACGGTAAATTGCAGATCGCCAACAACATTTGCTCCTTTTACAGTCGCCCTGTCTAAAATATTGTTTATTTTATTAAAATCCCTGACTTTAATCTGAATTTGCTGGTCTAAGGAATATCCCTTAAAAATTCTTCCCGCTTCAGTGTAATCGTAAACGGGCATAAGATTATATATTGTTGTCTGGATATCTTTTCCATCAATCCCCAATTCTTTTATTGAATTTATAACAGCCTCCATTATTTTATTGTTCTTATCAACAACATCCTGGCTTTTCATCCCCTCAATACGAGCACCAAGGCTTATCAAAGCTATATCTGGTTTGGCATAAACTTTTCCTTCTCCACTGACAGAAATCTCTTGAGGAAAATTTTGAGGCAAAGACTGAAACTGGTAAAAAATCTGGCCCATCATAAAAAGGGCAATAAAAATAATAAAGCCGGCCATTAAAAAAAACAATCTCTGAGAAATATCTATCGTTTTAATTGGTTCTTCCATAGTATTAATAAAAAGTTATCTTACTAAAATAAATACTTTATTAAACCTGTTGGGTAATAACTTTCGTGACGAAAATTGAAGATTTCTGGCGAAAATTTGATAGAATTTTGAGGTTTATAAAGAGTATATGAATAAATTCATATAAATGAATCACTCGGTCGGAATGAATGAAAATGCGTTTTCATTCATTCCTCCCTTGTTCATCATTATAAGCCGAAAAATTATAGCAAATTTGCATGTGTCTTAATTTTTATCTATTGATCTTCGATAATTATTGAGATTAAGACAAATATTCAATTTGCAGTAGAATTGTTATTAGGCAACAGGTTTATTACTGAGAAATCCACCCCGGACATGTCGGGAGTGGATTTCTCGTTAAAAAGTGCCGATCTTACCTAACTTCCTCCCTTACCCATCGACGCCCATAAGGCCCAGGCCCCAATTGCTAAATGAAGAACACTGTCAGCTGGATTCTGAAGGTTTGCCCCTAAAAAGCTCGTGTAGCCGAAAAGGCTGTATAGTCCGATCAGCAAACCGACAACTCCCAATACCATAGTCACCTGTTTTTGGAGCGACTCTGAAACATAAAAGGCTAAAAGTAAAGCGACAACGCCCAGAACAAGATGAGCCCAGTTTTCTCCGTTATCAAACCACCAAATTGACCCAAAGATACTTTGGTCAGAAGTTGGACCAATCAACCCAAAAAAGCCAACCAGCCCGACAACCACCAAAATTATGCCGCCGACCGTTAAAAATCCTTTTGGAGTGAGAAGATTATTCATTAAATTTTTGAAATTAATGCTTACTTATAAACATCCTCGACCTTTAAGAACTGTCTCTGCTTTAGGGGGCAGGATACGAACTCCTCATCACCTTGAGAAGTCTAAAAATGAGATAAGTTCACAAGATTTTTGAGGAGGTTTATACAGAGTATAAGCCGACGAAAAAATCTGAAGAAATCACTCATTTTTGGACTTCCCTTCGGGCTTTGAAAATATGCCTCATCTGCTTCGTTTTTCTTC
>Ga0213870_1000463_pt1 | contig 19181 bp, 17 predicted proteins | sample WICALVC2017_Meta_FD_160119 | JGI IMG/M metagenome (GOLD analysis project Ga0213870, IMG submission 160119) | Freshwater microbial communities from subterranean cave lake in Wind Cave National Park, South Dakota, United States - WICALVC2017 | ecosystem: Environmental > Aquatic > Deep subsurface >... | reverse complement strand
GCGGTATGGTTGGCGTAAAACTGGACCATGGCGTAATCTGGGGTGTCTCCGGAAGCGACGTAGGGCGTGATGTCAATAGTCTCGGTTTTTGTGCCTCCGCCACTCATGAGCAGGTACGAGGAGAGGATGGTGGGGGTTGATAATTTCACAATGTTCAACTCTTGACACTCTTGTCCAGTATTCATACACACTGCCAATTCTGCTTGAGTCTGCGGGTCACCCTCCGGATCTATCGTGGCCCAGCGAAAGGTCGGGGTTGTCGTTGGATTCTTTGTTGTAGTGTTGGGGGAGAGTGGGGTGACGGTTGGTGGATCTTGGCCGATATCTCTTGGAATCGTGATAAGTCCCCGGAAATTGATAAATCCGAGCGTCGCGTTATACCCAAGCCCGCAGAACTCGCCCGCACCTACGGTCATATCCGTGCCATCGTCGTTCTTACAACGACCGTTCGTGTTGCTCGTTGTTGCGCCGGTGGTATTCACGAACACGCCAAATGGACTGCCGTCTGTCGCAGTCCCCGAAAGCGCCACCTCGCCGCCGCTTGGGAATGTCATGGCATAGCCGCCCTTGCCAGAGGTTGCGTGGCCGTCGAGGTTTCCTTTTGTTGCTGCCCCCACGGAAACTTGGGCAGCAAAATCCGAAGGCAAGGTGACGCCGCCTGGCAGTTGCATCCCGTTACATGCTGCACCCCAGCACACCCAACCGATGTTTGGCCCCCAGGAGAGTCCGGAAAATTTATTATTTGTGGCAATGGTTGTGCCATACGGCACGCTGCAGTCATCCGCGCGTGCTCCAGAGCCATCAAGATTAGGAGTGTTATTGCAATTCATCGAGAGGTAGCCAAAATCCTTTGCAAATGCGTAACCAAAAACGTTATCCGACGCTCCTGCGCGGACATTGGAAAAATCCAAAAAGACAACAAACCCGACAAAAACAATAATGCCGAGCGCGGTAAACTTCAATCCAGAAGCGAAGCTTCTGAAGGCCTCGAAGCTAAGCTTCTTGCTCCTTGCTGGTCGAGAGAAGCTTAACTTCGGCTCATTCGTTGGAAGCTGCGCTTTTGCTCCTCTCGCTCGCCCACGGCGAATGATTTTTTTCATCTTGTCCACACCGCGATTATACCACGAATTCTACCCCGATGGAATAACGGGTCATAGTGCGACATCCGGTGTTGCGGCCGCAGTGATGTTTTTAGACTGGCGCAATAACTGCTGATCCCATGTAACGAGCATAGCGTCGTTTAGTGCCGCAGTAAGCGCAACGATAGCATCGGCGGTCTTCAGGCGTAGCCGAGGTAAGAGTTTTGTCGCCTCCTCAATAAACCGATCGTCAATCGCAACAACCTCGAGTGATGGTAATTGTTGAAGAAACTCCTCGGCAGCGCTCCGCTGATCAACCTTCAGCAGAACATTGACGACCTCAAGTACTACCGTTGCCGGAATGAACACCCGGACTTCAGCGCTTTCTCGCTCAACTCTCCTGAAGTATTCTTGCGATGCCGCATTCGTAACATCCGATGTGAGAAGTGCTGCAAGGAATACGGACGAATCAACACAAAAGGTCCGCATAGCCATCGTTTAGCGACGATCACGTTCCTCTCGTACGAGTTCAACAGCGCTTTTTCGAGAGCCAAACGTAAAACGCTTTGCTGGTTTCGAGAAGAGAGACAGAAACCTGTTCGAGTGCTTCCATTCTTTTAAAGGGAGGAGTTCCCCGATCGGTCGCGACCGGTGGATGATGATAAAGTGACCGCCGCGTTGCATCTGCTTGCGAATCTTCGGAAACTCTGTGCGAAGCTCCTTCGTCGTGATAAAAGTTTGCATAGGAATAGAGTTGGGTTACCTTTTCGTCATCTTTAGTATACCCAAAGAAAAAAATCAGTCAAGAGTTATTATGGACTAACGATGAACACCGAGCCATCAAGCCCAAACGCATCGTCGCACTCGCGCACTTTTGAACTACCGGTGAGGGTTGGCATACGCAGCACGTTCTTTCCGCCACAGCCACTGCTCGCCGGAGTGGTGCGATACTCATAATACTCGCGCGTTGAGTGTGGCGGTCGGGGAAGCTTCAGCTTCATCACTGCTTCAAGATCTGCCCATGTCATGCCGCTTCCTGCTGCTGCCTGGGTCCAATAACAGCACTGGCTCGCAAGCGAAGGAATACCTCCAGAGCTTGTCACATGCTGCTGCATGGCAAGTTTAATCTCCCGCGCGTGCGTAAGCATAATGGCATCCAGCGCCTTGCCTCTGGCCTGTCGCTGAATCTGCACCACCCCAATGGTCGCCAGCAACCCCACAATCGCGATAACGACAAGAAGCTCGACAAGGGTGAACCCTTTTTTCATATAATTTAGGACTTACGCACTTTGGCATCCTCGTGGTCATTCTGACTGAAGCGATGCCACAGGAGTGAAATGGAGGAATCTCGCCGATTGGTCCTATATTGCTGCGAGATTTCTCGACTTCGCCCTTGGGGGCTGCGCTCGAAATGACACGAAGTTCGTAGGTCTTACTTACTATCAAGTATAGGCGAAAATCGCTCATCGCGCCATTGGAAGAACAAACCAAAACATCAGCCACACATGGCTGGCGCTGCCAAGCATGGTCAACACATGAAAGCCGTCATGAAAAGTAAACGCGCGTTTTCTGCCAAACGTACTATCCAGCGCAAAAAAGAGCGCGCCAATGCTGTAGAAGAGTCCTCCGGCCACAAGATAAAACAGCGCGCTTGGAGACAACGCGGAAACCAGCGGCCGAAAAGCAAGCAGGATCAGCCACCCTAAAGCAAGATACGGAAGTGTTGCAGCCCATCCGCGAAATCGAAGTCCGACCAATCGAAACACCATGGCGCTCATTGCCAGTCCCCAGACCACCCCAAACATGCTCCACCCCCATGCCCGAGGAAGCAACAGCAGCGTTACTGGCGTATACGTTCCGGCAATAAGGAGATAAATCGCGCAATGGTCTAACACGCGAAAAAATCTTCTGGCTCTGCTGCTTTCGGGGAACAGATGATAGAGCGTGCTTGAAGTGTAGAGCACCACTAAACTCGCCCCAAAAATGGCAAACGCAGTCACCGCAAACGCGTCCGATTTCAGCGCCGCAAACGTCACCAGCAAAGCCAACGCCGCGATACTCAACAGCGCCCCAACTCCATGCGAAACCGCGCTAAAGCGTTCAGTCATCTGGGAACTTCAATGCTCGTCAAAGCTTAAAATCATTTTTGCTACAAACCTCAACCGCTTTTTGGATAATAACCCTGTCCTTTTCCTTTTCCTCTTCCGAAAGTTCAGTGTAAGGTTTGTTTTGTTCGGCAGGTGCCCAACTACCATTTCTCTTCAACCATTTATCATGGAGCGTGGAGCTAGCGGCTTCGATAAAAGATTCATCGAGTGGTGTGCCGGCCTCAATAGCTTTTTCCACTTCAGTTACGGCAACTTCTGCAGAAATTTTATTTTCTCCTTGCCACTCACTTGGCAAGTCTTCATATGGAGTGTTCGCAATGTCAACTTCCACCGCTCCACCATGCGCTTGCGAATATGCTCCATCGTTCGTTTTCTTTGTTCTTGGTTCGTAATCTTTCGATTCCTCTCTCCAACGAGGCTTGCGCCACAGCTCATGAAGTTGGCTACCGAGGATCGCAATTCTTTCTGCTGTTTTCTTCGCCCTCATTTGTTTGGGATTAGGGCAATTTTCCATAGTTTCTGTAGACATATATTTATAGAACGTGGACTAGGATTTCTATGAATTTATTTGGATTAAGGATTAAAAAAATCCCCTACAATACGAAACCGCCAATCTGTGGCGAGCCGCGTCGAACCATTCGTTTTTGCCCCCGGCAGGAATCGAACCTGCATCTTCTCCTTCGGAGGGAGATGTTCTATCCATTATACTACGGGGACAAAATTTTCTTTGTGGTCCAAGCTGCCTGCCATCCGAAGATTCATCATAGGAGGGAGCTACCCCGACGCTCTCCGACAGTATCATCGGAGAGGTCGGGGCTCCGACCTTCCTCGGGAAGCGTCGGAGCGGACGCATGACAAAATACGGATTACAAAAAAACGCAACCAAAAAATATCAAAGGAGCGCTTGGAACTCATCGTCGGTGAGTCCGGCGTCACGAATGATGCCCTTGAGCGTGTAGGGGTTCAATCGCGGATGGTGCGGGATCGCGAGTTTCCGCCTCCCATCGCTCATCCCGATGTGTTTGCCTCCCCGGACTATCCAAAAACCGCTCTTCTGGAAGGCTCGGACAGCGCGATCGCTGGAGAGGTCGGTGAAAAGCATGGGTTACGCAAACGCCACGTCCACTTCGCGGACCTCGGCGTCTTTCAGTTCCTCTTGCTCCATCGCCACATAGGTCCGGATGGCGTCCTGGATATTTGCGAGAGCTTCTGCTTCGGTCTCGCCCTGGCTGTGGCAACCCGGCAGTGCCGGAACATGTACGTCGTAGCCGAACTCACTTTTATGCACGATAATGCTGTATTTCATAGCTGTTTCTGTAGGCAGAATATAGCGCGTGAGCAAAATAAAATCAATGGCACCCCTATACCACGAGATCCCTCGATCCGACTCGGGATGACACTGCGGTGTCACTTCTTCCCCAATATTTTCAATGCCGCCTTGACGCGCTCGGAGGGATCATCACTGTCGCTGCTGATGTCGCGCAAGGCGTCACGGGCTTGGCTTCGCAGAAAACCAAGTTCGACCAACGCGTCGATGGCATCAACGTCGCTTGGTGACTGGCCTTCGACTATGGAGAGGCCATACCGAGTAGGCGACGCTTTTTCTCGAAGCTCCACGATGATGCGTTCTGCAATTTTGCGACCAATTCCTGCAGCGCGCGTTAACAGCACTGCGTCATTGCTCTGGATCGCGCGCACGAGTTCTGGGACCGTTGCAAGATCGAGCACTGAGAGTGCGGTCTTCGGCCCAATGCCAGAAACCCCGAGAAGGTCTGTAAAAAATTGCAGGGCGGCGTCGGTACGAAATCCATATAAATCCTGGGCATCTTCACGCACGACATGCGCAGTTTTAAGCATAATCTGCTCCCCGAGCGTTGCCGACGCTACCGTCTCTGATGGGGCAAACACTTCATAGCCCACACCGCCAACATCAATGACGACCGAGGCGCTTTTTCGCTCTACCACCGTGCCATGGATTGAAGCAATCATAAAAATGAGCGCACGTGAGCGCGCTGATACGCCATGACGCAGTTAGCACGCTGAGATATTTTCATTAGGGTGAAGCGTACCATACGACATCGCGTTCCGACAAGAACATCGAACATTCTGGCCGAGAAATAAAAAACTCGTCCCCTCAACCTCGAAGGTTCAAAGGGGACGACGGCCAGCAAGCGAATGCGTGTTCACTTCACCGCATCGCTACCGAGAAAATGGATCGCCTCGGTAAGGTGCGACCGAAACTCTACGGCAGTCATCTTCGCATGCCGCGCATCGTACGTGTCGCGATTGCGGTTGTAGAGCGATCCCTTCGCAAAGATCACGAAGGCCCCGCCGAGATACCGTATGATGCCACGCGCAGAAGACGGAATGTCCAGAACCCTTCCTTCGATCTCGTACTTGCCGCTATCGAACGCTCCGCGATCGACGTAGAGCCCGGATCGGATCTCTGTGAGTTCTTCGTACGGCTCCTGCAGTGTCTCGTACACCCCACTGGGTGCGAGTGTCGCTGCTTCGATCCTGAAGTAGGCCCACTGCTCGTATGGAGGGCCAAAGGACTCGAATGTGAATTCGGCTGGCTTCAGGATACAAGCAATTCCAGTGTCAAGTTCGATACATTCTGACTCTGCCGATTCTCGCGCGCCATCGAGATCAAGCCCGCCTCCATTTGGGAAGAATACATGCGTGAGATCCGAAACACACCCTAATATCTTGAGAACGGCAATGATCGATTGCCGATCATTCCAGACCGCCCGAGTAGGGATCGCCACCGGAAATATGCGACCGAGAATCCTCCCCCACGCCTCAAGATTCTTCGTCTTGAAGTCGTCTATTTTTGATCCCCTTTTTTTCACTGCGAGGCCTCCTTTCAGGTCTCCACTCATTAATTCAAGGAACGAGGTAATGACGCTTTCCGCTTTGCAAACTGTTTTGCCAGCTCCACGAACAAATGCACGCCCCAGCCAGTGGCGCCTTTGACTTGCCATGGCTTGACTTCGGTCGTGTACGCCGTGCCACCGATGTCCAGATGTGCCCAATGCATTGGCTCGGCAAATGCCGCAAGAAACGCTGCGCCACTGATAACTCCACCTTGTCTGCCGGTAATGTTTTTGAGATCCGCGACGTCGCTTTTGACATACTCATGATACTCGTCAAGTAACGGCAGTTCCCATACGGCTTCTCCTGCAGTCACGGCTGCTTTTTTAACAGCGCTTATCACCGCGGTATTGTTGCCAACTACGGCGGTTGTTTGATGGCCGAGCGCTACTGAAACCGAACCAGTCAATGTCGCAATATCAACAACGAACGCTGGGGTGTACTGTTTTGCGTACTCCAGGGCGTCAGAGAGAATCACGCGGCCCTCGGCATCAGTGTTGACGACTTCTATTGTCTTGCCGGAGAGTGTGCGAAGAATATCCCCAGGTTTGTACGCCTCTGCTCCCGGAAGGTTCTCGGTTGCGGGAATAATGCCGATGACATTCGTCGGAAGTTTGAGCGCAGCAATGGCCCGGATTGCGCCAATTACTGCAGCGCCGCCAGCCATGTCGTACTTCATCTCCTCCATCTTCTCCGCCGGCTTAATAGAAATCCCGCCTGAATCAAAGGTCACTGCTTTTCCACACAGCGCAATCGACGGCTTTGTCTTCACGGTACCCCAATATTCCAGAATGATAAATCGCGGATGTTCGTTCGCCCCTTTGGACACTCCGTAGACTCCGCCCATGCCCCGTTTCTTAATCTCGGCTTTATCAAAGACTGTGCATGCAATCTTTGGAAAATCCTTTGCAATTTTCCCGGCTTGGAGAGCTAAAAACGCTGGTGTGGCATCATTGCTCGGCATGTTAGTCCAGTCTCGGACAAGGGTCGTCGCCGCTGCAATCACTTCTCCTTCTGCGAGTCCAGCGCGAAGATCAACCAACCGAATCACCCCATCGAACGCGAGTATTATGGTTTCGATGGGCACTGGCTTTTCTTTGTTCGACTGGTACGCGGCGAATTTGTAAATCCCAAGACCCATTCCCTTAGCAACGAGCACTCCAAGTGCACGCGCGTCGCGTGAAATCTTCACCCAGTCTCGCGGAATGGCGACCTGTACACTTTCATATCGTCGTAGAGTAAGTGCTGCCGCGGCGGTCGCTACTGCCCGCGTCAATGTTTCTCTGCTTGCTTTGGATTTTTCCCCTGCCCCAACCAAGAGCACGCGCCAGGTCTTCCCGTCTTCTGCAACATGCAAAAACACACTCTCGCCGAGCTTGCCGCTAAACTCTTTCCGGCTTACCGTATCGTCACAAATAATCTTCAACGCTTTTGGCAGCGCCTTGGGAATCAAGAATGCCCCGGAGTCCTGCCAAGAAAATAATACGAGCGGATGCTCTGCGGTGAGCTTTTGAAGTGGTGTAATAGTGTAGGTCATAGTAGAGGTAGAGAATCCTATCCTACGCCTTTTGGGGAATCTTTTCAATACCCATGGTCAGTGATATTCCGTCGAGGTTTAACGAGGCTGTGGATCGCAGCGACGTTACCGCAACCATGCTCAATTCCTTGGCAATTGCCCCGCGTAGTATTTCTTCGCGGTGATACTCGAGTACCACAGCAAGTGCAGGCGAAACGTTTACTATTTCAATACGAATCCGATCACTCGGAGCAAGTCCGGCAGTTTTGCGAAACGCGTTGAGCTGTCGGATAAGCTCCCGAACCGTACCTTCATCTTTGAGTCCTGCATCAAGTTTGATATTAAGTTCTACCGCGCACGAGCCCACGCTTTCTTGCAGCCAACCTTCGGTCGCCTCGATTGTTTCAACAGGGGTTACCACTTTTACATTCACCTCCTCGCGTAAAATTGCATAGAGCGCTTCGCGGTCCACAATTTTTGGACACGCCACTTTGAGCTCGGCAAGCGGCTGGCGGACTTTAAATCCTGCCCTGGCTCTCGCGGCATGAGTGAGTTCTGCAAGTTGCCGCACTACTGCCATTTCTTGAAGTAGGGTTGCGTCATCTTCCTTGCCAGCAATCACCGGCCAATCGAGCAAATGGACTGACGGTATTTTTTCACCATCCGAGAGTACTGCCACTCGGCGATACAGCGCTTCTGCCGAAAACGGAATAAACGGCGCAAGCAGTTGAGAAGTCACGCGCAGTGTCTCCAGAAGCACCGCGAGATTTTCCGGATCTGCTTTTAGGCGCTCCCGCGAGCGTCGAAGATACCACGTGGAGCAATCGTCAATGAAATGCTCCAACGCTTCGGTGGCTTTCCAGTGTTCAAACTGCTCCAGGGCGTCAGTCACGGCGAGAACGGTTTCTGCCAGTCGCGCCTGAAGCCACCGATCAAGCACATGTTGATTCCTTTTTTCAATAATAACTTGCGGCCAACGTTTCCCGCCGGAAAAAAGCTCAACAAAACTCACGACATTATCCAAGATGCGAAATTTCCGGCGGATTTCCTCGCCGATTTCAAACCCGAACTTGAGATTGTTGCTAATATTGCCGCTGCAATACATCCAGCGCATCACATCTGCCCCAATCTTCTCAATGGCATCGTCAAACCAGATCGCGTTGCCTTTGCTTTTATGCATGGGATCGCCTTTGGCGTCCACCACATTCATAAACCCCATGACCTTTTTATAGGGCGCGCGATTTTCAAGCGTCACGGACATGAACAGGAGCGTGTAAAACCAGAGTTTGATTTGTGGCAATCCTTCACAAACAAATTCTATGGGAAACCACTGCTCCCATTCTTTGCGCAAGGTACTATCCTTTGACGCCCACGGATCTCCGGGCAATGTGGAAAACGGCGTGATACCGGCATCAAGCCAGCAGTCCCCGACTTCTGGAACGCGGCCTGCCGGTTTTCCGCATTTTGGACATTTGATTTTTATCCCATCAATCCATGGGCGGTGGAGTTCGGAAAGCCCTTCGACAAGCTCAGGGGCTACGGCGAGGCTGCGCAGTTCTTGTTTGCTGCCGACAACCGTGAGCTCCCCACACTCGCAATGATAAAACGGCAAGGCCAACCCCCAGTACCGCCTCCGAGAAATCGGCCAGTCGCCCATATGATTAAGCCAATCAAGCATCCGATCCAACGCGTAGGATGGTTGCCACTGGACTGCTTTAGCTGCTTCAATCATCCGCGGCCGAATTTCATCTGCTTTGATAAACCATTCGCCAGAAAGCCGGAATAAGAGCTCGGTCTTGCACCGCCAACAAATTGGATACGAGTGCTCTTCTTCAGTGGCGGCAAATAGAAGCTCCTTTTCTTTGAGATCCGCAATAACTTCTGCCGCCACATCTCCGGCAAACTTGCCGGTATATTTTCCAAAACCATCAAGGTAAACCCCGGACTCATCCAAGGGCGCAATCGCCGAAAACCCCTCGCGTTTGCCCAACTCGTAATCTTCTTTTCCGCAGCCAGGCGCAATATGGACAATGCCGCTGCCGTCGGTTTCACTGACCTCGTCCCATGCGACCACGCGATGTTGCTGCGTTATACCCTGAGCGAATCCGCTGGCTGGCGGAGAAGTCGAAGGGCTACCAAGAAGATTATCGAATGGGCCGCGGTATTTGAGGCCCACGAGTTTGGAGCCGGGAAATTCTTCGACAACTTCCCAATCATCTCCCAGCACCTCCAGCCGCGATTTTGCGAGGATGAGCTGGTTTGACGTCAATGGTACTTCTCGACTTCGCTTGGCTTCGCTCGAAGAATATATATGGTGAGTTTGTCGAACCATATTGTTCGACCCGAGTGGAGAACTTCCTTTTTCCGCGCGACGTACTTTGACGTAGGTTACATCCGATTTTACCGCCGCAGCCACATTCGCAAGCAACGTCCACGGCGTGGTCGTCCACACGAGCAACGCCGTCGGCAAGGTCTCTCCTCCCAAAGTTGATCCAGAAGCGAAGCTCTGTTGAATCCCGAAGCGAAGCTTCTTGCTCTTTTCTGGTTGAGAGAAGCTTCGCTTCGGCTCTTTTGACTCAAGCGTAGCTTCTGCACCTTCCTCAATCAACGGGAACGTCACATACACCGACGGGTGCTTCAACATCGCATATCCCCCATCCGAAAGCTCATGCTGCGAGATCGCCGTGCCGCAACGCGGGCACCATGGAACCGCATCCTCTCCTTTATACAGCCACCCGTTCTCATGGCATTTTTTCAAAAATCGCCAGATGGCCTCGTTGTTTTTCTCGCTCATGGTGAAGTACGAGTTGTCCCAGTCCATCCACTGTCCGAGTCGAATTGATTGCTCGGTCTGAAGCGCAGCAAATTTTTCCACGCGCGCTCGGTTGGCTTTGGAAAACTTCTCCAGTCCATAGCTTTCAATATCTCGCTTGCTGTTAAATCCAAGCGCTTTCTCCACCTCGACCTCTACCCAAAGTCCTTGGCAGTCAAACCCATTTTGAAAACGCTGCTCAAACCCGGCCATGGCCTTATACCGCTGATACAGGTCTTTGAGCGTCCGCCCCCATGCATGGTGCACACCCATGGGGTTGTTGGCCGTAATCGGCCCATCCAAAAACGACCAGCGCTTCTTGCCCTGGTTCTTTTTTTGGAGCTCGCCGAATACCTTGTTTTTGGCCCAAAATTTGAGGATGTCTTTTTCTTCGGCTGGAGTCAACACAAAAGTTGTCATCCCGAGCCGCGCCGAGGGATCTCGCCGCTTTCTCGAGCTTCTAGTTCCCCTTTCTTCGGAGTATACCCCATCGTCCCCCACTCGTCGAGACCCGGATTCGGGTAAAAAAAGACGCGTGAAGGGTTGCTCCTTGCGATCCATCACCAAACGGCTCAACGGGAGCCGCCGTTGAGCCGTTCACGCTTTTGGCCCAAAATACAACATTCCAACATTCTCTTAACATTCTCCGGGAAGTTCACTTCTCCAGCGCTGCTTTTTTACTCGAACCAACGCAAGAGCGCTTCCGGTCGTATAATGGGGAACCCGACTCTTGTCTCAAGTTCGGGCAGGTTAAGAAAATGTTTCTTATCCAAGGTCACCAAGGCATCGGCGTCTGCCTCAATCGCCGCCGCAAGGATCATGGCGTCATCGGCATGTACCATCGCAGCGGCAGCAAGAATAGTTTCTTTTTGAGGAACAGCAAACGTTGGTCGAATGAGATAAAATACTTTGTGAAAACTATTGAGCCGATCCGGATATTTCAGTCCGAGGTTCCGGACCGCCTCATCGAAGACGTCCTTGGAACTCGCAATATCTATCCTTCGTTCGCGCGCGAGTCCAAGGACGGCAAATGAAGCGCCGCGGGCAGAAAGCACCGCGGCGATCCAAACACTGGTATCAACAAAAACAAACATCCTACTTCAAGTAGAGATATGGGGAGCGTTCACGCGCCAGAGTGCTTCGGACCTTCCGATAATCTTTCTCAATCATTTGCCAAACGCGTTCATCGCTCTCTCCCATTCTCTTGCGCTTGTTCCCGTTTCCATTGAGAAATTTTGGGGTAATAGTGATGGTGTACCCGCCAATATCCAGCACCGCCTCGCGAGTATTTGCGAGCTTTGAGAATGGAATTCGCAGAACCTTTGTTGCGGTCGCCATACTAGGAGGTATCGTGGACTATAGTGAAGGAAATGTCAAATTCAATGACCGAATTTTTTTATTTATGCTCCACCACCCCAAGCTCGTTTGGCAGCGTTGCGGTGGGGACATCCGGCATACGTTGAGAAATTGCGGAGCCGGTGTTTGTATCGGTGCCAGAAAATGCGATATCGGAAAGCAGCGCCATGCTTTTGCCGGCGTCTTCGGGGGTTGGAGTGATCGCAACTTCAATGCTTGATTGCGCGGTGGACTCGTCAGTTGCTGAAACTCCGAGCTGCCAGCGCGCGTTCCCTGCCTCAAGCGTCATGGTTCCACGACTCGCTGCTCCATAAGAAACAAGCTCAACCGATGGGCCACCGGCACGAGCAGTGAAAATCAAATTTTGCTGTGAACGCTGAAGCCCCACGACATCCAAAAAAATCCGCAGTCGGGTTTGCCGACCAACTGCCAACGGCAGCGGCCCGGCCCACAACGGCTCGCCCTCAAGCGTGGTCAACCGCAAGGTCGCAGTAGCCAAAAGCGGCGTTGTAGCAGGTCGCGCAGCAGGCGGCATCAACGTCGGCGCAAGCGGGCGAAAATAGAGAAGCGACCCCAGTCCGACCAATAACACGACGACCAGGGTAACCAAAACACTGTCTGCGACAATGTGGAGGTGCCTGCTCGGATGCCGCGGGTGGTAGTGCTCGTCGTACCTGCGCACGCACGCGTCTCTGCAGACATTGAGCGTGCGCACCAGAATCGTGGGCCGTTCGGGGGTCTGCGGAGGAGGTTTCACTGTCGCAGCAACCTCCGGCAGCGCGCGTATTCCATTATTCGACCGTGCTCGCTTTGCCATAAGAGAACAGCCCGGAGTTCTTATACGTATTGGAGATGCCGGGACGGTTTCTTTTTCCCCTCAAGGGATAACGCGAGCAGTATCTTGATATAGGACTGATAGGGCACATCCCGTTGGTTTGCTTCCGTCTGGATACGAGCCAAGAGGTGTTCTGGCAACCGAATACTAATAGTTTTGGTTGAGGATTTGAGATTCGGAAAGACGGCATGCTGCGCTTTGGACCAATTGAAATAATCGGCAGAGTCGTGGGTTGCCCAAAATCTCCGTTCTGCTGCTTCAGTTTTAAAGCGGGGGATTTCTTTACGCTTGTTCATACGAGTGACGTTCCTTTCTGCTCATCGCGCGAGCGGAGATGATGCGCAGAAGCGCTCCACGAATCGTAAAGGATAGAAAGAGGAAACGATCGGTATGGGTCTTGCCAAGTGCGTACCACCGCGGTTCTTTTGTGGAATGCAAGGCGTCTTCTTGGATGAGCAGAGGAAGATGAAAAAATATTTGCTCGCACTCCTCGTCTGTTACGTTGTGTTTGGTCCAATTTTTCTTGCTATTGCCGCTATCCCATTCAAATCCTTTCACCGAGGAAATATCGAGCATAGGCCTCGAAAGTATTGTATATAACTATCATATACTACAATGAAACGACTGTCAAGAGCATCAACCCCCTCCATACGTCTTCCCGGAGCTGCTGCCGTAGCCGGAAACTTGATCCGTGCCGGATGATGAAAAAAAAGAGGAGTTCGAACGCGTCAAGGGCCAAAGACCCTATGACGCGCCGAACTCCAAGAATCCCAGACCCCAGGGCCTACGCTCCCGAGCGGGCAGGGACCGCGGTGCTCCCGTAGCAGTCGTCGCGCAAGTCGGCGCTGAGCTGCACCTGCCGAGACCCGCGGTCCCAGTAGAGCCAGGGCACATGCTGCCAGGCCGACCTGCCAGGAACGGTCACCTGGTAGCCAGACAGCCAGACGTAGGGGATGGTGACTCCGTCCATCTGGCGAACCCAGACCGGGTGGTGAGCCGCTGCCGCGAGGATCGCGGCGTGCGGGGAGCGCTCGGGACTGCGGACCGCAAGCGGCGCGATGTCGTTCTTTGGGTCCCAGTTGGCCCCAAGGTCCACGACCTCCCAGCGAAGCCCGGGTTCGTGGGTAATCCCCGGAAACAACTGAAGATGCTCCGGATCGGAAAGGAGCTCATCCCAGCGCCAGGAATTACGCTGACGAGCAGCCGCGATGGCCCAGTGCTCGTCGAACGTCCGCTGGACGCCCTTGACTTCCGGTGTGTCCGGAAGGTACGGGGTCAGCACCACGGCCACCAGGGGAGAGTCCGGCCAGGCAGGCGGGGGTGGGAGCTTCGCGAAGTCTTCCTCGCTAAAGCCCCAGCCAGACCTTTGGTTCCAGCACTTCACGTTCTTGATCTGGACGTCCGAAGGGACGAACAGGCCGTGGACGAGCTCGGGATTGGGCCGGGCAGTGACTGGACTGGGCTTCACTGTGGCCCGTTGCGGATCAAGCCAAACCGCGACCTTTTCCAGTCGCATCATGGCTCCACTGAACTGCCTTGGCCTTGGCCGAGCCAAGTCAAGGATTCCGTCCAGCTTTTCACGAAGCCGGAATTCTTGGCGGGCGGTGATTCTGACAGATTCCTGTCCCACGGCCCTCTCCTTTCTGAACGCTGTTGACGCATTCGCGTCAGCGTTCGGTTGCGCTCCTTGCTGCTTACGCCCCATGCGCAGGCAGATATCTTTTCTACTGAAGTCAAGGAGCGGATATGGAAGTATTGCACAAAACGGGAATACCGTCAAATGCGGCGCTTACTACCGCACGCGCTCGGCCATGACCAGAATTTCATTGACTCCGTCGCCATCTACATCAGTGACCCCCAGCAAAAACCCGGCGCGGTTTTCTTGGGCTAATGGCGCAAACTGCCGCAGAAGATTTCCTTGTCCAGTATACACCCCAAGCTGCGGCGCGCTCCCAACACCAGTGCCGATCAACGCTTCAGCCCGGCCATCGCGGTTGAGGTCTCCAGCGGCCAATGTGTAACCGCCAGCGCTTGCAGGAACTGACGGCCCACTAAACCTCCGTACGAGCTTGCCGGACGCTGTATACACCCGCACGAGAGAGGGAAACTTCGCACGAGTGGCAAGAATCTCCGCACGTCCATCTCCGTTTACGTCGCCCACGGCCACGCGCACGCCAGAGGCATTTTTGTCGGGAAAAGCAACGAAGCCGCCGACCCGGCGACCGCTGCGGTCAAAAATTTGAAGCTGGGCTCCGCCAGAAGCAGCGCCCGTGACAACTTCCGGCCGACCGTCGCCATTGAGATCGCCAACCGCAAATGAAATCCCGCCTCGATAGCGGGCGCCGTAGGGCGAAAGTACGCGCCGCGCTCCAGAGGAATACTGAATCGTGAGCGCCGTCGCATCCGCGTTGATCGTGTCCGCGTTTCCGTCTCCGTCGAGCTCTCCCACCCATTGAAGCGTCCCGCCTTGGGCTGCCGAAGCAGTGGGGAAAAACCCGCGGCGTTTTGAAGTACCGCGCGAATCCAATACCCGCACAAAACTGCCCACCCGAAACACCACGCCAGTTAATTCAAGAAGTGGTTTTGAAAGCACCACTCCATCTCCTGCAGCAAGAGTAACATCAGTCACGGACTGCCCGGAGTTCACACTCGGATCTTGGCGACCGAATAGCCGATCCAATGGGTCGCGAAACCGAGCTGTCTGGGCTAAACGCGTGGAATTCAACACGACCACGGCATTGCCAAAGTCCCGCTGCCAAAGTCCTGGAATAAATTTTCCGCCCTGGCGAAACTCCAGGAGATTGCGCGCGCTGCCTTCCGCAGCGCCAATGCGCGCATCATATTCATCATAGTACCAAAGCTGCTCATGGGCTTGATCCCCAAAGTCGTAAGAAACCTGGCCGTTGCCAAGCAGTGTTGAGCCAAGTGTATAACGAAACCGCTGATAATCGTCCATGGTTCCGCGGTTGCCAGTGCTGCCATTAAGTATTGTTACAAACCCCGGACGTCCGGAGGGCTGATGCCGCTGGTAGGATTCCATAAATTGCTGCCAGCCCGGGTCTGGAAAATTTTCAATCATTGCGCCGTCGAGCACCCCGGTGAGATTGGGGCCGAATTTGATGGAGTTCCCATAGACAAGCATCCCCGGTGATCGCCGACGAATTTCAGAAACAATTTTTTCCATCCCTTGTTTCCAGGTACTGTCGAGTGCTTCGCGGCTCTCGGCCACCCCATCGCGATTGAGATCAAAGTCCTTGGAAAACGGAATCCAAGAAATATACCCCCAGGCGTTATCAAGAAACACGCCGTCCCAAAGGCCGGAGAAAAGCACTTGCTCTGCAAGAAAGCGAGGAAAAAATGTGTTCCAGCGTTCTCCTCCGACCGCGGTCGGTGCGCGGTCAGTCACGTTCAGCAACGAGGCGCCCGGCCACCACGAGGTGCGATTGTTTTTGGTATCCGTGAGATACCAGGAGTCCGGAATTGCTGCAGCAAGTTTTCTCCGAAGCGGCGCCTCGGTTAATTCTGCGGCATTTTTTCGAATTTCTTGGCTGGTGATATAGGCCAACATGAGCGGCCGAGGAAATTTCCTCCGCAACCGCTCAAGCTGCGGCCGTGTGTTGAATTGGGTTTCCGGATCAAGGATCACGACGTCCCAGCGGCTAAGCTGCTCCACTTCAGCATCCGACAAATGCCACTTTAAAAAGTAGTTCGCAATCCGGGGAGTGCCATCATTAGCCGCAGAGGCAGCGCTCGCAGTGGCAAGAAGGATAAAGAAAACGGCGACTGCTGACACCACTACTCTCTTCATAAATTCCAGACCCTAAACTGGAAACCCCAATGTAAATCCTAATATCTAAATCCAAAACAAATTCAAAAATCAAATACCCAAAATTCTAAACGCCGTGTTTTTAAATTTTGGATTTCGGCTATTTGGTATTGTTTAGGATTTTGGATTTAGGATTTAGAATTTTTCACTACGCCGTTGCTTCGCACCACATGGGATTTCTCTCACACGCGACTGCTTCCTCAAAAACCCCCTCAAGTTCTGCCGCGTAATTCGATCGCGCGCGCTCCAGAGCGACCCATTCTTTGGCCTGTGCCCCGCGGCGGCGCGCGTCTTGCGGATGCTCGGCTACCCACCGTACGGCCGCCACCCATGCCGTTGGGTCTTCCGGCCGCACGAGCCAGCCGCGAGAGTCCTCCACCAGTTCTGGCAGGCCTCCGATGTCTGAAGCAATCACCGGCGTAGCATGGCTCATGGCTTCAAGCGCGGTGTATGGGGCGTTCTCGTACCACTGTGATGGAACAAGCACTGCCAAGGCGCCTTCATATAATTTTGCGATTGTTCGCGGATCCCAAACAGCGCCAAACCAGAGAATGTTCGTAAGCCCTAGCGCGCGCGCACGCTCGCGCATGTGCTGTTCGCAGGGGCCCGTTCCTGCAATCACCAATCGGTGCGATGGAGACACGCGTGCCCACCACTCAAGAAGCTCGTCTACTCCTTTTTCTTGCGCCAGTCGGCCAAGGTAAAGAAAATACTTTCCTCCGACCTCTGACGTCTGACCTCTAACCTCCAAATTTTGACAATCAAGGTGCTCCTCGATTGATTGATGCGCCACGCGGATGTGCTCTTCCGGCAACCCGTAGCGCGCCGCGATGTTGGCCGCGAAAATGCTTGGAGCTAAAAATCGGTTTACCGAACTGGTCCATCCAAAGAGCAAATCCAAGAGCGAAGCAAACACTGCGGCAATGCTATCAAGATACGATCCGTGCACGGCGCGCCGGACAATAACCCCAAGCCAGCTCACTTTGTCCTGAAGCTCATAAATTTTCCCGCGAGAAAAAAGCAACGGCAACGGACTCACGGCTTGGTAGTCGTGCAAGGTCTGCACTATTGGGATGTGGTGACGCCGGAGCACGGCAATGACCGCTGGAGTGAGGTGATAGGCGATGTTGTGTAGATGCGCTACGTCGGGCTTCACCTCGGCAATGAGCTGCTCCAGTTTTGCCGCCACATCGGGATTGTAGAACCGCTTCCAGAATTGCCACCGTGGCGCGGGCTTGGGGAAAAACCCCACAAACTCGCTTGGTTCATTTTCCGGATGGCTCATCGCAAACGGCACCACCCGATGCCCGCGTTCTTCCAAAGCGGCAATGGTCTCAAACAGCGCGGTTTCACTGCCGCCTCTGCGGTAAAAGAAGTTGTTGAGTTCTAAGATGGTCATACTCTCGAAATCCTAAATAAATTCAAAATTCAAACACGCGAAACACCAAACACCGATGTTTTGGTTTTTGGATTTTGATCATTTGGTATTGTTTGGGATTTGGTGCTTAGGATTTGGAATTTGAACAGTGGTGCTGTCATCTGAATATGCAGCAAAAGCTTGCTGGTAAAAATCCACCACGCCACAGAGAGCCAATGCACCCGCATGGCCTCTCGAGCGGTGCAGATCATCCAATGCTGCTCGGTTCGTGCTTTTTCCGTTTTCTCCGGCTGCGATCTGACTAACCCTACAACGTCATCCCGAGCCGATCCTGCCCCGTAGTGAACCCCATTGGTTCTACTACTGGGGTCGAGGGATCTCGTTTCGCCGAGTTCCCCATAACTCACCGCACTGGCTACCGATGGATACAATCGCCGATTCGGATCCAAGAAGAACGACCGCACGCCGTTATAGTTTTGCAGCCGCCGTTTGCCGGTTTGCAAGAATTCCAGCAGCGCCAAAGAATAATACGCGCGAATCCACTGTTTTGGTTTCCAGGAGCGAAGTTGCGCTGCAATCAACTGTTGATAGGGCCGCTGGAATGTCTCAACCGCCGTAATCGCGTTGTCTTCTTTTTGGAAGTAGTGGCTCGAATTATGCACCGCAGACATCGTAAAGTCCACCCCGAGCGATTGGGCCAGCTCGTGCATCATGGGCAAGTGCTTTACATTCATGTCTTGCGCGGTAAACGCGATTCGGATATTTTTCATCCCAAGGTTCTTTAGTCCACGCACTGTTTCCAAACACATGCGAAATCCTCCGGGAATCCCCCGCACCGCATCATGCATGGCCCCAATGCCATCAATGGAAATCGCCACTCCGATCCTTGGGTCAATCATTAAAATTTTCTTCATGTGCTCGAGGATCCGTTTGGTTGCAAAGCCATTAGACGAAATGATGATTTGCGCCTTGGGCACGCGCTGCTTAATCTCGGCAACGAGCTCGGGCAAATCCGGCCGCAAAAACGGCTCGCCTCCGGAGATGTTGATGTTCCACAAGGTCTTTGGCAGCAGCCGCATGTCTTCGGGCTGAAGTTTCGGCAGCTTCTTATTCATCCAAATCGAACACATGTTGCAGCGGCTTTGGCAAAGGTAGGTCACGGCGACCACGGCGTCGCGCAGCGTCGGCTGAAGAAATTTATTCCCTGAGCTTGCCCGCTTCGCCGTAGCTTCAGCCCAGCCTCGACTCGTCTCGGCGAGGCGGGCGAGGCGAGTCGAAGGGCTAAATTTTTTCAGCCGCGAGAATGTATGGCCTTCGACTTCGCTCAGGCAATATTGATAAGCGGCCTCGTACTCCCCTGCCATCCGCTCGATTGTAAAATGCTCGGCCACAAACTT
>Ga0213870_1000462_pt1 | contig 19195 bp, 31 predicted proteins | sample WICALVC2017_Meta_FD_160119 | JGI IMG/M metagenome (GOLD analysis project Ga0213870, IMG submission 160119) | Freshwater microbial communities from subterranean cave lake in Wind Cave National Park, South Dakota, United States - WICALVC2017 | ecosystem: Environmental > Aquatic > Deep subsurface >... | reverse complement strand
GTCTTAATCTTTTCCTTGCCTACCTTTTCCATCTCGGCTTGCAGATAGCCTTTTAGATTCCGACTATTGTTTTCCAATGTTGCCTTCCGTTCTTGCAGTCGTTTAATCTCTGCGCTGATTGCTAAGGTCTGGCCGTCCAACTCTTTTAGCACTTTGGCGATGTTTTCCGCCTTGTCGTCAATCACTTCGTCAATGCTGTCTAATGTATCTTTTAGAGTGCCGTCATCCAGTGATTCCGCCATCTCTAGGACTCTCAAATAAGAGTTGGTTAGATCGTATAGCGTTGCCATGTTATAGTTCCTCCTTTAATTTTCCGATGATGATTTCTAGTGCGACAATCAACTCCTCGGAATCGATTTCCACGCTTTCCTCTGCTGCGTCTAGTAGTTTTTCCGTTTCGGGATTGTCGGATGTTTGATAGATTGAGACACTGCCATTCGGCAGAAACTCAAAGACCAGATTTCCGGCTACGGATACCTCGCCAAGTTTCGCCTCATCCGATAAGACAAGCTGGCAAAAGTTGTCAGTTTTTAGTTTCATTTTTTTGCCCCCTCCAGGAAAGCTTTGCGAACTTCACTGCCTATTTGTTTACTCCCAGTTCGCATATCGAAAAGTTTGTTAACCTCTCTGCTGAACATCGCATGAATAACGGGTTGTTCCCCAATCGTTTTGCAATATTTCACGTATTCGTCGTAGCATTCTCTTGTTGGTTTGTGCAGGAATTCGTTTTTTTCTTTCCCGTCAAGATAAGGAATTTTCGTTTGATAAGGTTCTTTTCCGTCGAACTCTGCCTCGGACAATTCCAAGTAGTAATGCGCCCAGTCGATAAATTCTTCCTTTTTGTCGGCAGATTTAGTCAGCCTGGCAAGTTCGATGTACTTATCAATCTTGTATTTTCTTTCTGTTTGCATTTTGGTATACTCTCCTTAATAGATGTTTTTCTAACTGACTCAATGCTTGCTGGCGGAGTCAGTTTTTTTAATGTAATCCAAACTAATTACCGTGCGCTCACCGTCAAACTCAACTACCGCACTACACTTTAGCTTGCGGATTACGGTGCCGACGATATTGTCGTAAATCAGTACCGTGTCACCATCTTCCACGTCACTGTCGATGGACTGCCGAGCGGCCGATGTTTTTAAGTTGCGGGTAAAGCCAACCATCTCGGTTACTCTCCCGATTCCAGTATGTCGTATCATTGGTTTCTCCCTTTCGCCTTGCCAATCGCATAACTTCCGCCAACAGCTACAGGCGCCCAGGTTAATATCATCGCAGCCTTTAGCGACTGTGTAGCTAGAAAAGCTATCACCGTGGCGAGTATTGCCAGCGTAGTCATCACCAGAATGGCGTCGAGTGCCTTTTTCAATCCTTATCCCTCCTCTCGGATATCATCTCCAAACAAGCGAGTATTGCGACTATCAAACCACCGATTAGCCAGTACATTAAGTTCACACCAATACCTCCTCTGGCTTCGGTTTCTTCGACCGGTACCGGCTCGCATCCTTCCAGCGCAGATACCAGATAAACGTCCCAATATGAATAAATGTCACGCCCGGACGCATGATGCCTTGTTTAAATTCTGGAATGCTGTCCATCTCTTTTAGATAGTCGTAGAGTGTGGACTTTTTCAGACCGTTGAACCGTATCATCAGTTCTTCTGGACGGTCCCACTCGGCTGCGACTTGCTTTGACTCAACGCTATGGATGAGTTCTTTTAGGGTTGGTTGCATGGTTAGGCCTCCTTTATAGATTGTTTTTGGTATAATTTCCTTATCAGTCAGTGGTCGGCTGAAATAATTGATAAGGAGGTGAAAAAAATTGGGTAAAAATTTTGAAATAAAAGGGCTTGATAGATTAATGAAAAAACTTAGCAATCCTGAAGAGCTTGCAAAGGAAATCATTAATGACGCTGGCGGTGTCGAGATGGAATGCCCTAACTGCCAAAAACCTATCAAAGTCCCAACTAGCGGAATTACTTGTTCTTGTGGTCAAAAGATCACTGTTGAGATGAAGAAGTAATTTCAAACTCCACTGAAGCCAATTCGTCTGCCAACGTTTTGGCTTCTTTCAATAATTCAATGTATCGTTCAACCTTTTGGGTCGCTTCATCGATGCCGGTGATTGTCACCTCTAGTTTTTGTACGTTCATTGTTTAACCTCCTTTTTAAGCCGTCTGCTCTTGCGGTTCCAAACTTGCATATATTTCTTCGCTAACGGATAACTTCAATCCATATCGATCTTTGATTCCCATAAGCTCTACTGTGCTATCTAAAATTTCTTGGCGCTCCACTAACATGTCGGGCGTCATCTCCGCCTTCTTAATCATTTTTGGGAAACCGTGCTTATTTGATACGGCTTTATTCGCAATGACGTTCGCTTTGATAAAGTCGACTCGCACTGGGTTCCGTAATGACTTTTTTAGATTCTGCATAGCTAATTTCTGATGCTCCTTGTCTAGCATTCGGAACACTTGGAAGCCTTCTAGCCCTGTGGACTGGCGTAGTTCTTTGATGATGTCGAAAATCCAACGTTTAAATTCTTTAGCTTCTTTTTTATGACTACCGAAAACAGCATCATAAATGCCAAACTCATTAACTAATACCGACTTCATGTTCATACCCGACAATTTGTCGGACATCAAATCGCTTTTTTCTAAACGTTTTGTCATAGCGTTTGTTTCTGGATAACCTAACGCTTCCGCAACATCTTTCGCCACTGCCCACCACTCATCATTGATATTGACAAATCGTATCTCGTGACCGTTCCAGTTTTCTGTTTTCATTGGTTAACCTCCTGTTCTTTTCTAGTAAATAAGAATTTGATTTCGTATTCTGGGAAGAACCTTTCTTGAATAGCTAACGCCTCACCAAATTTAAAATCAGAATCACCACTAATTTTTTCTCGGACTGTCTGATACTTAACACCTAGCAAATCTGCCATATCGACTAAAGAAACATTTTTTTCTTTCCGAACTTCTTCTAAATTACTCAACATGAACTCACCTTCTTCTGATACGAAAATTCGTATTTCGAGATATTTTTTAAAGGCTGTGTCGCTTGCCTTGATTTAATTATATGCGAAAATTCGTATCAAGTCAATACGAAAATTCATATTTTTTATATTTGTTTTGATTGATATACGAAAAATCGTATGATACAATAGATTCATGGAAGGAGGGAATAAGATGAATATAGAAGATAGATTGAAGAATACAATCGAAAGAAAATTTGGCAACGTAAAAACGTTTGCCGAAAAAATAGATTTACCATACACAACTGTCCGTTCAATTTTGCAACGTGGTGTAATGAATGCCAAAGTAGAAAATGTGATAAAGATCGCTGATGGTTTAAATATGAGAGCAGAAGATTTAATGAGTTTAGACAATACCCAATCAATCTCCACCATCTATAACCAACTCGATCAAAAACGCCAAGCGAAAGTTTACAATTTTGCGGATCGTCAACTAAGAGAGCAAAAATACGGCGTAGCTGACGCTGGTAAAATCGTACCGCTTAAACCACGAGTTAAACAAACGGTAGACATCTACGGAAGATTATCAGCCGGCGGCGGTGCCTATAATGATAAATCGGTCATTGAGACTGTGGAAGTCGATAGTGCCCCACCTAAGTATGATATGGCGTTCATCGTTTCTGGGAATTCGATGGAGCCGATGTTCGAGGATGGTGAAGTGGTCTTTATCAATGAAACGCAAGACGTCTGCAATGGACAGATTGGCGCCATAGAGATTAATAACGAAGCTTTCATCAAAAAGATTTATCTCGAAGATAAACGGATGCGGATGGTATCGCTAAATGTGGATACTGATAAAAACGGCAATCGGCTCTACCCCGATTTTTATGCGGATGAATACGATGACCTGTTTGTCATCGGTCGTGTGATTATGTAAAAAAATACCCCAGTCGGAGTTCCAGCTCCGGCTAGGGTTACTCATTTATGAGGTTGGCAAATATATTATAACAAAGAAATGAGGGTGTTAGGCAATGAAAATGGGTGTTAGAAAGCCAAGTGTTAAAAAATCTTTGAAGGCACGCACTACCGGTAAGGCAAAACGAGCTGTTAAGTCAGCCGTGGTTCCGGGATATGGCAAAAAGGGTACTGGATGGGTTAAAGACCCGAAGAAAGCTGCATACAACAAGCTTTACAACAAAACTACCGTTGGAGTTAACCCTCTTTCGGGTACATCAAAAAGCAAGTCAACCAGTAATTACTCAGCAAGCCACTCAACGACTACCACTAATGTTAGCCCCGCTTATGAGCCTGTTTTGGTTAATAAGTTTGTTTTTGCATTCCTAGCTATCTTCTTGGGGATATTTGGCGCACAGTGGTTTTATGCTAAGCAATACAAACGAGGCTTTATCTATCTTGTTTTCTGTTGGACAATAATTCCAATTTTTATGAGCATCTACCAAGGATTTAAAGCATTGCTTACACAAACAGATAGCTCATACAAAATTTACGTATAAAAAACACGCCCCTCCCACCAAGAACGAGCGTGTCTCAGATAAATAAACGGCTAGGCTTATTTAGCTATGCCTATTATATCAATGATAGGAGTTGATTACAATGTGGATGGAGACATTACCAGACGGCAGGTTTAAATACATTGAGCGTTATAAAGACCCGTATACGGAGAGGTACAAACGCAAGTCAGTGATATTGACCAGCGACAGCAAGCAAGCGCAGAAGAAGGCGCAGAAGCTACTCAATGAGAAAATAGAGACCGCTGAGCAAACCGCTACCCTGTCGGACATTACTCTCTACAATCTTGTGGATGAATGGTTTACGCACCATCAAAAAGTACACCAGATACGTCCCTCTACTATACGTGCATACAAGGCCCAGCAGAAGATTATCTTTAAAAAAATCGATAAAGAGACGTTGGCGAAAAATGCGGATACCAAGCTATTCCAGACATTTTTTGATGGCTTAGACTACTCAAATGACTATACTGCAAGCATCAAATCGCAGTTAAACAATATATTTAAATACGCCTATCGCATGGGATATATTTCGGAAAATCCATTGGAAAAAGTCCAGATTTCCTATGCCAAGAAGGATGAGGCGACACGAGAAAAAATCAGCAACAAATATCTCGAAAAAGACGAGGCTGAAAAACTAATTAAAGAACTCTACCGTAGACCCTCTACCTATCGAGCGGGAAGACTGGCAGAATTTATGTACTTAACAGGTTGTCGGATAGGAGAAGCCGTTATATTAACACCGAAAGACTTTAGCGAGGACTTTTCCAACGTATCTATCACCGGGACGATAGATTACGGAGACGGATTCCGCGCAGCTAGGAAGGGTCCTCCAAAAACGCTGATGAGTAATCGGACAATCAACCTGACACCAAGGTGCATTAAACTGGTGGAGAAATCGATTGATGAAAATAAACTAGATGCCTTGACGCGCAAGGACTACCTACCAGGAAATTATGTATTTGTTACAAAAAACGGCACACCGATGATCTACTCGTCATTTAACCGTGCATTAGTAAAAGCTGGAGAGCGTATAGGCCTTGCTCACAAAACATTGACATCGCATATATTCCGGCACACGCATGTATCGCTATTAGCCGAAAATGGCATACAACTAACGGCAATCATGGAGCGCGTCGGCCATGAAGATTCTGACATCACGACTAAAATCTATACTCACGTCACCAAACAGATGAAAGCAGACATTACATCCAAGTTAACAGAGATAGGTCTTTGACAAATTGCCCCTTTATTGCCCCTTTTGGACTATGCATTAATGATAAATAAAGAAGGAAGCCCGGTATTACAGGCTTCCTTAAGCTGTTTTATTTCACTGAATCTTTCACCTTGAGTAGATTTGGCTATATCCGCATGAATACGAAACCCGATAAAATCAAGCTATTTTGTGGGTTATATAGTAGTAGTTAGTCCGACACTTTTTAGACTATATCGGACTTTTTGCCCCTTTTTTGCCCCTCGGTATTTAATGGATACTAGCCCTGCCGATTGGCGGGGTTTTGTTTTGCCCCCGGGTTAATCCCGAGGGCTATTTTTTTGCGTATCTATGTACTGCCCCGGAAGCCCGGGGCTGTTTTTATTTTTTAATTGGCGCCACTTGCTCCAGCCGTTGGTACCATGGTTCTCCAACTTTGGTCCAATCTAAGACAGGCATGTCCTTGCCGTTGTTGGCTTTGTAGACTTGTTGTAGGACTTTAACTTGGTCCATGTGGGTTAAATGGACGGTGTTAATCCCGTTAAAATAATAATAATCTGCTCCACCTTTGCGTGGTCTTAAATATAGACATACCATTGTTGCTTCCTCCTTAGTTTTTGGTTTTTCTGGTGCTGGTATGGATTGTTGCCCACCCATATATTTTTGGACTTGACTTACATAATACTGCCGGACTGCTGATGTCGCTTGACCGTGCAAGGCACTTGATCTGTGCGGACAATCCGTTGAGCTTAACTCCTTGTGTAGCGGGAAAATGGCAACTGTCGGATTAAGCCCGTATTTTTTGCAAAGCTCAGCCGCCAGTTTAAACGTCTTTTGCTCGTTGGCTAAAAATATAGCCTCGTCGCCCATCGACTGGCAGACCTCTAATCCGATGTAGTCCCAATTACCCGTACTGTTAGCGCAATGCCACGCACAATTGCTATCAAGCTCAGCTTGGTAAGTACCGTCATTACCAACGTAGTAATGAGCGTAGCCTAATGTTGGGTCATGGTACTCAAGCCAGTTTTTATAAAAAGCCGCGTTAGCTCCTTGGCTCCCACCGTCATTATGGATGACAATTTTTGTCGGATTATACCCACGTCTGCCCGCAATCCCGGAATAGCTTACTACCATCTACTCCACCTCCAAAACTTTGTTGAGAGGTACAGATACCATTTGCTCCCCGACCATTAACTTACAAAAAATCTCATTCGTGCGGACGACATTAAACTCGCCGTCCAATGCAAAAAAGTCGCCCACGCTAAAGCCGTCAAACTCTTTGACAGCCCCGGCTTCGGTGACTTCTGCGAATCCCGCTTGTGCTAATTGATTGGCTGTGGGTGTGTAGCCTTCTAAATAAGGGTCCAGCTCCACAAACTCATCGCCAACTTTTTTGACAATAAACTTGCCATGTACTTTGACTTTCGTCATGCTTACTCCTCCTTGTTGTATTGATAGCTAGATACACCTAAAATCAGCCCTAAAAACGCGGTAAAGGCTGTCCAAATAGTTAGGACGTCCTCTGTAAACGGCCAGTTCAAAGTCTTACCAATTACCGCAAACAGAGTACCTAAACCCGGCATGACTAGTCCTACCGCCCACTTAATGATGGCGTACTGCTCATCTGTTAATTTAAATTTCGGCATTTACTTTTCTTCCTCCTTTTGAAATTCTTTGTCTCGCCAATCCTTATTCGGCAAGGCTTTAACCTTGTTGTATAAAATTTCTCCTGTGCCATTACCGCCAAGATTATGGTAGCCACGCCACAAATAATCTAAGTTTTCCAAGTCGTCCACGCTAATCCATCCATAATTGATAAACGTCGTACACTGTTGATAGATTTTGTCATGGAGCAAAGCCACGTTGGCAAACTCCAAATTTTTTAGACGAGTTTCAGTTTCGTCTCTTGCTTGTTTGGCGTGCGCTTCTGCCTCACCTTTTGACTGGTTAATCTTGTTAAAAATCGCAATTAGGATAGACCCAATGCTGCCAAAGCCTAATGCGAGTAGTAGGCTATTAGCCTCCAATAATTTTTGCCACAAAACACCTACTCACCTCTAATCTCCCAAGGGTATAGGCGGGAGATAACAGGAAAAAGTATCGCCCCCAGTGTAGACAGTAAAACTAAGTTTTCCAGGGTCTGTGTCGGTCGTTCCATTTAATTGAACACGCCCTCTAGAAGTTAATATCGTAGACCACTGTCCTACATCAAATTGAGAACGTTGGAAGAAACCATAAGTCGTTGGAATGCTACCCATTATTCCACCCGCATTAACAGGATTCCAGTTAACGATTTTTATATACAATATTCCGTCTTTCACGCGATATTTAACAGATTGTGGGAATTTAGAGTCAATTAAACTTTGCCAACCCGTGTCGTTTGATTTCGGAAATGAATCTACGACTTTTGTGATCGTAACCGCTGTTCCGTTTGAAACGAACGAATAAAGAGGGAATGTATAAATTTGTCCATCTTTCATCAAATCATGCTGAGTTAATTCATTAACCACTTCCAACCGGTATTGATTATTCGCGACAATGTAGTCTCCGCTACCAGGTGTTCCAGTAGCTGTGTTTGTTTCTGTTAAATCAATGGTCTGGCAAATATACCCGGATGTGTTAGCTTGCACTGTCAGAGTTTCTTGATTAGTAACTGTTAATAATCGCCCACAAACAATGCTTGCTCCGGGATTAAGGTATACGTTTAAACCTGTAGCTGTCGCAGACAAATCACTACCGACCCCCGTGATTACACAATTTTGCCTGTTAGCTAAAGCATGATAAAGCATCGCGTCCGCTTCTGGCGTGACTTTCATCTTGTCAAATTGATATCCAGTAATTGTCATTTCATCACTCCTATTCCAAAACTTCCGATAATCGGCTTCTGATGTGTCCAAATTTCAATCCGATAAAATCGCTGTTGCTTGTTATTTGATATCCTGTCAAAACTGATTGAAACAGCTTCTCGTTGTAATAAATGTTGGCCAGTGTCCCAATTCTTAGACTTTCAAAGTCAATGATTTCTGACTCGTTTTTGATGTCAAAATTTATCTCATGACTGTAGTAATTACCTTTTAACTCGCTATTTGCCACATCACTGTAGCTTGGTGCGTCTGTCGCGGTCGTGTCGTAGATATGCACTTTGGTTTTTGTCGGTTTAAAAATAGCCGAGTCATTGGCGTTTTGGGTAACCTCGTTATTTGTTGTTAAATACCACGTCGCAAGGATATTCGGGCCTTCGGAATTGTTCGTGTTCTTATTGACAATCAACAGCATATTTTCGGTGTTCTTGCCGACTTCTGTTGTAGACACTTCCCAATTCACGAAGTCATACACGTTATTTTTAAGCTGAATCATGTCAGTGATATGCTCCAAGTATGTTTTGATTCGCCCGTTTTCAAAGCGGTCAAATTCCCATATGACGTTGTACTTTTTAAACGCATTAATCGCATACTTGACTAGGTTAGTCGCTGTTGGTGGCTCAGATGGTTGGTAGATATGCGCAGTATTTGTGCGTACCTCCACATCCAAAATAGACATCTGCTTGGTGGCGTCCTGCACCAAATAGCGATTAATCAAATTGTAAAAGTGTGATTCGAAACTGCTGCCACTGATACGTGTTGCCGGGAAGTCAAAGTTGACAAGGTTGTAAATGTCAGTCGCTACCACCTTGTCGCCCTCGTAGCTGTCGATGATGCCAAAAAAGACATTTCGACTACCGCCAGAAAACTTGGCAAATAAAAAATCGCCCTTTTCAAAGGCGACTGTTGATGGTAGCGTGAATTCACTTTTTTCTTGGGTGATGTAATCCCGGTTGATATCGTAATCTTCCACGATTACCGGTTCTTGGGTGATCTCTCCTTGTCGATTTAAAAACCAAACATTGAGCTGTTTTGTCATACCGTCACCCACTCCTCTCTATATCTAAATTTAACCGTTGAGACGTTGTGAAAAATTAGCCTTGATTGACCTTCTGGCAATGTCACGAAATTTGACCGTGCCAGGTCCTGTTGTTGGTAAACGTTTGATACAGTGCCGTCAGGAGCGATTAGCTTAGCTCTCTGCTCTGTCGGTACGCTTGACACTACTAGCCGATAGCCTTCTGCAACGGTCAAATTAAAGCCGTCTGATTGGTCAACGGTTGAGCCAAGCAAGACTTCCCAATAAGGGTTAACACATGGTCCGTAAATGGTAATTTCTACAGGAGAGCCGATACTCGACCCAATATATACCGATTCATTTTTGATGGTAAATACACCATTCTTCCCGTTGTAATCCGACTCGTATACATATGGGTAAGTGTAGTAATGTTTCCCAGCGGTATCGTCCAAATAGATTTTCCCATCGCCAACTGTATCGGGTGTTGGCTCATAAGATTCACTTATCCATCGATAAAACGGTGTTGTAAAGTCCAATACAAAATTTTCTTGTAAGACTGAGTATTCGTTTAGCTCCGTTTTTGTCAGTTCGCTTAGCAAGCAATCTCGATAGAATGTTCCTGCGTCCGTCTCATAATACAGACGGTAGGGTGGCTTGTTTAAAAATTGGACAAACTCACTGTATCTTTGGTAGGATTCTCCGGTTTCTGCACCAAACAGGATATTAATAGTAAATTGTTTGGCGTTTAGTGCTTTTCCGCCAGATAAAAACGTGGCATTAGATCCATACAAATCATTATCAAAAGAAACACCCAGACCTTCCGGGCTAAAGCCGAAAAAGTCTAGGTTGTTGAGGAAATCAATCATATCGTTTTTGGAGTTATAAAGCCGAATTTGTCGTATCATGATTGAATCCTCCTTACAATTATTTTTTCTACTTCACGGGCAATGGCTTTAGCACCATTGCCTTGTGTGTTAACGGTGATACTTAGGTTTGTGCCGGAGCTTGCGCCGCTAGCCATTAACATCGGCATGGTTGGCGATGCAAGCTGGATTGATTGCCCTTTTGAGTTCGTCATTTTACCGCTAAAACTAAAGTCGCCAGACCCTTTCAAGGCGTTCCATTTTTCAGACACCCAAGACTTAGCCGACTCGAATGCGCTAGAAATCTTGTTGTGAATTGCGTCACCTAAGCCAGTGATTCCAGAAACGATGCTGTCCACAATAGATTTCCCAACACTTCCCCAGTCTACGTTTTTGGCCTTGCTCATAGCAGTATCTAAAGCACCACGTAGCATATCCCAAATAGCGCCTCCGACCGTAGTAATAGCCTCGCCGATCATATTGATGATTTTGTTCCCAACGCTTCCCCAATCAATCGAGTTAGTCGAGTTATTTTTAGCTGTGGTAAACAATCCTTTAAGCGTATTCCAAACCATGCTACCGAGTGCAGAAATCGCTGTGATAATCAAGTTCATAATGGTTGACCCGACGCCCGCCCAATCAATGGATTTAATAAAGTTCATGGCTGTTTTAAATAATGACTGGACAGTAGTCCAAAGGAAGCTTCTGAGGGCAACGATTCCGTTGATTAACGTTTGAAGCACCCATGATCCCACAGCTGCCCAATCAACTGACTTAATCCACTCAATTGTTGTGTTAAACAATAGCTTAAACGCATCCCATAAAAAACTACCGAGAGCTGTTATTCCATTAATAATCCCTGTAATTGCTGTTTTAGCGAGCTCTCCCCAATCGATTGATCCAATATATTCAAACACACGATCCTTAAAACCCACAAAAGCATCGTAAATCGCTTGGAATCCAGTTTGTACCTGTAAATGATTTCCACTGAAAGCTCCCGCAATAATATCAGCAAGTCCTGTAAATACTTTTGTTATCGTTTCAATTGCGGCTCCAATTGTAACGGCTCCTGCACCAACTATTTCTTGAAATAACGTCCAAGCGGGTTCAAGATAGCTCCAGACTTTTTCCCAGGCCACCTTAATTCCCTCAAGTCCATTTCCGCCCGTAATAGTTTTAATCGCATTAGTAATATTCGTCTTAATGCTCTCCCAGATATCCGCCATCGTGTTTCGGAATGTTTCTGACCTATCCCACAATTGTTTCAGGGCAACGCCTACTGCGACGATTGCCCCGACGACCAGTAGGATAGGGCCGGTTGACACTCCGCCAAAGATTTTTGCGAACGCCCCAGCAATTTTGGTGTCTTTTAAAAACAGCATTGCTTTTGATAAGCCACCCAAAACGCCTTGAACCACGCCAAGCACTTTGGCTATTCCAAGCAAAGCCGGAGCAAGAACTGCTACTGCAACTAATGCTTTAGCTACTGATTGTATTCGCCCATCACCCATTTTTCTAAAGCCTTCTGCTAGCTCGTTAAGTTTTAGCAAGAAAGGTGTAATCGCTTCTTTAACCACATCACCAATTTTTTTACCAATTTCAATCATATTTTCAACGAATTTTCTTGATTGGCCGTTAAAGCTGTCCATTTCTCTGGTTGCAGCCCCAATTGAACCTTGTTTCCCCATTCGGTCTAATACATACTGGTAACGCAAAGAAATCTTTTCCGCTTCACTCATTTGGGAAGTGCTTTTCCCTAAGCCTTTTTCAAGCGCATAAGCATCTAGTGAAGTTTGTGATAAGGAAATCCCCATATCTTTAATAGACTCAGTTTCACCCGTATAAACACCTTTCAAAGCTGTTGCTGCTCGGTCAAGTGACACATCATTAAACGCTGCCATATCTGACGTTAACTCCGTTAGGGTAGTTGCCATATTAGCATTTTCTTTATCGGCGATACCCACGCCAGTTCCGATTGATCCATAAACATTAGCAATATTTCTAGCGCTAAGTTCCGACATACCAAAATTATCAATAGCACTTCTGGTAAAGCTATCTACTTCTTTTGCCTGAGTCTTAAATACTTGTGAAGTTTTTGAAATTTGTTCATCCAGATCAGCGGCAATCTTCACGCTAGCGGCTAGCCCCCCAGCGGCCGCAGCAGAAAAGGGAGCGACGGCATTTCCGGCTTTTTCAAAGCCCTCTTTGACCTTTCCAACCTTTTCGGCCGCATTATCCAGTTTTTGAGACATCTCGTCTAATTGCCGATTGACGTACTCAATTTTCCCTGGTGTGATGCTGTTTAGCTTACTTTGCGTGCTATCAATCGCTCGCTGGACCACTTGCATCTGTGCTTCTGTTTTTTGAATCTCATTTTCGAGTTTTTGCCATTCAGCTGTACCAATTTTTTCATCGCCAAGCGCCGCCTGCTCTTTGCGGAGTTCCGCAATCTTTTTAGCCCCAATCTCCGCTTGCTGTTGGAAGTTTTGCATCTTGCGGTTTAACAGTTCGACATTGTTAGGGTCAAGCTTTAATTGCTGATTGATTGTCTGTAATTCTTTTTTTAGCTGGGTAAGCGCAGTGTTCATGCCTTTCACACTATTGTCAAACTCAACCGTATTCGCACCAAATTTGACCGTTAAGCCGACGAATTCTTCTGCCATTGTCTCACCCCTCCCATGCTGTCGCCGCCATAATAGCCGCGTTGCTAGCTTTTTTAGGCTTACTATCCTCTTCGCTTCGGTTCATTTCATCCATCAACCAAAGGAGATAGTTTAAATTCTGTGTTTCGGCCCAAAACACGTCGATTTTGAGCAAAAAAATACCTCGGTATATCTCAACCGAGGTCAGCTTTTTTTTGATGCTTTAGTGTTTCTTGTTTGAGTTTTGCGTTTGGCAAAGTCCTTCGAGGATACTTCCCCAAAGACTGCCAAAAAGAATTGGACATTGATTAAAGAAGTAAACCAAAGCGAATCTTCTGCAACGGTGGACGTTTCTTCGTTTTGAACTAATACACCGTTTTTAACTTCCGCGTAAAAGCACGGGATAAAGTCTGTCAAAAAGTGGTTGATGGTTGGGTCTGTTAGCATCGGAAGCAACTGGACGGATTCTTCCTCGGTGAGTTCCTTGATTTTCTTAAAATCAATCCCAGAATTAAACAAAAATCCTGTCAGGCGGCTAAAGGCTTGATTGTAATCATCAAAGAAGTCTCGGCCTGTTTTCTGTTCGTACAATTTCATAGTTTTTACGGTATACAAAAAACGCAACTGGCGAGTCTTTTCGACCTCGACCAATTGCTCTTCACCGGTTTTATCATCTGTAATAAATTCCACATCTTCAAACGTAACTTCCTGTTTTAGCATATTTTAGTTGCCTCCCTCGGTTGGAATTGGTGTGGTTGGCAAGATTACTTGTGTATAGGCCAAGTCAAACAGCGCTGTGTTTGTGTCGTCTTTACGGATTACTGCTTCGGTTACAGGTTTGCCATCGGAATCTAGCACAGCCGGATTAGGACTAGCCGTCACTGGAATTTCAAACTCTTTTGGTTCTGCGGAATCTTCGTCCGTTTGCGATCCAGCAGTTGGTGCAGATGCTTTCACGTTGTAAAAAATGTGCAACTCTTCGTATTCATCGCCAAATTCATCCGTTACAGTCTCGATATACTGCCAAACAAAGTTTTTCTTGATGCCAGTGTTGACCAACATGCCGTTTGCTTCTTTTTTCTTACCCAAATGATTAATCGTAAAAGCCTGTGGGAATTGATAAACAGTGATGGTTCCTTCTGTTGTTTCAGCACCGCTCAAACGCACATGCTCCACGTTATCCGCGTAGTACGGATTTGATTCTTGAGTTGTTTCAAAGTTATTCGCACGTAAACCGGTATAGATAGCTGGTGTTCCTAATTCAATATCACCAGTTGTAGCGTTCTTTGTAATTGATGCAAAAGCGCCAAAGGCATTACCATGCGTTACCTCGCGTGTATCATAATTTGGTCTTGCTACCATTTGTATTTCCTCCTATTTTGGATTAATTTTGATGTTTTTCAGCATCTCTAAATATTCTTTTTTGGCCATTAGATAAGCCGGCTTAATATGTGGTTGAGCGGGTACCCAAGTGCCACCGCGGCTTAAATGTCCCTTTTCTAACAAGTGGGTTAATGACTTATTTTTACCATTGTTATAAATAGTTACCGACCTGCCAGAGTCAGTGATTTTATGCGTCCATCCATTTGCGTATACTTCTGTGTAACCAACCGGCGAGCGCCACCGGACTTCATCTTCCGTAAATTCGCCGATTTTTGGGAATACCTTTCGGACTTCCGCTTGTAAATCAACCTCGATTTTAAAAATCTCGACATCAACTTTACCAGCCATCACCAAGCCCCCTTTGTCCAACACTCAAACTCGTAATAATCGCCCCAGTAGTCCGTTTCCGGCTGTTTTGAGCTGTTGCCTGCAAGCGGAACGGAATTAAATGTCTCTGCCATCAACTCACTGATTGAATCGAGTTTCTTCTTGTGAAAATGAACGACTGTGACTAGAATTTTTCGCATGTGGATCTTATCATCAGCCGTTGTTTGACTACTTGGGCGATCAGGGTAGTAAATGATAAAATTCTCTGGGCTTGCGGTGTCCTGTCGGTCTTTGTAGCTAACTTCCGCTTTGAGCGGATTAGTTGCTAAAATCGTTTGCAATTCGGCTCTTGTGTAAAATTTCTTCGCCATTAGATCAACTCCCCAATCTCGATAATGGTAAAGTGATCGTCTGTGTTTTCGATTGCTTGATTGACTTTATATTTCCGACCTTTCCAGACGACATAGTCTAATTCAGTCGTGATCAAGTGACTTCTCACAGAAAAACGTGCGGTCAGTGTCTGTTTATCTGCCAACGCACGATCTCGTCTTGATTGATAGATTGCTTGTTGCTCAGCCTTCACTTTGTTTTCGACTAACTCGTTCTCCCACACACCAGCTTCGACCTCAACGCGCCGATTGTAAGCGATCGTGATAGCAGTCCGACTAGACTTCATTCAGATCACTCCTGTCGTATTTGACTTTTAGTTGATACAGCAGATTCGTCATTTCAGAATCGATCCAATTGAGTGTTGTCTGACTGCCTTGTGTCATCAGTGTGCGGTCAAATCGTTGCAAACAATACAAATGCAGCCATGAAAGCAATACGGCATAGTCAGATTCGGCCATGAACACAAAACTTTCTTTCGTAGCATTTTCATCGATTCGAGAAGCAGGTATCCCGTTATTAGCGAGATACCCGATTCCGGAATTTACATACAAAAGAAGCTGACTATCAAAGATCGTCTCTTCAACGTCAACTTCTAATAGCGTTTTCAGTTCGTCTAAAATTTTCATGTGTCACCCCTCAATCTGGGCTGATTAAGCTCATACACCTGTTGGAGTTGTAAATTTAACAGCCGCTTTGTAGGCTGATAAACGTCCGCCCATAACGCTAGCAAGCTCGATGTCTCGGCGGTTGATCGTCACGTCGTATTCGTCGAAACGATCCGCAGAAACTTGGTCACCAATCAGCGTATACGCGCCGCTTGCTAAACCAACGATTGGGTTCGTAGCAGTTTCCATCCAGTCGTAGCAGTAAACAGTGAATCCTTGAATACTGTTGCCAGTGTTTGAAATTGGCGCAAATGGTTGTGGATCTGTGTACTTGCCGTCAGCATCTTTAGCTAATTTCAACTTCCGAGCGATTGCTTTAGTAGTAACTAAGACTGGCGTTCCGGAAGCTAACAGTTTATCGGTACCGGACACCAAAGCTTCTAATTGCGCATCTGTGAAGCTAGTAGCGGTTGTATCGATCTCTTGCGTATCAAATAATTCGGCTTTGGTTTCTTCAGCAATCGATTTAATTTCTGTGATCTTGTCATCATCGTCCGCTGCAAGACCGTCGCCAACGACGACTGCGCGTTCAACTGCGCGGATAAACGCTTTTGCCAATTCTTTCATTGCATAGTTAAAGTAAGTACCGTTCGTATCTTTTTTCAGATCTGCATAGTCAAATGCGTATTTGGTGTATACAGTCGCAGAGTTGATAACCAATTCTTCGAACGCGAATTCAGCATTTTTCTTGGCTTTTCCAGCAGTGTGCCCTTTACCAAAGTTTTTGATTTTTTGTAACACGAAACGTGCAGCGTAACGCGGATCTTTTGATACGTGATTCAAGATTCCATCATAATCTTCAAACGCTTCGCTGATTGCTAATAGAATTGATTTAGGCATGATCGTCGCCAAACCTGCCGCTTGTTTTTCGACCAATTTCGCTTCCCAAGCTTTCTTAAATTCTTTAGCGCTGCCTGCGTCTGCCATCAACGTTGCGTAGTCGATAGCTGCTTGTTTCGTTTTTAAATAATCGTTCATTTGAGTACCCTCTTTCTTTTTGTTTTGTTTGATCCCCTCAGCGACCGTTTTCAATGCCGCTTCGTCTGCGTCGATTTCTTTTTGCAGATCGCTGATATTTTTTTCAGTTTCTTCGATTTCAGATTTGGTAACAGAAAGCTTTTTCTCAAGCTCTTTTACTTCTTCTTCGCTCGCAGCATCAATTGATTTGCTGATTGATCCAAGCTGTTTCTTCTTACCCGCCAGCAATTCTTTTAGTTTTGCTAAGTTTTCCAATTTTTGAACAAAATTCATATTAGTTCCCTCCATATTTCAGTTTTAAGTTTTCTTTGCGTAGAGCGAGATTTTCCCGCTTTAATGCCTTGATTACGTCTTCGGTATCATCTTTTACACTTGTGACGACTGCTTGATCGTTTGCTGGAATCGTGACAACAGACCCCTCCAGAACCTCTGCCGACTTAATCAGCCAAGCGCCCCACGGATCAGCTTTGTCTATCGGCTCATACTCATTCACGCGCATACCGATCGACATCGAATCCAACGCGCCAAATTTTAACAGTTCGTACACTTCTTGCGCTTTTTGGATATTTTCGGCAAGGTATGCCGTGACATACAGACCAACGGAGTTAACAGATAGCTCCATTTTCCCGATGATCGAATTGCGATCGTGATTAAACAGCATTGGCACGACAGCTTTCTTTTTCAAACTGTCGTCAAACGCACCATGTTCGATCACATCCCCAACGCGGTCAGCATTGCCAAATGTAGATAGATAGCCTTCGAATGTAAATGCTTCATCAGCTGAAGCTTTGACGACAAATTCTTTTATCCGTTCATTATTCAACTTCCTCACCCCCTCCAATTCCGATCTGCACAGCGTTTTTGTTCGTTTCAAAAATTTCGCCGCCTTCGTAAGCACCGTAGCCAAAGATTTCGCGAATTTCATTGCTGTTCATATTGCCGGAGTATTTTTGCTTGAAGGCAAACTCGTTCAAATCTTTCAAGCTCGCAATATCAAACAGATCCACATAAAATAGCAGTTTCTGTCCTTGCGTGCGGGCTGTTTTCGTAAAATATTTCCGATTGATTTCTTCTGCGATCACGCGGATGTACAGCTTCAAAACCGATTGGTAGTAGGCTCGATACTGGTCTTCATTGTAGTCACAAGTAAACAAGTCCTCATTGATACCAAACGAGTTGTAAAGCTGTTGCTTCAAAAACTCCATTTCTTCTTTCGAAGCTGTACCATACGTATTGTTTAGCTCCTGAAATTCTTCATCTTTTTGCAAATAGCCGATTTCACCGTCTGCCGCTGTTTCCATGATATTTTTAACGCGATCCTGTGCTTTTTTCTTCAACTCGCCGTCTTCGGCTTTAGTAGGTAACTTCAAGAAACCTCTCAGCGTTGACGGTTTTTCATTGACTTTGTATGAGAGCGCTCGTAGTGCGTCATCGATCAATGTAGTAACTTGGTTTAATTGGACGCTAAGGTTCTGTTTCGGATTTTCAAAAATCCACACATTGCCGATTGGCAACACATATCTTTCCGAGTTGATATATAGCGTGACGGTTGCATTGTTGATCACTGCCGAATCGGCGATCTCTAACTCTGCCAGTTCGCCGTTTTCGTAAAAAGGTACGACTACCACGTACTGATCCTGTAGCATTTTTCTGACAACGTTCGACCAAAACACGATTGGTGTGTCTAGCTCATTCGGGCTATACGTCAAAACGTTCGAAAGGTTGGAAAATTGGAGCCATTCCATCTGGTCAGGCTTATCTTTGATCCTCGTGATTTTGACGTGCTTAAACTTTGCCATCGCCACGTCTGTTGCGATTTTGTTGTAAATGTTGTCTAAATAGATCGAGTTTTTCTGCCAATAAAGCCGGCTACTACGCCGTTGATTAGAATCGGATAGACTATTCTTTTTTGACGGAAACCAACTCTTGATCCTGTCAATTAATCCCATTCCCTCACCCCTTTCTCAAGGCATAATAAAAAGCCTAGCAATCGCTAGACTTCTACTTCGCTATTTTCTTCTTCACCAACAATTTCTCTTCGCTCCGCCTCCGTCAAATAGCCGGCTTCGTAGAAAAAATCAATGTCTTCGACAGTGTAGATATTTAAATCGTAGAAAAATTGAATATCTGATTTACTCGGAAACATTAGCGCCATCTCCTTTCAGCGATGCAATTTCTTGCTTAAGCATCGCGACGTCTTTCATCAAATTGGCTGTGATGATTGACAGTTGCTGATACTGTGCAACAGGCACCGTCTGCTCGTATTGCCAAGTGTTAGAGTTAAAGTTAAATCCTTTGATGATAACGTCGCCTGTGGGCGGCGTGACCTCTGTGTACGGCTGAAACACCGCTTTGT
>Ga0213870_1000461_pt1 | contig 19198 bp, 15 predicted proteins | sample WICALVC2017_Meta_FD_160119 | JGI IMG/M metagenome (GOLD analysis project Ga0213870, IMG submission 160119) | Freshwater microbial communities from subterranean cave lake in Wind Cave National Park, South Dakota, United States - WICALVC2017 | ecosystem: Environmental > Aquatic > Deep subsurface >... | reverse complement strand
GTGCGCTTTTCAATAAAGCCGCTCGACAAATGCAACCAGGCTCACAATTTATTAAAATACTTCGCGAAGATATAAAAGTTAATGGACGTAGACTTAAACAGTTAAAAGCAGAACTAGACCAAATCGTGCCATCTGCTTCTAGCTCTCTACCTGATTATCCAAGTCAAACCGTTCCCGTAATCGGGCACGTCTCCCTAGTTTTTTGCTTGCCGGACGAATTATTAAAAAAGATTTAGAGATAAAAATGCAACAGGTCAGAAAATCAGAGCCGATAAGGCTGGATCTGATCTTCTGACCTACTGGAGAGTCCAGTGCTACCTATCACGAATTGCGGCCCAATCAATTAAAGCTATTAATCGGCTCGGGTCTTTCAATTTTGCGACAACGATAGACTTGTGAGCCCTTGTTACCAGCTCGTCAATGAGTCGCTGTGTTTGTTCAATACCGCACAACGAAGCGTATGTTGCTTGCTTGTTAGCGCTATCTAACTTGGTTGGCTTCCCCAACTTTTCAGGAGACGATTCAATGTCTAACGCATCATCTCTTAATTGCCAAACATCGCCGAGACACCTCCCATAAAAATCTAGAGCTAGTCTTTGCATGTGAGTAGCACGCCCCAATATACAACCAGTGGCCATACAGGCGCGTATAAGCATGCCGGTTTTCTTGTCACGTATATTTGCTATATCACTCGGAGTTCTTGTGCGTCCTGCTGTTTTTAGATCAGCGACCTGACCCTGCATAACTCCGCTGCAACCAAGTGCCATACTTATCTCTGCGATAACCGATATCATCTGCTTGGTAGAAAAACTCTTAAGCAATTGTCGGTCACTCAACAGCCGAAACAAATCATACTCTAAACCAGCTCCAACATGAATGGCAAGTCCGACGCCCCATCCAATATCAGGCGAAGCTACATGCAAAGCCTTTTTCCCGTGCCGAAAATCAGAATTATCAACCCCTGGCAAATCGTCGTGGATTAACGACGCAATATGTGCTATCTCAAGCGCACACGCCACAGTTTGGTGCGCCACATTGATCTCCATGCCCAAAGCCTTAATGACCAATAGTACTAACATTGGTCTTATTCTCTTAGGACCATATGAATCTTCTACACACATACAATATTTGATAGCCCTACTCACATCCTCGCTACCAATACCTTCGCTAGGAGATATCATATTCACCACTTCTTTTAAGTGTTTGTTGATACCAGTCCTAAAGCCATCCATCTCATTTGCAAATCTCCTCGTCTTGTTCTTTCTTGTTGTAAACATTTTAGTGCCCTCCTTATGCTACCTTAAACGAAGATCATATCCTCGCAAAACACATCACCTTCCTTTCAAATCATCTCATGCCTTCCTTTATTTAGAAACCATTTTCTCTACTACCTCATAAATATAAGATTATCACATAGCACATTGATATGGCAAATATATGCCGAAGCCACAATTCTGCATTCTGCATTCAATATTCTACATTCCGGCATAGTTACTACCAAGAAAGAGCGCCACCGGTTTGATATTCAGTAACCCTGGTTTCAAAGAAATTTTTTTCCTTATTCAGATCAACAGCTTCTGACATCCAAGGAAATGGATTCAAACTATTATACTGTGCTGGTAAACCAATACGATTAAGTCTTCGATCGGCAATATGTTCAATGTATTTTTTAAAACTCTCAGCGTTCATGCCAAAAATTCCTTTTGGAAAAACTTCTTGAGCAAAAGTATACTCCAACACAACTGCTTTTCTGATCAAGGAAATTATTTTTTCCTGAAACTCCCTTGTCCAAAGTTCTGGCTGTTCTTGTTTAATTGTTTCAACTAAATTAATACCGAAATTAAGATGCTGTGATTCATCACGCATAATATACTGAATCTGCTCCGCGGAACCGACCATCTTGTTTTGACGCTGAAAACCAAACATAACAGCGAACGAACTATAGAAAAAAATGCCTTCCATGATTATAGAAAAAACAACTATATTTTCTAAAAATTTTTGATCGTTAGCAAAAGTACCAGTCTTAAAATTAGAGTTAAAAATACCTTCATTAAATCCCAACACAAAAGAGTCCTTGTTATATATTGAGTCTACCTCTCTGTACATATTAAATATTTCTCCCTCGTCAAGTCCTAAACTTTCTACAATATATTGATAAGCGTGAGTATGAATCGCCTCTTCGTAAGCCTGTCTCAAAAGATAAAGCCGACATTCTGGAGATGTTACATGCTGATAAGTAGCTAAAACAATATTGTTAGCGGCTAAAGAATCTGCTGTCGTAAAAAAACCCAAAACTACTTTCAGCGCTGTTCTTTCATCATTGCTTAAAACACTGTTTGACTTCCATTGCTCAACATCTTTTTGCATACCGATTTCGTTTGGCAACCAATGATTAGCATTACCAGCATTATATGCCTCCCAAGCAAACATATGCTTTATCGGATACAATTGTACAACATCGGCACTATCACCGTTTATAATACGTCTTTTATTAATGTCAACTCTTTCTTTCGTTTGTGCTATAGGCATAGTTTAATTTACGATTTTTGGTTTAAGATTTTGCTATATAAGCATTATATCACACAGGCTCTTGGAGCGTTAAATAACATACTATCTACAGATACTAAAAAGGTCAATTGTGCTACCACCATTAACCCTTGTCGATTATTAAGAGTATATATAGCGTGACGTAGTTTGCCTATTAAACACGTGTGTAGGAGTCAATTTGGGCAAGATTCAAGGCGCGAGGAGCGATGCGTACCCTGATGGGTATACATGCTACGCAGTATCTTCGACGTGAGCGACGAGCAACGAAGAACATTGCCAAATTCACTCCGACCTTACTGACATGCCTCGCAAGATGGTTCCAGTATCTTACATAGTTTTAATACAGAGCCTCTCTCAATTTGATCATTTGTTACAACGGTTTGTGGGAAATTAGTTTCTGATATATTCTCTGCAGTCATAATACGAACAGGCTCTGACATAACTACTGCTGGTTCAGACACCGCTTGCTGCCTTAAGTGAGTTACACCAAAATCAAATATACTTACTGTTGACTTTTCAACTTGTGACACAGCCAACGTTCTAAGATAATAAGTTGTTTTTAATCCCATCTCCCAAGCGTATTGATATATCTCGTTTAGCTCTTTACCGGAAGATCCAGCAAAGTAAAGATTGAGGGATTGGCTTTGATCAATCCACTTGCCTCGGTGAGCGGCAATTTTAATCAACCATTTAGGATGTACCTCAAATACCTCTTTGTATTTTTCTCTTAACACCTGTGGAATTTCTGTAATCTTTTGAATGTTGCCGTCATTATATTTAACCTTGCCAAGCATTTCAAAATCCCAAAGTTTTAACTCTTTCAGGTCATCTACTAAATATGAATTTATGATGGTGAAATCGCCACTTGCATTAGCTTTGACATAAATATTTTTATAAATTGGTTCAATGCACGGGAAACATCCAGCGATATTTGAGATAGTGGCTGTTGGTGCGATAGCTAAACAATTGGAATTGCGCATTCCATTTTCAACAACTAATCTTCTCACCGTTGACCAATCTAAACTCTCATTTTTATTTACATCAATTTTTATACCACGCTCTTTTTCTAAAAGCTCTATAGTGTCTTGAGGGAAAATCCCACGATTCCATTTTGATCCAGTGTAGCTTTCGTAAGCGCCACGCTCTTTAGCCAAATTTGCTGAAGCTGAAATGGCGTGATAAGAAACTAATTCCATGCTCTCGTCAGCAAAATTAATACAAGCGTCTGATTCAAAACTTATATTTAATTCATATAAAGCGTCCTGAAAACCCATAATGCCCAAACCAACAGGCCTATGCCTGAAATTGGATGTTTGAGCCTCAACAGTTGGATAAAAATTCACGTCAATAACATTATCTAGCATGCGCATTGCTGTAGTAACAGTGTCTCGCATAAGATCTTGATCAAGCTTTTTATCTTTAATGTGCTTACTCAAATTAACCGATCCGAGATTACACACTGCTGTTTCCTCTTCAGACGTGTTCAATGTTATTTCCGTACACAAATTAGAATTATGTATAACCCCAACATGATCCTGCGGAGAACGAATATTGCAGCTATCTTTGAATGTAATCCAAGGATGCCCGGTCTCAAAAAGCATGGCTAACATTTTTTTCCATAAATCTTTAGCCTTAAGGGTTTTACTAAGTTTTATTTTACCCTGCTTAGTCTGTTCCTCGTAATAAACATATCTTTCTTCAAATTTCTTGCCATAAATATGGTGCAAGTCTGATACCTCTTCTGGAGAAAATAACGTCCAATCCCCATCTTCTCGTATACGCTTAAAAAATAGATCTGGAATCCAATTGGACGTATTCATATCAGGAGTTCTACGGCGTTCGTCTCCAGTATTTTTTCTCAATTCTAAAAAGTCCTCAATATCAATATGCCATGTTTCTAGATAAGCACAGGTAGCGCCCCTTCGTTTACCACTTCTGTTAATAGCCACGGTTGTGTCGTTAGCGATTCGCAAAAATGGAATAACACCTTGACTCTCAACATCAGTTCCTTTAATGTGCGCCCCTGTTCCTCGCAAGTCAGTCCAGTCCGTGCCAATACCACCCGACCATTTAGACAGTTGAGCATTATCTCCGATGCACTTAAAAATATGATCTAATGAATCATGCACAGTATTTAGATAGCAAGAACTTAATTGCGGATGTTTTGTCCCAGCATGAAACAGGGTTGGTGTTGATGGCACAAAACGTAATGTTGACATGACTTCATAAAACTTAATGGCACATTCTTCTTTTTTGTCCTCATTTAAGGAAAGCCCCATACCAACCCTCATCCAAAAAGCTTGTGGTGTTTCTAAAATTTCTTTAACGGCGGAATTGTGCAATAAATAACGATCGTAAAGTGTTTGCATGCCTAAATACATCAACAAATCATCCCTATCAGGAACGAGTGCCACACTTAACTTTTCTAGATCGAACTCTAACATTTGAGGGTTTAGTCTACCTATTTCAACCCCAACCTTAATATTTTTTATAAACGCTTCCCTATATTGCTTATCTAAATTATTAAAATCAATAGTGTCGTGCCCGATCACTTCTTTATATAACAAATTAAGGAGGAGACGCGAAGCAACCTTTGAATACGCATTGTCTTGCTCAATAAAAGAGCGAGTCGACATAATCATGGCGCGATGAATGTCTTTTGCCTTAATACCGTCGTAAAGATCGTTCTGACACTGCGTAGCAACTGTGTCAATATCAATTATATTCTTATATCCAGATACAACAAAAGACAGTGTTCTTTTTAGCTTATCTATCGAGAATCTCTTTCTTTTGCCAGATCTTTTTGTTACAAAAAAGTCATTTCTTTCAATTTTTTCTAAAATATTCTTTTTCTGCTCTTCCCGAGACTTGGCGCGTTCGTAACGATATATAATATATGCCTTAGCAACGTCATAGCATCCGTCTTGCATCAACTTTTTCTCAACAAGATCTTGAACATTTTCCACAGAAGGTGTGGCATCAGTGTTTAGAAAAACTTTTTCTAGTTCTGTTATAGTGTTACTTGCTACTTCTTGCACGAGGTCGACATTAAAATCACCCCGCACGGCAATAAAAGCTTTCTTAATAGCAATAAATATTTTTTCTTGGCTAAAATCAGCAATCTGTCCGTTTCGCTTCTTAACTTTTTGTATTTCCATAATATTAATATAAATAATGATCAGACCTGTTACGTAATAAATTTCGTCACGAAATTTTTAGATTTTAAGCGAAGCAAAGCAAAAACTTTGAGGAATATATAGCATATATATTTTAAAGAGTTTTTGCAAAGCCGTAGCCAAAGGATTAAAATTGCAGTAGAAGATTTATTACGTAACAGGTCTGCCATATAATAATATATAAAAAATAATTATTCGTAAACACCAAATATTACACAACAAAGCAAGTCTGCAAACATCACATATTGTCGTGTTAAATAAAGCTAAAAGATGCCACGCCGCGCAAAACAAGAACCCTGCGGTTAGTTATCCCCAACGTACAAATTTATAAGGCAAATTTTACGTTGCTGGGGCAACTATACTATGCTCGTATTGTGTTTAGATAGTAAACATGGTTTAATGATGTGGATCGCCTTCGCTCAAAGCTACGGCGTATCAAAGGAAGGGTGGCTGAGCGGTCGAAAGCGGCACACTGCTAACGTGTTAGGGTCTCAAAAGCCCTCGCGGGTTCGAATCCCGCCCCTTCCGCCTTCGCCTCGCAGTAGCTCGGCTTCGGCGTGACGCAGTCCGCAGAAGACGAGCGAAGGCGGTGCCTTCGCCTCGCAGTAGCTCGGCTTCGGCGTGACGCAGTCCGCAGAAGACGAGCGAAGGCGGGAAGAATAAATATAATATGCATTATGTTTATAGTTTAAAATGCAAAGACGGATATTATGTCGGTTGTACTGACGACGTCATTGATCGTTTGGATAGGCATACAAAAGGTAATGTGCCTGCAACAGCAAATCGCTTGCCGGTAACGTTAGAGTTTTACTTTGCAACCGAAGACAAATACAAAGCATTTGAATTCGAGAAGTACTTAAAATCAGGGTCGGGGCGAGCATTTATAAATAAACGTTTTGTTAAAATGAGTTAACCCCAAATGGATTCGAACTATGGAACAAGAACAAAGATCGAAAGTAGGACTAGGAGTGATGATCTTTAAAGATGGAAAGATCCTTCTAGGAAAAAGAAAAGGTGCTCACGGCGAAGGTGAATATGCTTGGCCAGGAGGACATCTAGAGCACATGGAAGGTTTCGAGGAATGTGCAAAAAGAGAAACTTTGGAAGAGACTGGAATGGAGATTGAAAATGTCAGATTTTTGCGACTATTAAACTTCAAGGACTACGCACCAAAACATTACGTTGATATTCTCTTATTGGCAGATTGGAAAAATGGCGAACCACAGGTTTTAGAACCTCATAAATATGAAGGTTGGGATTGGTATGATGTAGATAATTTACCTGAGCCACTCGTTAAGGCAGAATATAGTAGTATAGAAGCTTACAAAACTGGTAAGAATTTCTTTGATGCATAATTATTATCATGACAAGGTCTGAAAGTGTTAAAGGGGAATAATGGGGTCAACCACCATTATTTTAGTTTTGGGACAGCTGTTATTTTTCCATTCATAAAATTATTATACAACACTGTTTGCTAAACAATGGTGACTGACCCCATTATTTTGCCCTGAAATGATTTTAATTAAAATAATTTTGCAATGATTAAGAAAGGAGCTCAACAATATAAAGAAGAATTAGAAGTAATTTATAAATTATTTTTAGATCAACTTTTTAAATTAAAACAGCAGCAAGATCAAATTTTGTTTGATTGCTCTGAGGTTTTAAAAAATAAAAGAATTAAAAAAATAAAAGATAAATTATTAAATTTATGAATCTGGAATCTGATAAATCTAAAGTTATAATGGATAAGGTTATCGAATTCCAAGAGGGACAGAATCTTGGGATGACTGATGAGCAAAAACTCATTATTTTCAGTATGGAAGTAGATAAATCTATTGATGTTAAAACAAAAGAAGTTATTAATGAGATAGATTATCAGAAAAAGATTATTCAAAGTACAACGGGAATATCTCAAGAAGAGATAGATCATACGACAAGAGAATTTCAATTGGACAAAAAACTAAATAAAAATTCTCAAGACATAAAACAATTAGCACAGACCACACAAGAACAAATAAAAGAAACTATTGCTAATATAAAAATATATGTAAATGAGAAGATCCAAGAATATAAGAATTTATTAATGACTCCAAAAACAGAATTCGTCCAGAACCCATCATCAGAAGGATTAATTAGCAGAAGAGAATTTTTAAGTAGATTAGGGAATCTTCTTGTTTCAGTTTCTGTTTTAGGTGTAGTATTAAAACCTTCTATTGTGCATGCCGATATGTACGAATCTATTGCTAAAATTTTTGGATACGAACAACCTGTCGGAGAAGTAATTGAGAAAACAGTGAATGAAGCAATGGAGAAATTGTCGATTCATATTAATAAATATTCCAATGAATTGGGTATAAATGCAAGAACTGTTGGTGGAGTTATTTATGTTGAAATGTTTCGCAGTCTTACGACCCCTAAGGGATATATTGAAAAAAAGATGCTTGGTTATATAGGGGGCAGGATATTATTATCTATTAAAAACGCGACATACGGTGTGGGGCAAATGACTTCAACTGAAATGATGAATTGCATTCAGAATTTAAAAGATCCTAACTCTCCTTTTTATCTCGGAGAAAAATTTTCTAATTATTTAAGTTTAGATGATTATGAAAAAGCTCTAGAGCATACCGAAGAAGAACATTATGGTGTGATACATACAGAAGATAAGAATGCTTATATTCAGATTAAATTTGCTGCAGCAATGATAGCTCAATTCTCTCAACAATGGAAAAACGCCGGATTTGATATTTCAAAGAAGCCAGAAATATTGGGAACGTTGTATAACCTAGGATTTAAAAAATCACATCCACATAAAAATCCTAAATCAGGAGGAACAATGAATTTTATTTTTGGGAAATCTGTTAATTTCGGAGGGGCAGTAAAATTATGGGCTGATTCTAAACTAGCTCCGGAAATTAAAGCCTCTCTGTAATCTGAGAGTTAATTTCTTTTCGAAATTTGACGAAAGAAGCAAGAAGCTCACCAAATACGAGATTGATAAAAGTCCTGAAGATTTGGAGATTCTTAAAAAAACAGAGTTCGTTATTGATAAGATAGTTTCACGATATGGCGGCGAGCCAAAAGCCATTCCTCTAATAATAGTTTGCGGGGTAAGGCCTCTAATCTTCGCGTGATCAGAGGCCTTACCTTTGTCAAACGGAAATAGAAATGTCATGTTTTGGCATTCTATTTGATTAAAACATTAGAGAGCAGAAAAGGTGTCAGGAACCTTTTTCCCCTTTGAAGTGGACACACCAGAAATATTTTTTCTCTAACCTATTGAAAACTCAATTGAAATCAAAATTTTTAGAAAAAAGTTTGTAGGGTGTGGATAAGTGTTGTTTTTCGGTTAATCCCCCTTTGTATTAGGACACTCGTGTATTAGCATGTAGTCCTATGACTTTTAAAAAACTTAGTTTGGCGGAACGGGGAGAAATTGGCATATTGCACACAAAAGGTTACTCAGCTCGGTCAATAGCAAAGCAATTGGGAAGAAGCAACAATACTGTTTCTTATGAATTAAAGAAGCATAGCAACGGAGTGGGGTCTGACCCCACTCCGTTGTTGTGGTGTCATCTATTACTCGCTCGTTATTCTGTCAAATTCTGGACTGTTTTTTATGGCTTCTTCTTTGGTCTCTCTTGTTATTCTGTCCTTATGATGAGGAGGAGAATAAATTGTATAAAATTTTAAGTCTTCTGAACTAGAGGTGTTGATAATGTTGTGTTCTGCTCCGGCTGGAACCACAATTACTGATCCGTTAACGAGCTCGTAAGAATTGCCATCAATAACACACTTGCCTTGCCCTTTTTCAAAACGAAAAAATTGATCGTTGTCTAAATGAACCTCTGTGCCAATCTCCTCGTTAGGTTTAAAACTCATTAAAACCAACTGGCTGTGTTCCACAGTGTATAAAACCTTGCGAAAATTTGTATTTTCTAAAACTTCTTTTTCAATATTTGCATTAAATCCTTTCATAAATTTGATTTTCTCTTAAAATATTAAATATTCAATTTTATTATTCTACCATTTTTTCTCGCTTGTTGGTATACTGATATCGTTTCAACCGAAAAAATCCTATATCTTACTTCTTAAATCTGTTTTGTCTATGAACCACCTTGATCATTTGAATTCTATGCAAAAAAAAGCGGCTCTTCATAAAGAAGGGCCGATACTTATTGTTGCTGGCGCAGGTACTGGGAAAACAAATACGCTCACACATCGAATTCTTAATTTAATAAAAGAAGGTGTTGCCCCTAATGAAATCTTAGCCATTACATTTACCAACAAAGCAACCAAAGAAATGCGCGAAAGAATTGAATCACTTCTTGCAAAACATGGGTTTGCGACTGGCGCGCGTTGGAGCAACCAATGTCCGTTTATAGGGACATTTCACTCACTTGGAGTATATATTCTTCGCAATCATGCTCATATTTTTGGCCTTAATCAACATTTTTCTATTCTTGATAAAAATGGCGCGCATACACTTATAAAAGAGGCAGTAAAAGAAGAAGGACTTGATCCAAAACAATTTTCGCCTGATCGTATTGCCAATACCATATCTCGTCAAAAAGGAAATCTCATAACTGCGGACAAATATCAACGCGATATTGGAAAAGATTATTTTCCTACCATTGTTTCATCTGTATGGAATCGATATGAATTACTACTCGCGCGAGAAAAAGCGCTTGATTTTGATGATCTTATTTTAAAAACAGTTATTCTCTTACGAGATTATCACGAGGTTCGTACCACATATCAAAATCGTTGGAAATATATTCACATTGACGAATATCAAGACACAAACAAGGTGCAGTATGAGCTGGCACGATTACTGGCTGGCGAGCAGATGAACATTTGCGCCGTTGGCGACGGCGATCAAAATATTTATAGCTGGCGAGGCGCGAATATGCAAAATATTTTAAATTTTGAAAAAGATTATGCTGGAGCTCACACAGTTCTTCTCGAAGAAAACTATAGATCAACACAAACTATTCTTGCCGCTGCCAATGATATTATTAGAAAAAATCTTATTCGCAAAGAAAAAGTATTATACACAAAAAATGTCGAGGGGGATAAAATTACAATCATAGAAAGTTATGACGAGGGCGGAGAGGCGCGCAATGTTGGAGAATTAATCAAAGGACTTATTGCCAACGGAACAAACCCTGAAGATATCGCGGTCTTGTATCGAGCAAATTTTCAATCACGAGCTCTTGAGGAAGTATTTCTTTTAATGGGAATACCACATCAGGTACTGGGCGTGCGTTTTTTTGAACGCAAAGAAATAAAAGACATTTTATCATTCATTCGATCAGCGCTTAATCCAGATAGCATGTTAGATATTAAGCGTATTATTGACGTACCACCTCGTGGCATCGGGAAAACAACTCTTGCAAAAATGTTTGCGAAGGACGAAGAGAGTTTATCTCCTGCCGCAAAAAGTCGCGCGACTGATTTTTGGAACCTTCTTGCCACAATTCGTGAATGCGCGCTTACCGAGAAAACATCCAAACTGATTAAATTTGTTGCAGAAAAAACTGGCATAGAAGCATCGCTCAAAACCGGAACAGACGAAGACAACGATCGCCTTGAAAATATTCATGAACTCGTCACGCTGGCAACTAAATACGATCTTTTGCCTCCCGAGGAAGCAATTGAAAAATTGTTAGGAGACGCGGCGCTTGCCAGCGATCAAGACTCTCTAATGAAAAGTGAGACCGCTGTTAAGTTAATGACCGTCCACGCTGCCAAAGGACTCGAGTTTACCTATGTTTTTATAACTGGTCTGGAAGACAATCTTTTTCCTCACCAACGCATTGGGAGTGACAACATTTCTAAAGATGATGACGAGGAAGAGCGACGATTGTTTTATGTTGCAATAACTCGCGCGAAAAAAAAATTATTTCTCTCGTATGCGTCCGTACGGACAATTTTTGGCAAGCGACAAATGAACAACCCTTCAGAATTCCTTACCGATATTGACGAAGCATATATTGATCACGAAATTATTTCTGGCGGACTAAAAGAGTATCTCCCAACTATTAATCTGGATAGATAAGTACACACTAAACACACAGTATTGCCACATTAATGAAGTTGCACTATCATATTAACGTTAGAGTAATTCCATTATTTTCTATCACACAAAATAGGTAGGTAACCATGCAAAAACTGGGTAACATGCAACAAACGGAAATACAATTTGATATGGATAATCCACATTTTAAAAAAGTAAAACTTAAAATTCATGGCATGCATTGCGCAAGCTGTGAAGTTCTTATTGAACGAAAATTTAAAAAAATTTCTGGCGTGGAAACAGTGCGGGTAAACCATCACAACGGCAAAGCAGAATTAATATGCTCAACAAACATAGATATAAATGAATTGAATGGCATGGTCAATGGAGATGGATACAGCGTGTCTTTTGAACCCGCTATGCCAGAGCATAAGCGAGGCGAGGACAATCACCACTCAGTAATTGGCACAGAAACTTATAAGAATACCAAAAAGGATTACTTCCGAATGGGCGGAACCCTACTTATAATCGTTTCAGCATACTACATCCTTAAAAAATTAAATATCCTACCAACGATTGCCATTTCTGAGCACATGAGTTATGGGGTCGTATTTCTAATTGGTCTTTTCGCGGCTGTTTCAACATGTGTTGCAGTCGTGGGAGGGCTTCTACTCGCAGTAGCAGAAAAGTTAAACGAATCGCATCCTGGGCTAAATGGTATTCAAAAATTTAAACCTCATATCTACTTTAATACAGGACGCGTCGTCGGCTATACTGGTTTTGGCGCTGCTGTCGGAGGCTTGGGCTCAATAATCACATTATCACCTCAACTCAATGGATATCTGACTTTATTAATCAGTATTGTAATGCTTCTATTAGGTTTTCAATTGCTCCATCTATTCCCGTGGCTTATGCGATTCAGTCCGAAGATGCCTAAATTTATCAGCCATAAAATTTATGACTTGAGTGATAAAGAAAGTAAAGGTACACCATTCGTCCTTGGTGCCGCTACATTCTTTCTGCCATGTGGCTTTACTCAAGCATTGCAACTTTATGTCCTAGCCAGCGGTGACTGGAAAGTCGGAGCACTAACAATGTTCGTGTTCTCGCTCGGAACATTACCGGCATTGATTTCTCTTAGTGCCATAACAAGCTTTACGAAAGGTGCATTCCAACAACACTTGCTCAAGTTTGCTGGCGTGCTCGTAGTGTCACTTGCAATCTTTAACGTCAATAATGGCTTAGCTCTTACCGGCTCCAACTTAAATTTAGGTTCAATATTCAAGTCCAACAATAACGTCACTGAAATAGATTCTACGCCAACGTCACAAATTGTCGAAGGGAAACAAATCATAGATATGGAGGTGGTTGGATTAGATTATTCTCCGCATCAATTTACTGTCATGCAAGGCGTACCTGTTGAGTGGCGCATTAATGGTAGTCGCGCACAAGGATGCGCACAGGTTATTGTTGTTCCGAAACTAGGAATCACAAAATATCTATCACCTGGCGCTACTACCGTGATCAACTTCACACCACAAGAAATAGGTTCGATTGGATTTAGCTGTACCATGGGCATGACGACACGAAATTCTGCATTTAATGTCATACCAAATACCACTGGCATTGTTAGCCCAACCAAAAACTCATCAACATGCAATCCAGAATTCGCCAATTGCATATAATCTCAACAAATTAAAATTATTAAACACGCGATTAAATAAACCATCTTGTGACCCTTTGATAAAAACTCAGGATCGTGACAAGTACAATTGAACTATGAAAATCACAACATTTAATATTATCGGTATGCATTGCGCGTCGTGTGTCGCGCTTAACGAGCAATCTCTAAAGGAGATTAATGGTGTTCAAAATGCATCGGTAAATTTTGGCATGCGTAATGCTACGGTTGAATATGACGAGCATCTTGTTGATGAAAAAGCACTCCGTGAAACTATTATAAAAAATGGTTATAAAGTCCCTACGGAAGAATCGGCCCAAGAGCGCAGAGATAGAGACCAAAAAGAGCTGACTGCTGCAAAATCAAAGGCAATCTGGGCACTTGTGCTTACCGTGCCACCAGTAATTTTAGCTATGTTTGTTATTGATCTTCCCGTTTCCATCGCTGGACACAACTTGAGCATCTGGGTTCAGGCGGTATTGGGCACCGTAGTTGTGATTGGTTTAGGTTGGGAATTCCATATTGGCATGCTTCGACAAATGAAATTAAAATCTGCCAATATGGACACGTTGATCTCGATAGGAACACTGGCGGCTATCTTGTTTAGTATATGGGCAATGGTCGTCGGGGAAGAACATCTTTACTTTGAGACTGGCACGGTTATCGCAGCTCTTATTCTTTTGGGTCGTTACTTTGAGGCAAAAAGTCGTGGACAAGCCAGTGAGGCAATTGAGAAACTTTTACAGCTTGGTGCAAAAACAGCTAGGCTTGTCTCCGCCAGAGGCGGATCCGCCTCTGGCGGAGACAACGGTCAGGAACGCGAAATACCTATAGAAACAGTAGTTGTCGGCAATATACTGCTAGTCAAACCAGGAGAAAAAATTCCCGTAGATGGGAAAGTCGTAAAAGGAGATACAAGCATTGACGAATCCATGCTCACGGGTGAAAGCGTGCCAATCAGCAAACACATAAACGACGATGTATTTGGCGCAACAATTAACATCAATGGTGCAATCCATATCCAAGCAACCAAGGTTGGTCAAGATACAGTGCTGGCGCAAATTGTCAGAATGGTTGCTGAAGCGCAAGTCAAAAAAGCGCCGATTCAAAAATTAGCTGATAAAATTTCTGGCATTTTCGTCCCTATTGTTTTAGGGATTGCAACACTTACAGCAATTGGTTGGTTTCTAAAAACAGGCGATATTGCACAAAGCATCATTCCAGCCGTAGCTGTGTTAGTGATCGCATGTCCCTGTTCTTTGGGGCTAGCAACACCGACTGCGATCATGGTTGGCACAGGTTTGGGCGCCAAACGAGGTATTCTTATTAAAAATGGTGAAGCGCTAGAGAAAGGTAAAAAAATCGATGTTGTAATGTTTGATAAAACAGGAACGCTTACTGAAGGAAAGCCGGCCATAACCGACATAATATCGGTTATGGAATTTCGAATTTCGAATTTCGAATTTCGAAACAATTCTCAAAATACGAATGACCAAGATACAAAAAACTTTATACTCCAAATGGCGGCGTCCTTAGAAAAACTTTCCGAGCATCCACTGGGACTAGCTATAGTGAATGCCGCAAAAGATAAAAATTTAACTCTGAACGAAGTGAGTGAGTTTGAAAATTTAGTAGGGCGAGGGATAAAAGGGCGCATAGGTGCTGATATTGTCTTGATTGGCAGCCCACGTCTAATGAAAGAGATGTCCATCTCTACAGAAAATATTCAACAAAAAATTGAGGAACTAGAGAATCAGGCAAAAACTGTTATTGCAGTTTCCGAAAACGACAAAGTTATTGGTATAATTGCTATAGCTGATACAGTAAAAGAAGATGCCAAAGAAGCTGTGTCGAAACTTCGTCTCGCAGGCATCGAGACAAGCATGGTTACCGGAGATAACAAAAGAACCGCTGACGCTATTGCAAAACAACTTGGTATTGAAAAGATTTTTAGTGAAGTCCTGCCACAAGACAAAGCAGAAAAAGTAAAACTACTTCAAAAAGATGGTATGAAAGTAGCTTTTGTCGGCGATGGTATTAACGACGCACCAGCATTAGTGCAAGCTGATCTCGGCATTGCTATTGGCACTGGAACCGACATTGCCATTGAGGCCGGTAATATCGTATTGGTGAAAGGCCACCCACTCAAGGTAATAGAAGCGCTGGCCTTGGCGCGGATTACATTTAGAACCATCAAACAAAATATGTTCTGGGCATTTTTCTATAACATTGCCGCATTACCACTGGCTGCTTTTGGATTGCTCAACCCAATGATCGCGGCTGGCGCAATGGCATTTTCAAGTGTGAGCGTTGTAGGTAACAGTTTAAGAATTAAAAGACAAAAAATTCTATGAAGACATTATTTTTTATATCTCTTATATTTCTATTGGCAACACCAGCTGCATCTTTAGCGAATGGTGGTGACCAAAGAGTAATCCAAAATAAATATCTCATCAATCTTTCACGCGCTCCGTTTACGCCACGTGTCAACGTAAAAACGTCCATGCTCGCCTCTTTTGTTGATATTCAAAAAAGCAAACTTATAGCAGAAGATTTGATTGCAAAAGTCCGAATCGCAAAACTCGGTGGCGGTATGGACAAACAAGAGTTTTTGCTTGAACAGGACAATCTTCCAGTCAAAAATGGAGTTTTAGAGCTAGCATATACTTTTACAGAGGCTGGGTTGCATGAAATTTTCTTTGATTTTGCATTTGCCACATATCCAAAAACAATATATGCCGCTCCTGATTTCCTACTAGACATACAACCAGCTTTACAAGATAAAAATTCAGATACAAAAACATTAATGGTTGGCATCTACATCGGAGGCATTATAGGCGCACTAGCAACATGGTTACTCGTACGAAGACGAAACAAAAACATTTAATAACTTTTTGTTTCTGAAATTTCCTCTCTTAATGACAGCCAAATTTTATTTTTCAACTCCAAAAATTTCTGTTGATTTCTTATTTCCGGCGATCTCGGCCGTTCATAAATAACACTGACGATCTCTTTTATTTTTGCTGGTCGTTGACTTAATACAGCTATTCTATCACCTAAAAAAATAGCTTCATCGATATTATGAGTTGAAAAAATAATCGTCTGCTTTAGTTCAGTTTGAATATTTAAAAGTTCTTCTTGTAATATATCTCTATTTTGTTGATCTAGAGAAGCGAACGGTTCGTCCATTAAAATAATTTCTGGTTTGACCGCGAAGGCGCGAGCAATCGCAACTCTTTGTTTCATTCCACCGGATAATTCATCTGGGTATCTATTTGCAAACGATTCCAATTTCACTTTCTTAAGTAAGTATTTGTTGAATATAAAAACAAGAGCTATTCTATTATTGGCAGTGCTGGCGACTGGGGGCACATAGACCCTGAATTCTTTATTCAATACAGAAAAGATCGCGCACGCGCTGGTATTCAAACACGACTTCTTCTAACGGCTGAATCACGGAATATAAGCCCGAATGATCAGTCATTGCTTCGTACTGTGCACTTTCTCCCCAAAAAATATACATTTCGTAGCACCATTGATATATATGATGACAAGGTCTTAATTTTAAGCCACGAACTTACTTCGCTTGCAGTTGTGATTGCTATTCCAGCAATGGTGGACGTTTTCAAATCAATTTTTGAAATCCTATGGGAAAATGTATCAAATCTGTGTCCGAAGCTAGACCAATAAATACGTTGCCGTACAAAAACATACCATTGCCATATCAGCTCGATAATGAGATAATCTAAAGTATAAGCTGAATGGGCTATGGTTTTAATTTTAAACTTTCAATACTATGCCAAAATGGACAAAATGGTTAGCGATAACTATCGTAGTGGTTATTATTATTTTTAACATCGGTTCATGGGTTAGCGGAACCTATAATGCTTTAGTCACAACAAATGAGCTAGTTAGTAATCGTTTTGCTGATATCGAGGCTCAATATCAGCGTCGCATGGACCTAATTCCTAATATTGTAGAAACAGTTAAAGGATCAGCTGGTTTTGAACAATCAACCTTACAACAAGTTGTAGCTGCTCGCAGTGCCTGGGCACAAGCCAAAAGCGCTGGAAATGTCGCTGGACAATTTGCCGCAGCCAATGCTTTTGATTCATCATTATCTCGTTTGTTAGTAACGATTGAGGCCTATCCAAACATAAAAAGCACTCAAGCTTTTAGCGATCTAACCACAGCTCTAGAGGGAACTGAAAATCGTATTGCTGTTGCCAGAAGAGATTATAATGAGGCTGTAAAAAACTATAACCTAAAAACCAAAACATTCCCATCCAATTTAATCGCTGGTATGTATGATTTTGAGCCTAAAACGTTTTTTGAAGCTGATAGCGGAGCTAAAAAGGCGCCTGATGTGAAATTTGACTTCAACCCAACAACCAGTCCAGCCACTAAGTAACAGCAATGAAACGCTTATTAATTATCGGTTTGTGTTTATTGACACTGTGGCCATCTACTGGCCTATCCTATACATCTCCTGGAAAACCATCTGGTTTTATTAATGATTTTGCCCAAATTCTATCCGCTGATGTCAAGACTGATCTAGAGTCAAAACTAGCAGCGTTTGACAAGCAAACTAATCACGAAATCGTCGTAGCAACCATAAAAAGCTTAGATGGCGACGACATTGAAAGCTATGCCAACACATTATTTAGAGAATGGGGTGCTGGCAAAAAGAGTGCCAACAATGGTGTTTTGTTCTTAATTGCTCTTGATGACAGAAAAATGAGAATTGAGGTTGGTTATGGACTAGAAGGAGCACTTACAGATATTGAGTCTAAAACAATTTTAAACGAATACGTACAACCACAGTTTAAGAACAATGACTACAATGCTGGTATTATTGCAGGTGTAACACATATACAAAAATCTATTATCGGGGAAGTTATTCCAATTGCTAAACAAACAAATAAACAATCTAAAATAGGATTTAGCATCGATCTTGCTTTATTTGCAATATTTGTCATAGTTCCATGGCTTGGAAGCGTGCTAGGACGCTCTCGACATTGGTGGCTAGGTGGCGTATTAGGCGGCGTGATTGGATCAATACTATGGTTTATAAGCGCATTTCTACTTTTAATACCATTATTTATTGTTGTTGGTCTTGTTTTTGACTATCTGGTTTCTAAAAATTTTCAACAAGACAAAAAATCTTGGTGGGCTGGCGGCGGTCCTCACGGATGGGATCGCAAGAGTGATGGCGGATCTTTTGGCGGTTTTGGCGGTTTTGGAGGCGGCTCATCTGGCGGTGGTGGCGCTTCATCTGGTTGGTAAATTCCATACAAAATTGTAATAATAACTCTTTTACAGAAACCGTAATAAAAAATGTGCATTGTACGACATAGTTTTGTATTTTAAACAAGTGACTTTATTGTTTTGCACTAGAAAATGTTTCACGTGAAACATTTTACACAAACCAATAACTAAAAAAATTGTTAGGTATCAATCATACAACTACATTCTTGCATGAATTTCACATATAACAATAAACATACACGAAACAACTACCACACACGATGTAAATCAGCTGGACTTAACACAGCGACTGATCAGAATAAATTTTAGACAGTTAAGCAATATTATTTAAAACGGCCCAACTGGCATACAACTCATAACAACACGGATTCTTTTGTATGCTTATTTTAAAAATGGTGATATAGCAGTTCAACACAGGAGCAACACAAAAAGATACATTCTGAAACCGCTAGACAAATTAACCTGTGGCATATTCAAAATGGTAACCAGTCAAATTATACTGCCAAA
>Ga0213870_1000460_pt1 | contig 19215 bp, 12 predicted proteins | sample WICALVC2017_Meta_FD_160119 | JGI IMG/M metagenome (GOLD analysis project Ga0213870, IMG submission 160119) | Freshwater microbial communities from subterranean cave lake in Wind Cave National Park, South Dakota, United States - WICALVC2017 | ecosystem: Environmental > Aquatic > Deep subsurface >... | reverse complement strand
GAGGCGGCGGTCCTCTCTGTTATGGTAAAGATAGCAATTGCGCCACTTGTGACGATAAGGGAAAATGTGTGACTGGAGGCGGCGGTCCTCTCTGTTATGATGAAGATAGCAATTGCACCACTTGTGACGATAAGGGAAAATGTGTGACTGGAGGCGGTGGTAGGTACTGTTATGGTAAAGATGAAAAATGTGGATTTAGATTCGAAGAGAGAGAAGCAGAAGAAACCGCTGCTATTTCTGAATATTCGCTTCTTGTTGATACACTTGCTTCCAATAAAGGTTTGAATTCTTTAGGCAGTCTTTTAATAGCCTTAATCCCGATAATAATTTTTAGAAAACGTTGGTTTGGTTGAATGGTGTTAACTAAATTACCTTGAAATTACCTTGAATTAAAAAACCGCCAATTTCGGTTTTTTAATTTCTACTCACTACTTGCTGGTCCGCTTAACATATTCTCCAGTCTCTGTGTTGGTTCCAATAACATCTCCCTGTCCAATGAAGAGCGGGGCTTGAATCTTTGCTCCAGACTCAAGAGTTACCTCTTTTGTCCCGCCTTGGGCACAGTCTCCTTTTATGCCCGGCGGCGCTTCAATCACTTTTAGTCGCGCTTTAACGGCAGATGAAATATTTATTATTTTACCTTCAAAAATTAACCCTATTTCCGACCTGCTGTACCCTGAATTATTTAACAGAAAGTTGATTGACTGCTTAATTCTCTACAATACCCAGAGAGTCCACTGCGCTTTCCAAAACAAGTTATCTCCGATACAATTTATGATACAAGCTTAAAAAAACAAGCAATTCATTCTTCATATGTCTCAAGGGTCCAGAATAGGGTGGGGTTATACAAACTATTGACAAGTTTTTTATCTATAATCTATAATAGAATGATGTAATGCGAGAGTGGATAAAAGAACTATTACGTTTTTAATTATGAGCAAGCTACCTAAAAATTTATTATTGACTCTTTTACTCTTAATTCCCCTATTCTTTGTTTTGACTGTAAAAATAGCAGAGGCTCAAGTTGTACTACCGGGAGACATTGTTTTTAAAGTTACAACCGACAAGAGGCAATATGCCATCGGAGAAGATGTCTCTATCACCATAAAAGCTATCAATAAATCTCTTATACCATATACGCTGCGTTTTTCTTCATCCAGACAGGCCACCTACCTGATTGGAAGATATCTTGAATCAGCGGGTAAACAATTTGATCGATTTCCGACTGCGGTGGAGATTCCCGCAGGTTCTTCGTATGAGTGGAATTTTATACATAAATCCAGCGATTATGAACTGGAAGAAGGGGACCACACCATTTTCGGTTTAGTAGTGGGATACGGAGGTGAAAGTGCCAAAATAACAGTTGGAACTCCTACTTCTCCCATTGTTGTTAAAGTGTCTACCGACAAACCGACTTACACACAAGACGAAAATGTTGGCATTACTGTCAAGGCTAAAAATAAATCATCTGAAATTGTTGTACTTAGTTTCCCTAAATCTGATAAACAAGTCGATTATTTAATTAGTAATGGATTCCGCTGGTCAGATCATCAAATCTATACTGGATTACCCACTTTTGTCACGCTTTTGCCATTTGGAGAAAAAGAATGGTCCCTCACTTATGAACCTGCTAAATATGGTTCGTTGAGTGTTGGCAATCATACTATTGTCGGTGAAGTAGGTCAAATAGGGGAATACGGGAGCGCAATTACTCAAATAACAGTTGAGGCTGCTCCTCCTCTTACCATCACGACAGTTTCACTTCCTTCCGCCGCCGTAGGAGCTCCGTATAAGGCAACCGTATCAGCCTCAGGGGGCAGGGGTTCTTATTTGTGGTCTGCCAACAATCTCCCTCCGGGGCTTTCTCTTGCATCGGAAAAATGTGTCGTGGTTCCCTGTCGGAATCCAGCAACCATTTCCGGAACACCCACTACTGCTGGTATATATGCATTTGCCATTACCGTGAGCGAAGACTTCCAATTTCAAAAAGCAGTGCGGGCATTTACAATACAGATTGTTATTATTAAGCCAGATCTACTTATTGAAGTGTCTACCGATAAACCAACTTACGCGCCAAACGAAAGGATTGTCATTACTGTCAGCGCTAAAAATAAATCATTTCAAAATAATGCTGTATTTATTTTCAATAACCATCAACAAGCCGATTATGTAATTGATGGAAAATTCCGCTGGTCAGATGGTCAAACCTTTACTCAATCACCCACTTATATCATGCTTGAACCATTGAAAAATAAAGAATGGTATTTCACTCATACATTTGATAAATATCCTCTGGGTGTTGGTATTCATGCCATTGTTGGTGAGGTAGTAGGGTACGGGAATGCAAGTGTTCAGGTAACAGTTAGGACTCCTCTTCCCCCTCCTCCCCCTCCCCCCTCTCCTCTTATCATCACGACAGTTTCACTTCCTTCTGCTATCGTAGGGAATCCGTATAAGACAACCGTATCAGCCTCGGGGGGCAAGGGCTCTTATTTGTGGTCTGCCAGTCTTCCTCCAGGGTTTTCTCTTACATCGGAAAAATGTGTCGTGGTTCCCTGTCAGGGTCCAGCAACCATTTCCGGAACACCTACTACTGTTGGTAAATACGCATTAACTATTACCGTAAAAGACGACGTTCAAAAAGCAATGAGGCCGTTTACAATTACAGTTAATGTTACCACTCAAAGGCCAAATCTATCTTATAAAGTGTTTACCGATAAAAAAACTTACACACTATACGAAGATATTGAAATTACTGTCGAGGTTACAAATAGATCACTTAACGGTACTGCACTCAATTTCACTACCTCTAAACAAGCCGATTATGTAATTGATGAAAAATTCCGCCGGTCAGATGGTAAAATCTTTACTCAAGCACTTACTTCTGTCACGCTTTTGCCGCTTAAACCTGAAAGATGGTATTTTACTCATACATTTGATGAATATCCTTTGGATGCTGGTATTCATACCATTGTTGGCGAGGTAGTAGGGTACTGGAGATCAAGTGTTGAGATAACAGTTGTTGGCGGGACTCCTTTTTTTCCTCCTGTCACTCCTCCCGTTACTCCTCCCCAACCGCCTGTCACTCCCAGTACACTAGTCGTAAATGTCCCCGCCCTGAATGTTCGCGGGGCAAGAGGTTTGGACGCGCCAATAATAGGATTGGTGTATGAGGGTGATGCGCTAGGTGTGATAGATGATATAGAAAATGATTATAAATGGACCAAAGTTTTGACACCCAACGGCGTAATCGGCTGGGTATCAAACGAATATGTTACTCTTGTCACAACAGATGAACAACCAATCGTAGAAGAAGAAGCAGCAGAAGAAGAACTAACAGTATTCGGAAGAAATATGGGGATGGGCGCAATCGGCCCAGATGTAACAGAATTACAAAAATTTTTGGGAGATCAAGGATTTTATGAAGGTGAGGCTACCGGATACTTTGGACCTATTACATTTGAGGCAGTAATACGATTTCAGGAAGAATACGAAGAAATTCTTGCGCCCTTAGGGCTTTCTAAAGGAACAGGATTTGTAGGAGATAGAACAAGAGAATTTATTGAACAAATTTTGAGCGAGGACCAAGATTAATTAGAGACCAGAGTTTCTTTGACGACTTTTAATTATAAACGCAACACCATACCACCTCGTAGCCCTCGACGCCATTGAAAAGTTTATCAATGGCGCCAGACCTTATGTAATCGCTTTTGAAGACATTTACACCAGGTTCAGCTTTGCCTGGGCCACCAAGAGCCACGCTTCAAAAGCCGCCGAGGAGTTCTTTGATCTGCGCTTGAAGGTGTTTCCGTATTCGTTCAACTTCCCGTGGGCACTCGCCGATAACGGTTCTAAATTCAAAAAGCGCTTTTCTGGAAAATTGAGGGAGTTGCATCTGATTCACTGCCACACCTATCCCAAAACCCCGCGGATGAACGTTCATATGGAACATTTAAACCATACGATCCAGGACGACTGGATCGATTGGCGTCTTATGGATTAAAAAACCCCGATGTTTTCAACCGTTCACTGATGGATTGCCTGATTTTCTGCAACACCCTGAGGGCGCGCTATGCTTTCGACAACAAATTGTCTCCGATGCAATTTATACTACAATGGCAAGCAGAGCAACCCATTATTCTTAACATGCCTCAAGAGTGCAGAAGTGGATGGCATTATACAAGCCCTTGACAAATTTTTTCAGGCAAAATATAATAGATGTTATATTTGAGATTCTAAAAAGAGTGGTTACTTTACTCTAAATAAAATTTAAGCCTTCATTCGGTTGATTTTTACTCAAACCGTTTTTTTGTATGGAATAAGCCGATTAGACCAATGAAGGAATACCCTCCTCGCCATAAAGGGTATTTTGTTTTATAAAGATTAGAAAAGATTAAAACCTTGAAGCTTTTTTAAGCTCTTGGTTCTAAATTTTCTGTCTTTTCCAAATAATGGCTGAATCTGAAGTTAAAATAAAGGATTTCTCAAAATCTGACATTTCTTTTCCTGCTCCTTATCTTCTCTTAATGCAGAGGGAAACATGGGAAGATTTTACAAAGGTCAGATTAAAAGAACTTTTTTCTGAAATATCGCCTATTGCCGATTATACCGGTAAAGAATTTGAACTCTGGTTTTTGGATTATCGTTTTAGCAAGCCAAATTACAAAAGCAGTATTGAGGCAAAAAGCAACAATGATTCCCTGGAATTCTCTTTGCGGTGCAAGATAAAATTAGTCAATAAAAAAACGAAAAAAGTTAAAGAACAGGAGGTTTTTTTGTCTGATTTTCCCCTTATGACAGAACGGGGGACTTTTGTTGTTAATGGGGTGGAAAGAGTAGTGGTCTCCCAGCTTATCAGGTCCCCCGGAGCTTTTTTTACAACGAAATCTTGGCGGGGGAAAAATTACTTTGGGGCTAAAATTATTCCCAACCGGGGGGCTTGGCTTGAGTTTGAGACAGAAGAGTCTGGCTTTATCGGGGTTAAAATAAACAGAAAAAGGAAAGTGCCGGTTACCACCCTCCTTCTGGCTCTAGGCTTGGAAAATTTGGAGAGGATAGAAAAAGAATTTAAAGATGTTGACAAAGGAGAAATAAAATATATTAAAGAAACTCTCAAAAGAGACCCATCTAAGGATCAGAAGGAAGCTTTGGTGGAAATCTATAGACGTTTGAGGCCGGGAGAATTAGTTGCCCCGGATACTGCCCAAGATTTAATTTTTAATATGTTTTTTAATTTTGACAGATACGATTTGTCAAAAGTCGGCCGTTGGAAAACATGGCAACGTCTCCCTAATCTGGTTTCTTATTCAAAAAATAATAATGAAGTCAGTAAAAAAGATAGGATTCTAAAACTTGAGGACCTTGTTGAGGCGGTCAAAGAAATTATCAGACTGAATAATAACCCAAACGCCAAACCAGATCAAGTTGATCATTTGGGCAATAGACGGGTTAGGACATTATCCGAACTCCTCCAAAATCGCCTGAGAGTCGGTCTTATGAGGATGGGAAGGATTATAAAAGACAGAATGTCAACATTGGATTCGGAGAATATTACTCCAATACAGCTTATCAATCCAAGACCATTAATGGCGGTGGTTAAGGAATTTTTTACCTCATCTCAGTTTTCTCAGTTTATGGACAATGAAAATCCATTAGCTGAACTGGAGCATAAAAGAAGGTTGACGACCATTGGCCCGGGAGGACTGACCCGGGAAAGAGCTGGTTTTGAAGTGAGAGATGTCCAGCCATCTCACTACGGCCGGATTTGTCCAATTCAAACTCCTGAAGGACAGAGTGTTGGATTAGTCGGTCACTTGGCTTCTTTTGCCAGAGTAAATCCTTACGGCTTCATAGAATCTCCTTATTTCAAAGTCAAGAACGGTAAAGTAACCGATAAAATAAATTATCTCTCCGCTCAACAGGAAGAGCGGTATGTTATTATTCCCGCTGATGTCCCCTTAGATAAAAATAAAAAAATTCTTCCTGAAATTCCGCCTAACAGAGTAGAAGCAAGGGTAAAAGGCGAGCCTGATGAAGTTGAAATTTCCAAAGTTGATTTCGTCGATGTCTCCCCCAATCAGTTTATTTCCGTGGCCACCTCTTTGATTCCCTTTTTACAGAACGATGATGCCTCAAGAGCCTTAATGGGTTCTAATATGCAGAGGCAGGCCGTTCCTTTAATACGGGCCGAGGCTCCTCTGGTTGGCACTGGGATTGAAAGTAATGTTGCTCGTGATTCCGGACAAGTGATTGTGGCTAAGGCCAAAGGAGTCGTCCTAGAAGTTGATGGCTCACATATTAAAGTTTCCTATGATGGTCCAGGCAAAAGCAGTGAAGAAACTTATGAATTGGCGACCTTTGTGAGGACTAATCAGTATTCCTGTTTGCATCAAAAACCAACAGTTCAAAAAAGAGAAATAATTAAAAAGGGCGATGTCTTGGCAAACGGAGCGGCAATCGATCAAAACAGGTTGGCTCTGGGAAGAAATATTTTAGTTTGTTTTCTGCCTCTCCGGGGAGGAGGTTTTGAAGATTCAATTGTCATTTCAGAGAAACTGGTTAAAGAATTTGAGTTTAGTTCTATACATATAGAAGATTTTTCATGCGATGTAAGGGAGACAAAATTAGGGCCTGAATTAACAACCTCGGATATTCCTAATGTCGGCGAAGAGAAACTGAAGGATTTAGATGAAGAAGGGATTGTAAGAGTGGGGGCTGGAGTAGGCCCAAATGATATTCTGGTTGGTAAAATTTCTCCCAAGGGAGAAGCTGAATTAACTCCGGAAGAAAGATTGCTGAGGGCGATTTTCGGCGAAAAAGCAAAAGACGTCAAAGACACCTCTTTAAGAATGGAGCACGGAAAAAAAGGAAAGGTGATCAATGTTAAAATTTTTTCCCGCGACTTAGGGCATAAATTGGAGCCCGGAGTTATAAAAAAAATTCAGGTGGAAGTTGCCGAAATAAGACATGTCAAAGTAGGCGATAAATTGGTCGGTCGTCATGGCAATAAAGGAGTGGTCTCAAAAATTTTGCCGGAGGCAGAGATGCCCTTTTTGGCCGATGGCACTTCTATTGACTTGGTTATATCTCCTTTATCGGTTCCTTCAAGAATGAACATCGGCCAGGTTTTAGAAACTCATCTTGGCTGGGCGGCTAAAAAATTGAATTATTTGGCTGTTACTCCGCCGTTATTGGGCGCCGACAAGGAAGATATTAAAAAGGAACTAAAAGAAGCTGGTTTGCCGGAGTCAGGCCAAGTGACCGTTTATGATGGAAGAACTGGTCTGCCTTTCCCAAAACAGATTACCGTTGGGTATATGTATGTGATGAAACTAATTCATATGGTTGACGATAAAGTTCACGCCAGATCAATCGGCCCTTACTCTTTAATCACTCAGCAGCCGCTTGGCGGCAAGGCCCAGTTTGGCGGACAGAGATTTGGGGAAATGGAAGTCTGGGCCTTGGAGGGCTATGGGGTGGCTCACACTCTGCAGGAAATGCTGACCATAAAATCGGATGATGTTGTCGGGCGAGCAGCTACCTACGAATCAATCTTAAGGGGAGAACCGATAAAAAGTCCCAATATTCCCGCATCATTCAATTTGCTTGTCGCAGAGTTAAAATCGCTCGGAATGGCAGTGGAAGTGAAAGAGAAGCCTCGGGAAGAAAAAGAATCTAGAAAATAGAAAGTAGAAAGTAGAAATGTACCCATTGGTTGTCGCTATCGTTATTATTTCACTATTGGTATTACTGGCTTTTGCCGTAGTTTTTAAAAAAAATAGGGGAATATTTATCTTGTTATATTTTTCAAAAGCCTATTGGGAAATAGCAAAGAAGTTTTGGAGGAAAAAGAGTAACAAAAGAAAAATACTTAAACTTCTGTTTCAAAAGGGAGATCTTGGAAACAAAGAATTGCGCAAGGAAATCAATGTTTCGGATACCTCCATTGTCAACTATACTGACGAATTGGAAGAAGAAGGAAAAATTGAACAAATAGGAAAAGCAGGTCGTTTTGTAAAATACCGTTTAAAATAATCAGAATTGATTCAATAACAAGGCCATCTTGTTATTGAAGAGCTATATTATTTTTTATGCATTACTCTAAAGACAATATATGGAAATGGGTATTACTGTATGTGGTCATTGGCGCCGTTGCCTATGGTTTGGTTTATTATTTCTTTTTCTATAAAAAGAGTGAATATAATTATAACACCCAGCAATACCAAAATAATTCAGTCGAAACCGCTGATTGGGAAATATACAGAAATAGCGAATATGGATTTGGATTCTCCTATCCAGCGGGAGTCAGTGTTCAAGAGCGTGGCAATGTTATATCGGTGAATGATAATAGGCAGGGATTTAATTTTGAATGGGATATGAAATTTTATAAAAACGAAGATAAGAAAAGTCTAGAAAGTTGGATTAATGCTCAATTTAATTCGTTTGGCCAGCAATCGGATAAGGATTGCAAAATAGTACCGTCAGATAAATATGGATCAAAGGTTAATATTCAAGATGCGTTCACTGTTTTAATAGACGCGCCATCTTTTGAGGCATCATGTAGCCGTGTTGGATACTATACAATAAGTCCTGATAATCTGACCGTCATGGAGTTTAATGCTGTGCAAGCAAGTCCAGAATTATATCAAGACATACTCTCTACCTTTAAATTCACCCCGAAATAAATCTTCGGATTTAAATGAGGCAAGCAAAATAATTTTAAATTTTTAATTGTCATTTTGCATTTTGATTTTTGCATTTTGAATTAACTATTATGCGAGTATTAGATTTAGAATCAATAAGGATAAAACTTAACAGCATCAAGGGTGAACTAAGGAAAAACTTTTCTGTAAAGAAAATAGGCATTTTTGGTTCTTATTCAAGAGGAGATCAGGGCAAAGCAAGCGACATAGATATCTTAGTTGAATTTTATAATGAGCCCAGCTTTTTTAAATTTATTAAACTGGAAAATCGTCTGACAGATGCCTTGAAGGTTAAAGTTGACCTGGTCATGAAGGATTCCCTGAAGCCCAATATAGGCAGACAGATACTCAATGAAGTCATTTATGTATGAAAAGAAGTTCCCCAAAAAGAGATTACTCTGATTATATAATTGATATAGCCGAATCAATTGAAAACATAGAAAACTTTATTAAAGGTTTTTATTTAGAAAGTTTCAGAAAAGACCAGAAAACAGTCTTTGCTGTTGTAAGAGCTTTGGAAATAATTGGTGAAGCGGCGGTAAAGATGCCGGCGTTCGTTAAAAATAAATATAAAGAAATCCCGTGGAAAGACATATCTGGAATGAGGAATAAATTAATTCACGAATATTTTGGAGTTAATGTGGCGGTGGTCTGGAAAACAATAGAAGAAGATTTGCCGGGATTAAAAGTAAAGATTTCAGAAATTTTAAAAGATTTAAGAGTTAAAAAACTAATATAAAGCAAAAATTCCCAAAATAATTTTAAATTTTTAATTGTCATTTTGTCCCGATGGCAAAGCCATCGAGGATTCTTGATAAAATCGGGACATTTTGATTTTTGCATTTTGAATTAACTATTATGCGAGTATTAGATTTAGAATCAATAAGAATAAAATTGGCTTCTCCAGAGGAGATTTTATCTTGGTCGCACGGTGAAGTTACCGGGCCGGAAACAATAAATTACCGGACCCAGAAGCCGGAAAAGGATGGCTTGTTTGACGAGCGGATTTTCGGACCGGAAAAGGATTACGAGTGCGCCTGCGGGAAATATAAAAGGATAAGGTATAAGGGGGTGGTTTGCGACCGTTGCGGGGTGGAAGTGACAAGGTCGCAGGTTAGAAGGGAAAGAATGGGTCATATAAAGTTAGCGGCCCCTGTTTCCCATATTTGGTTTTTAAGAGGAATGCCTTCAAGGATAGGATTAGTTCTTGATAAGAGTTCCCAGCAGCTGGAAAAAGTCATTTACTTTTCATCTTATATCATTACCAAAGTTCACCAAGAAGCAAAATTAAAACTTCTTAACCAGGTAGAGAACGAATATAAGCAAAAAGTTAAAAAAGAAAAAACAGAAGCAAAAAAACAAGAACTTAGACAGTTGAAAGAAAGAGTAAAAGAAGAGGTTTTAGGCATAAAGCCTCTTCGGATTTTATCTGAAGTCCTATACCACGATTTATCTTTGCAGTACGGCGAAATGTTTGAAGTCGGGACGGGGGCTGAATCTCTCAAGGAGTTATTCTCTAAGATTAATTTAGAGAAAGTTGTTGATGGATTAAAAAAAGAGAGCCAGGAAGCTCCTCCAATAGTAAAGAAAAAAATATTAAGAAGGCTGAAATTTTTCCAGGGGATGCTAAAAGCCGGCATAAGGCCGGAGTGGATGTTTTTGACCGTTGTCCCGGTTCTGCCGCCGGATCTTAGGCCAATGGTCCAGTTGGACGGCGGCCGCTACGCTTCTTCGGACCTGAACGATTTATACCGGAGAGTAATCAACAGAAATAATAGGTTGAAATATCTTATTGAGATTTCAGCTCCGTCGGTCATCGTCAGAAATGAAAAAAGAATGCTCCAGGAAGCGGTTGATGCTTTAATTGACAATGAAATGCGTCGGGGCGTTACTACCACTGCGACCACCGGCGGCAAGAGACTGTTAAAAAGCCTGGCGGCAATGCTTTCCGGAAAACAGGGAAGATTTAGGCAAAATCTCTTGGGCAAACGGGTGGATTATTCGGGCCGATCGGTTATTGCCGTTGGTCCGGAACTCCATTTTTCCCAGTGCGGTCTTCCCAAGACCATGGCTTTGGAAATCTTCAAGCCATTCGTTATAAAAAGGATTTTAGACAAAGAGCTTGCTTACAACATCAGGGGAGCGGCTCGGTTGATTGATGATAAGGTGTCCGAAGTTTGGGCCATCTTGGAAGAAGTCGTCAAAGAAAAACTGGTCTTGCTGAACAGAGCTCCCACCCTTCACCGGCTGGGCATTCAGGCTTTCCATCCGGTTCTCATAGAAGGGGAGACCATAAAACTCCATCCTCTTACCTGCGAAGCTTTTAACGCTGACTTTGACGGAGACCAGATGGCGGTCTACCTGCCATTGTCCCAAGAGGCCCAAAAAGAAGCCAGAGAAATTATGCTCTCTTCTTTAAACCTTTTAAAGCCAGCCACCGGCATTCCCGTCATTGGTCCTTTCCGTGATATTGCTCTTGGATGTTATCTTTTGACAAAATTAAAGAATCCGGCTGGTGTTGTTATTAAGATTTATTCTAGTAATTTTGAGGCTGTGACTGCTTTTGAATATGGTTTTTTGGGTTTGAATGATAAAATTAAAATCCCCGATCCTAAAGACAAAGACAACCAGATTATTGAAACATCGGTAGGGCGGATTATTTTAAACTCCAATTTGCCTCTTAATTATCCCTATGTCAATAAGCTCATAGACAATAAAGGCCTTAAAGCCCTGGTCCGGGACATAATTGAAAAATATCCGGGGCAGGAATCCATTGATGTCTTGGATAAAATCAAAGAAATGGGCTTTGAGCAATGCACCTTATCTGGGATAAGTTGGGGGATGGATGATTTGATTGTCCCTCGAGAAAAGGAAAAAATAATCATTCAGGCGGAGAAAGAAGTTGAAAAAATTGAAAATCATTACGAAAAAGGCCTGTTGAGCCAAGAGGAAAAAAACTCGCAGAAAATTTTAGTTTGGCACGGAGTGAAAACAAAACTGGAAACCCTCTTGAAAACAACCCTGCCGGAAAATGGGCCGGTTTTATCCATTATTAACGCCGGAGCCAGAGGGACATGGGCTCAACCAGTCCAAATGGCCGGGATGAAAGGATTGGTTAATAACCCGGCCGGCGACATAATTGAATTGCCGGTGAAGTCTTCTTTTGTTGAGGGGTTTAGTGTTTTAGAGTATTTCATCTCAACCCACGGAGCCAGAAAGGGGACGGCTGATACGGCTTTGAGGACTTCCTCGGCCGGTTATTTGACCCGACGTCTCGTTGATGTTGCTCATGATGTAATAACCTTTGAGAAAGATTGCGGTGATAAGAAAGGGATTATAGTTTTAAGAAAAGACGCCGAAGATATAGAACAAGATTTTATCTTCAAGATCGTTGGAAGAGTTTGCTTGGAAGATATAAAAAAAGGGAAAACTACCATTTTAGAAAAAGGAAAAGTTGTTACCTGGCAGCAGGCTAACCAAATTATTAAAGAAGAAGTCCCCGAGCTTTTGGTCCGTTCGCCCTTGTCCTGCAGGAGCGCTCGCGGGGTCTGTCAGCATTGCTACGGTTGGGATTTGACAAGGAATCAGCTGGTCAAACTGGGCGAAGCGGTTGGCGTTGTGGCGGCTCAGGCCATTGGAGAACCGGGAACCCAGCTGACTCTGAGGACCCATCACTTAGGTGGGGTCGCTGGATTAGGAGATATCACTCAAGGACTGTCAAGAATTGAAGAAATTTTTGAAGCTAGGTCGCCCAAAGGAGAAGCAGTAATGTCTTTAACCGATGGAAAAGTTATAAAGATTGACGAAGAAAACAAAACAATAACAATTCAACCCTTGGTCAAAGAAAAATCGGTCAAAAAATCAAGCGATGAAAAAACTGAACCGATTGAATATAAAATTCCCAATCGGGTGGTTATGTTGGTTGGGGTAGGCGACCAGGTGCAAGAGAATCAGCCGTTATGCCAGGGAAATCTGGATTTGAAAAAACTCTATAAATCAAAGGGCTTGCTGGCCGTCCAGCGCTATATTTTAAAAGAAGTCCAGCAGATTTATGCCTCTCAAGGGATTGATATTCATGACAAGCACATTGAAGTTATAATCCAAAAAATGTTATCTAGGGTCAGAATAAAAGAGGAAGGTCAGTCCGATTGGATTGGAGGGGAGATTGTTGAATTATCAATGTTCCAAGAAGAAGTGGATCGACTTAAAAAAATGAAAAAAGAACCGCCATCAGGAACTCAAATATTATTGGGGATATCAGAGGTGGCTTTGGCATCAGAATCTTTTTTATCAGCCGCTTCCTTCCAGCAAACCTCGCGAGTGCTTATTAAAGCCTCTTTGGAGGGCAAGGAAGACCGGCTCCGGGGCTTGAAAGAGAACGTTATCATCGGCAAACTTATTCCTGTCGGCACCGGATTCCATAAAAATCAATAGGTTTGTCAGAATAAACCTGTTGGGTGGGTGATAATTTTCGTGACGAAATCAGATATGGAACAGCGGTAAAAACCGCCTAATTTTACCCTAAAATAAATGGCTAAAATGGCCATTTTAGCCATTTATTGGTTAAAGGTATGGCTATTTTTATAGAGAATTTCTCTTCTAAAGTACTTATCCCCAGAGGATAATAATACCCTGTTTTAAAAGCTTTTAAAACAGGGTATTATTATCAACACATCTTTTACAGCTCTCTTGGTTTTCTCCTCTGTGGCGTGTTTAATCGCAGTCGGCTTTTACTTCCGGGTCAGACGGGGTTTCCTGTAAGGAAGTAAAAATAAACATATCTCTAATTCGAGCGAATTAGAGATATGTTTATTTTTTTAATAGAAATCCCTTGGCTTACCCTCGGGGCGCTGAGGTTGCTTCGTAGAGGTCGGGCGTCTATGTGATTCGTAGAGATCGCTCGTCTACCGTCTTTGGCGAGATAAATTTTACGATCCTGGGCCTTAGCAAAAATCTTTCGGCATACATTACTTCGTCAGTATGCCTCAATTGGGGGTGCTCTGGCGGTGAGCAAGGCGGGGGCAGAAAGAGTTATCCACAGGATGGACGCTCTTTTTTAAAAGTTAAAAAAATTATAGAATAAAGTAATTACATAGGATTTTTAAATAACTTGTTTAAAGCCAAGCTTTTTATTTCAATCTTATTAACTGCTTTTGCTTTATGGTTGCCTCCGGCGGTTTTTGCTTCTACGACCGACGGCACCCTTGACGGATACGCTTGGTCCTCTAAAATCGGATGGATAAATTTTGGCGTTGCCGGCGGCAACGGCCATATAACTGATTTTGTTCTTACCGGTTACGCTTGGTCGGATCAGATAGGATGGATCAATCTTAATCCGACCAACAGCGGAGTAAAAAACAACGGCAAAGGCGATCTTTCCGGCAAGGCATGGGCCCAAGGTTTTGGCTGGGTGGATTTTGAAAACGTTGCCGTCAGCGATGTCGGCGTTTTTTCCGGCACGGCTTCAGGTGACAACAATATAACTATTGATTTTAGTTGCTACTACCGGTGCCATGTCAGCACCGACTGGCGGTCAGAAACTGTTCGTCCCACCCTTGGCGGAGCCGTAAGGGAATACGGTTCTCCCCGGGGGCCCTTTGATGCCTTAATAAACGAGGGGAGTCAGTACACAAGCAGTTCAGCTGTTGAACTTTCTTTAATCGGCGGGATTGACGCCTCAAAAGTTGTCGTCTCTAATTCGTCTGATTTTTCCGAGGCCGTTCCCCAAGATTACCAAAAAACAAAACAATGGATTTTGCCTCAAGGAGACGGGCAAAAAACCGTCTATATTAAATTTTTAACTTCTTACAATACCGAATCCCAAGTTCTCTCCCGCAATATTATTCTGGACACCAAGCCTCCGGAAATAAAAATAACAAACCGGAAAGAAATTTACGGCGCCGATGAAGAAGTTATTATTGGCGGCACAACCGAGAGCAATGTTAAAATTATCTTGGTTCTTGATGTCAGTAAAGAAGGCTTTATCCGAGCCGATCAAGAGGGCAATTGGGTTATCAACTTAGGTCAATTGTCTCTTGGGCTGCATTCTCTTTTTTTGACTGCCCAGGATCTTGCCGGCAATAAAAGCAAAGCAATAACCGTTAACTTATTGGTCCAAGAAAAATTAGCGGTTCCTGAACCCGATGTGACTCTTGCTCCTCCCTTGCCTCCTATTGTCCGTCAGCTGGAAAAAGCCATCGGTTTCTTCGTCCCCAAGATTTTTCAGCCAAGAGAAAAACCTTTCCCCCGCGTCGTCATAACCGTTCCCAAATTAGCTCCCTTGGCTTTGAGTGGTTCTCTTCCCCTTGTTTCAACCCTGACTTTAGGGAGGCTGGTCTTGACTCCTTTGCCGTCGGACATAAAATTGCTGGCTCAAAAATTCCCCCAAGTGAGCAAGGTCCTTGCCGAAGTCGGCGTCAAAAAATTTCCTGACATTTTCAAACTGGAAAACGCCAAGTTGAAATTACCGACATTAACCGAAGCCGTTTTGCAAAAAGAAGGCATAACCGGCCAAAAAATTGCTGTTTTAAAGGGGATTCCAGTTGAGGCCTTTTCAGCCACCGCCAAAACAAGATTTCCTTCGGAAATTGTTTTTGCCAAAGCCGGCAACGGATTGATTGATTTTGACATAGCTTTGTCGCTTAACCAGCAGGGGAGGATTGAACAGAAAATAGAGACGGTAGTCGGCTCGCCTTTGCAATTGGTGGTTAAAACTGACCAACCGGTCAAAAGCGTCCGGGGGTACATTGTTTTTAAATCTAAAAAGCCTGGCCAGTCGTCCTTTAAGGTTCCGTTAAACGAATTGACCAATTCTCCCCTTTTTGTCTATCCTTATTTCTTAGCTCCGGCAGCCCTTAGCAATCAACTTGTTGTTGAAAACGATTACCAAAAACCCCCATTATTGCCAAGCCAAACCATCCAGCTGAATGAATCCGAAACTAAAAACGGGGAGGGCGTTCAGCCCGTTGAAACAAGATTGGTTTTGGCTGATTTTGAATATCAGCCCAAAGGAGAAGGGGTTTATGTGGCTGATATTCGCTCACCTCTTGTTGACGGTGAATACGAAATTATCACCTTAATAGATTACGCTGATGCTTCGGAAACCAAAGAGATAATATTGATAACCGTTGTTGACCCCGAGGGTTATATCTATGAAATGGACGGCGATCTTCAAACCCGCGTTGCCGGAGCAATCGTGTCGCTCTACTGGCTGAATCCGGAATTAAAACAGTACGAATTATGGCCGTCTAAAGATTTCCAGCAGGAAAACCCCCAGACAACCGATGTTAGAGGGACCTATTCATTTTTGGTTCCCAACGGCTTTTATTATTTAAAGGTCGACGCGCCCGGTTATCTCAGTTATGACGGCCGGCCCTTTGAAGTCAGGGAGGGCAGAGGCATCCACATCAATATTGAATTGAAAACAAAATACTGGCTCTTGAGAATATTTGATTGGAAAACCTTTTTGCTTATTGTTATCATCTTAATGATAGGATATAACTTTTACCGGGATAAAATGCGGGAGAAAAAATCATCGGAAAGCATTGGGCAATCTTCAGGGGGTTCGGGCTTCTAAAAAATTGCCTCCAATGAAAATAAAATATTATGGTTTTTAATAATATAAAAAACGGAAACAAAGAAAATATGGGGCAGATCCAGAAAAGCGAGGGCGCCAATGTCATATATAAAATATCAAAAATGGAATTTAACGATTCCATTCTCAAACATAAAAAAAGCATTATTTTTGGGCTCATAATTTTAATCCTTCTGTTTGGAGGTGTCTTTTTTGGAGTGAAGTATTTTTCCCAGCTTAATGAAATAGAGGGGTTGCAAAAAGAGTTGGCGGTAAGGCAAACCAATGAGAGGGTGGTGAATTTTTTAGCTGTTTTTATCCAGAAAGTTTTGAGGGCGGAGAAGGAAGTTTCTTTTGAAGACAGACTGAAGCTGGAAAATACAATTCGGGATATTAATGACCCGGAAATTTTATCTGAATGGGAAAAATTCACCGGGAGCACAAATGAATTCCAGATTCAGGAAGGAGTCAAAGATTTGCTTGAAGTATTGGTCAAAAAAATCTCCTATTAGCTCTTCACTTTTTAGACACTTTTTTAGGCAATCTTAATGGGGTTACTGGGTAAAAAGAGTCCTAAAAAGTGAAGAGCTACTGACTACTAACACATAGGTTAATAAAGCAAAAATTTCAGATTTGAGGGTAGTGGGCCGTCCTGGAACCCGAAAAAACCGCCAATGTATCGGTTGATACATTGAGGATTTTTTCGGGTGAAGGACAAGCAATGTCCCAAATATGGAGTTTTTGGTGTTAAGCTATGGGTTAATAGTCAGTAAAATGCTAAGCCAAAAAAGACAGTTAGCCACTGACGAAATATACCATATTTGTTATAGGGCTGTTGGTGACTCCACTATTTTTAATGACGGCAATGACCATTACCGCGGCGTTTTTGCTTTATATGAATTTAATAATTCGGATTCAGTAGAAATTTGGAAACGTCGCCGAGATCGAATTGTTGAAAAAATTATTGAAAAGAAACAACAAGCAAGTCCAAGTTCGGTGGGTCCAAGTTCGGGGGATCTCCGACATCCCCCGAACTTGCGTTATTTTAATGTTGATAAAAGGGATAAATTCGTTGAAATCTTGGCGTTTTGTTTCATGCCAAATCACATTCACTTATTGCTAAAACAAATAAAAGACAATGGGATAACGAGATTTATGCAAAAAATGGGCGGCGGATACGCAAATTATTTCAATAGAAAATATAGCTTGTCCTCCTAACTTTTTAATTTATGTGGTACGTATACATTTTAAAAAGCAGACAATATAAATGGTTTTATGTAGGAATTACAAATAATTTACAAAATAGGTTTAAAATGCATAATCTAGGAAAAGTAGGTTCTACAAATAATTTTAAACCATTTATATTAATATTCTATGAAGCTCACATAAGTAGATATGATGCTGCTAAAAGGGAGAAATTTCTTAAAACAGGATGGGGTAAGCAGTGGATAAAAAAAACTCTGGCAAATTACTTTTTATCCTCCTAAATTTTCTAAAAGAAAACTTGGGAAGATAAAGAATTAAAAAGTTAGGAGGATAAAGGCCATTTGTTTAACCAGTTTAAAGCAATCCATATTGAAACCGATGACCAGTTAAAAAATGTAGTAACCTATATCCATTGCAATCCAATATCACTTATAGAGCCAGGCTGGAAAGAAAATGGAATTAAAAATCCAAAAAAAGTTATTAAATTTTTGGAAAATTACAAATGGTCGAGTTATCAGGATTACATTGGAATTAAAAACTTTCCATCGGTAACATCAAGAGATTTTATTTTGGAGGCTATGGGTGGCATAGATGGCATAAAAGATTTAATGGCAAACTGGATAAATTACAAGGCAAAATTAAGGTCGGAATTAAAAAAATTTCCTGATATTTTTCTGGAGTAAAAACTCGGGTGACCTCCGAGGTCACCCGAAGCTCTCCGACGCCGGCCATCTTTAGCAGATTGGGGCGACCTCGGAGGTCGCCCCAATCTGTCATTGAAACTTGGGGGAGTTATCCACAGAAAGCAGATTTATTGACAGACTATTTTGTAGTATAATCAGGGAATAAAAAATCACTTTTCAAAGTGATTAGATGCTCAAAGATAAAAAGATAATTAGATGCCCAAAAGCAATAAAATAAAAATAACCGTTGCCGAAGAAGAAAAACCGACCGAAGTTCTGGAGATTGCCCGTAATCCCTTAAAAAAACTCTTTATTCATTCAGCCAGCGGGATTGTCGCCGGCTTGATTTTGTCGTTTGGCCTGTATGTGATTGCCGCTCCGCCAACAAGCAAATATACGCCGGGCGAAACCATCAACCCGACTTGCGGTCCCACCGACATTAACTGCGGTGTTATCGCCTCCGTGCCTTACACCAACGCCGATTCAAATGTTGATCTCGGTTCAAAAAACCTAACCACTACCGGCGCAGGGAGTTTAGGGTCGCTCACTCTTACGACAACAGCCCTGACCGTCGGCAATGGCGGCACTGGCACCGGCACTCAGTTTACCGCCGGCTCAGTTGTATTCGCCGGCTCATCCGGCATCTACAGCCAAGATAACTCTAATCTTTTCTGGGACGACACTAACAATAGGTTGGGCATCGGGACAGCGAGTCCGGCTGGACTTTTCCATGTTTCATCCGATACGGCGGCTGCGGGACTTTCCTACTTCACCCAAGCCAACGCCTCGGCCGATGGTTTTGACCAGAACTTTAGAAAAGCCAGAGGCACTGGAGCAAGCCCCACCGTCATCACAACAGCCGATGAGTTGGGAGTCATCAACTTTACCGGCTACGGGGGTGCGGCAGGCTACATCACAGGAGCCGCCATCAAGGGTATTTCCAGCGGCACCATTGCCGACAGCCGAGTGCCCGGGCAACTATCCTTCTGGACAGGCACTAATGCGGCTTCGAGCGTGCTGACGGAACGAATGACGATTGATAATGCTGGCA
>Ga0213870_1000459_pt1 | contig 19222 bp, 15 predicted proteins | sample WICALVC2017_Meta_FD_160119 | JGI IMG/M metagenome (GOLD analysis project Ga0213870, IMG submission 160119) | Freshwater microbial communities from subterranean cave lake in Wind Cave National Park, South Dakota, United States - WICALVC2017 | ecosystem: Environmental > Aquatic > Deep subsurface >... | reverse complement strand
TTGTTGTAGAAAAAAACGAGCAAGTAGGAGGTTTAGCCCAAACAATTCAGATAAATGGTTTTAGATTTGATACAGGGCCGCATCGTTGGTACACCAAAAGTAATATGGTTAATGATTGGATGCTTAAACTTTTGGGAAGTGAAGTTATTAAAGTACCAAGGATTACTAGAATTTATTTTGATAAAAAATTTTTCTTTTATCCCATTAAATTAACTAATGTACTTACCGGAATTGGGCCCTGGAAAGCGTTTAGAGCAATTGTCGATTACGTTATTGCAAGGCTAAAATCGAGATTCCTTGAACCTAAACTTTTTAATATGGAGGATGGGTATATTAATCAATTTGGAAAAACTTTATATGAAATTTTTTTTAAACGTTACAGCGAAAAACTCTGGGGGGTTGATTGTAAAAAAATTTCAATAGATTGGGTAGGACAGAGAACAAGAGGAATTAATATTCTCACTATTATTAAAGACACTTTTTTTAAAAGCAAAAATGTAGTTTCCTTAGTAGATGAATTTTCTTACCCAAAAAGCGGTGTCGGCCGGATAGCCGAAAAATTAGCCCAAAAAGTGAAGAAAAATGGTGGAGAAATTCTTACAAACACAGAAGTAATAGGGATTAATAAAAAAAATAACCAGATTATTTCAATAGAAATAAAAAAAGCCGGCAGAAAAATAACACTCCAAGGAGATTATTTTATTTCAAGTATCCCTCTAAATATATTAACAAATATTATTATTCCTCCAACAGATAATAATATTTTGAAAATAGCCAGTAATTTACAATATAGAGACGAATTACAAGTAGCTTTATTTGTAAATAAAACACATATAACGAATGATACATGGATATACGTACATCCCAAAGAGATTCCCTTTATGAGAATAATGGAAATGGATAATTGGAGCGATGTATTATCGCCACCCGGTACTACTACTTTAGTATTCGAAATTGCCTGCAACCAAGGGGATAATTTGTGGAAAAAATCTGATAAAGAGATAATTGATCTGATTATAAATTCTTACATTAAGGAATTTAAATTAATAGGAAAAAACAACATAATAAGCGGTTACGTGCATAGAGTTCCAAAAGAATATCCGGTTTATCACCTAGAATATAAGAATCATGTTGATATGATTAAAAAATATTTGCAGCAAGTTACTAATCTGCAAATAGTGGGGAGAAACGGTACTTTCAGGTACAATAATATGGATCATTCTATAGAAATGGGTCTATACGCTGCTTGGAATATTATTTCAGGAAAAAATAAATTTGATATAGAATCAGTTAATATTGAAAGAGAGTATTTAGAAGAAAAAAGAATTGAGAATATAGAGGACGAGATATTAGAGGAAACTTCTACTGACTGACAATGAAGGTTGTTGCAGTAATGCCTGCTTATAATGCAGAAAAAACTCTTGAGAAAACCTATAGAGATATACCCAAAAAGTATGTTGATGAGATTATAATTGTCGACGATGATAGTCGCGATAAGACCGTTGATATAGCCAAACAGCTAGGGTTACCTGTCCTTGTCCATAAAAAAAATCTTGGCTATGGAGGAAATCAAAAGACTTGTTATACAGAAGCTTTGAAGCGTAAAGCTGATATAATTGTCATGATTCACCCGGACTATCAATATGATGCACGCCTTACAGATCTTCTTATTGCTCCGATACAAAAAGGAATATCAGATATAATGCTTGGCAGCAGAATTAGAAGTAGAAAAGAAGCGCTAGAAGGAGGAATGCCTGCTTATAAGTATTTTTTCAATAGAATTCTGACCTTAATTGAAAATTTAATGCTCGGCCTTAATCTCTCAGAATTTCATACCGGTTTTCGGGCTTTTAAAAGAGAAGTACTGGCAACTTTACCTTTTCAAAAATTTTCAAACGACTTTGTTTTTGATCAACAAATTCTAATTTCTGCACATGCTGCAGGTTACCGCATTGGAGAAATAGCGGTACCGGTTCGTTATTTTCCCGAAGCTTCATCAATTAATTTCACTAGATCTTTACGATATGGATTGATGATACTTTATACACTGATACTTTACTTATTATTTAAAATTGAAATAAAAAATAAAATATTTAGAGTATGAGAAAAATCGACTGGCTAATAATTTTTTTTATCATTGTTTCTTCAGTTTTTAGCCTTAAGGACTTATTTAAGCCCAATTTTTACACTAGTCACGACGGGATACACCAAGTGGTGAGGCTTTATTACTTCGACCAAGCGTTGCGAGACGGCCAAATACCTCCTCGTTGGGCTGGAAGTCTTCTTAATGGGTATGGTTATCCATTATTTGTTTTTTCATACCAGTTCCCGTGGTTTATAGCCGAACCTTTACATCTTTCGGGATTATCAATATTTGATAGTATCAAGATGACTTTTCTTGTCGGATTCATGTTATCGGGCGTTACTATGTATATATTTCAAAAAGAACTTTTTGGGAGGCTAGCAGGTTTTGTTGGCACCATATTGTATCTTTATGCTCCCTACAGGTTTTCTAATATTTTTGTAAGAGCGGCAATCGGAGATGCCACTTCCTTTATATTTCCACCACTTTTATTCTTGGCATTATACAAAGTGAGAAAATCGAAAAATCTAGTTTGGACTTGGATAGTTATAGCTTCGTTAAGTTTGTCTGCAATACTTCTTTCACACGCGATGGTATTTTTATTTTTTTTGTTAAGCTATTTAATATACGCGCTCTTCTTTTTTATATTCTCGCGAAATAAAAAATTATTTTTTATTTCAAATATATTTATCATTATCCTTGGTTTTGGTATAGCCAGTTATTATTTCATTCCATCTCTAGTTGAAAGAAATTTCACCAAATTTGACCAAATTATGAGTAGTGCATTTATCGGGAAGGCAGTTTTGAACTTAAAGGATCTATTATATTCACCATGGGGTTATGGAATGATGCATGCAAAAGAGGGAGGTATGTCTTTTCAAGTGGGGATTGCTCAATGGATAGTAGTTTTTTTATCGACAATTTTGATTATTATATTTTTAATAAAAAGACTAAAAAGAGCAAAATTTGATAATTTGCTAGAAGGAGTGTTTTTTTTAATGTTATTTATTTTATCCATATTAATCATGCTTCCAGTCTCCAGATCTTTTTGGCAGATTTTGAGTAAGTTTGTTTTAATTGATTTTCCTTGGCGGATACTGGCTTTGACTATTTTTTCGGCTTCTATATTAGCAGGATTTGTAATTTCAAGGATAAAGTTTCGATATTTTTTTACCATTTTAATAATAGTTTTGGCTATTTATGGAAATCGAAACCATTTAAGAATTAATAAGACTCTAGATTGGTCCCTACCTTTTTATCTTCAACTTGAAAAAACCACAAATAGCTATGATGAATATACTCCAAGGTGGGTTAGAAGTGATATTGTTGAGAAGCCGAGACCAAAGATAGAGCCATCTGACAAAAATGCTATAGTTAAGATTAGCAAAAGCAAGTCTAACCTATTAGAGTTTACAATTTCCACAGACCTGGGAGGATTGGTGCGGTTAAACTCCATCTACTACCCGGGCTGGAATGTTTTTTTAAACGATAGAGAAGTAAATATATCATATGATAGTGGTTTGATTGAGTTTATTATCGATAGAGGAGAATCGAGGGTTGTAGCAAAGTTTACCGAGACACCTCTCAGGAAAACTAGTAATATAATAAGTCTATCTAGTCTAGGTATTATCTCGTTTATTTTCATAAATCAAGTAAAAAGAAGTATATTTATTATTAAAAATTCCAGCACCAAAAGATGAGTAAAATCTCGATAGCTATTGCAACTTTTAACGAGCAAGACAATCTTGGTCGTTGTCTTACAAGTGTTGCGGATTGGGTTGATGAAATTATTGTTGTTGATGGATCGTCATCGGATAAAACAACGGAAATTGCAAGAAAATATAAAGCAACTGTAATTATTACAAAAAACCTAACTAATTTTCACATCAATAAACAAAAAGCAATTGATGCTTGCATTGGGGATTGGATTTTACAACTTGATGCAGATGAAATCGTTACAAGTGAGTTAAAAGAAGAAATTAGAGAAGTGATTAATCAACCAACAGCCAAAGACCAAGAGCCAATAGCTGGGTTCTGGATTCCCAGGAAAAATTATTTTTTAGGAAAATTTTTAGAGAAGGGTGGCCAATATCCAGATTACACTCTGAGATTATATAGGAAAGGTAAAGGAAAACTTCCAGCCAAAAGTGTTCATGAACAAGCTCAAGTTGAAGGAAAAGTAGAATATTTTAGAAATCCGCTTCTTCATTATCCTTATAAGAACTTTAGCGAATATTTATTACATTTTGATCGCTATACAACCATTTTTGCCCAGGAATTTGAGGAACAAAAATTGAAGCTTGGATTATTAACATCTTTTAAATATTGTATTTTTTTGCCCAAGTATTGGTTTTTTCTGACTTTTTTTCGTCACAAGGGTTTTGCAGACGGATTTCCAGGTTTTGCGTTTTCACTATTTTCAGCTCTCAGATTTCCAGCCGCATATATAAAATATTGGGAAAAACAATTGGATAGGGTCGGACCCTGATAAGTGTCCGACCCTTTCAACAAAAATATGAAAGTTGCCCTTATCAAACCTCCGTTCATCGGTCATACGCATCGGGGAACGGGAGTGTATGCAGTACAATTATTCAAGGCAATTAGTCAATTTAATGAAGCTGATATTGAGTTTGTCAATTACAAAGATAACCTTGAGCGATTTGAAGTTATTCACTACCCATACTTCGACCCCTTTTTTTTAACCCTTCCTGTTATTAAGAAAAAGCCAAGAGTGGTTACTGTTCATGATTTGATTCCATTAAAATTTCCAAGATTTATGCCAGCCGGTTTAAGAGGTAGGCTCAAATGGCAATTGCAAAGATTCTCTCTACTGCAAGCAAATACCATTATTACTGATTCAAATGCATCAAAAGATGATATAAAAAAATATACCGGAATTGTTGATACAAAAATAAAAGTTATATATCTTGGAGTTGGAGAAGAATTTAAACTCATTAGATCTGCAATTATTTTAGATAAAGTCAGAAAGAAATATAATTTACCACAGGAATTTATACTCCACGTCGGTGACGTAAATTACAATAAAAATATTTCTAATTTAATTCAGGCATTTGGTTTAGTAAGTAAAAAATTCCCTTCATTGCATCTTTTATTGATAGGTAATGGTTTCGTTAATCCTTCTAATCAGTTAACAGAAGTTTTTTCTACCATTAACACCTTAAGACTAAATGATAAAATTCATCGTATTTCTCATATAGTAACCTCTGACTTAGTTGCAATATACAACTTAGCCAGTCTTTATTCTCAAGTCTCGTTTGCTGAGGGTTTTGGTTTACCTGTACTTGAAGCAATGGCCTGTGGAACTGCAACTGTTGTTAGTAATGTTTCAAGTTTACCTGAAGTAGTTGGAAGCGCAGCATTGTTAGTGGATCCCTATAACATTGAAAGTATTGCGGATGGAATCTTAACTTTATTAAACGATAAATCGGCAAGAGATAAAGTAATTAATAACGGTTTGGAAAGAATAAAATTATTTAACTGGGGAAAGTGTGCACAAGAAACTATAATTGTATATGAAAGTATTGCCAGGTAATATTCTTTTGATCTTTATTATATGGAGAACTTTCCTCTTTTTACTCGCATGGTTGGGTCAATTATTACTACCATTTGCTCCAAGTTTTCCTTATTCAGATGTACTGCTAATTCCATCTGGGTTGTCACAATGGATTTGGCCATTTGCAAATTTTGACGGAGTTCATTATCTAACGATTGCCAAATTTGGGTACTCAGCTCAGTTTACTCAGGTATTTTTTCCTTTGTATCCACTACTCCTAAAATTTCTTATGTTCATTTTTCCATTTTTAAACCCTATTATAATCGGATTATTTATTTCTAACCTATTTTTTTTACTATTACTATTTATTCTCTGGAAATTGTTAAAACTGGATTATAAAAGTAAGCAAATTAATTGGATATTGTTATTCTTCATTTTCTTTCCCACTTCATTTTTTTTCGGTAGTCTTTATACCGAAAGTCTTTTTTTCCTACTGGTGATAAGTAGTTTCTATGCTTCACGGGCCAAAAAATGGTGGATTGCCGCAATTCTTGGTACATTAGCTTCTGCTACAAGATTTGTAGGGATATTTTTACTTCCAGCACTTTTATGGGAATGGAATACGGAATTTAAAATTAAAAATTTAAAATTAAAAATTATCACCGCAACTCCGGGATCCCGCTACAGCGGGACAAAACAAGATACAAAATTATTAAAATTTATTAAAAGCATTTTCCATTTTCCATTTTCAATTTTGCATTCACCTATATTATATTTAGTTCCACTAGGATTATTAAGCTATATAGTTTATTTACAAGTAGTCTTTGGTGATCCCTTATATTTCTGGCATGCGCAACCTATATTTGGAGCGCAAAGAAGCGGGGAGGCAATAATACTGTTACCTCAGGTGATTTGGAGATATTTCAAAATACTTGCAACTGTACCAAATTATCAATATGATTTTTGGGTGGCCGTTTGGGAACTATCTAGTATAATAATTTCATATTTACTGCTTATCATTGCTACTGTTCTAAAAGTTAGACCGTCCTATTTAATATTTAGTTTTTTAGTGGTTACAATTCCAACACTTACTGGCACTTTATCCAGTATGCCCCGCTATATTTTGCAAGCCTTTTCAATATATATAGTCTTAGGAATGATCAAAAGTACAGCAATAAAAATTAGCCTGCTTTTTTTTAGTATTCTACTTCTAGCTCTTTTTACCATTCTTTTTACTAGCGGCCGTTGGGTTTCATGATAAAATACGGTCAAGAATTATGAAATTGCTAGTAGGAGTTCCAGCATACAACGAAAGTGAGATGATTGGTAAAGTCTTAAGATCTCTACCAGAGAAGCTTTCAAAAATTTCAAAAATAGATATTTTGGTGGTTGACGATGGTTCAACCGATGATACAGGTAAAATATCAAGACTTGCAGGAGCGACCGTTTTAACTCATTTATTAAATAGGGGATTAGGAGGAGCTCTGAAAACTATTTTTGCTTATTCTCATGCTAAAAAGTATGATATTTTAGTTACATTTGATGCAGATGGGCAACATAAAGCAGATGATTTACCAAAAATTATTCAACCAGTTAGCATCGGTCTTGCTGATGTTGTAATAGGTACAAGATGGAAAGATTCAAAAATAAAACCAATTACTAGGCTTTTAGTCAATAAAATTGCGAATGTTGTGACTTACCTTCTTTTTGGGGTTTACACGTCCGATTCCCAATCGGGTTTTCGAGCATTTAATAAAGAAGCTATTGAAAAGATTAAATTAAAAACAGATGGAATGGAAGTGTCTAGCGAATTTTTTAAAGAAATAAAAAGAAATAAATTGCGTTTTACCGAAATTCCTATTGAAACTATTTATACAGATTATTCAAGAGCAAAAGGTCAAAAGTTTAGTGATGCACCAAATGTACTTTTTCGATTACTGCTGAGATTGTTAGAGTAATATGTCATTATCACTTACACAAATAATTCTTACAGTATTTTTAACATTTGCCCTAAGTAGAGTATTTCTTCGCTTTAGAGGTGGGAACTTATCGCTTTTTGGTTTCATATTTTGGAGCTCTTTATTTGGAATGGCAATTGGCATAGTCCTTTTTCCTGAAATAACTGGAAAAATAGCAAGATCCGTGGGTATTGGACGTGGGGCTGATGCTGTTGTTTATACTTCAATTGTACTTATTTTTTACCTGGTTTTTCGTTTATATATTTATCTTCAAGATATAAGACAGGAAATCACAACATTAATACGAAAATTAGCGCTGAAGCAACTGTCAGAAAAAAATGCTAAAAAAACTACCAAAGATTAGCATCATAACGCCTTCATATAATCAAGCAAACTATATAGAAAGAACAATCCTTTCGGTGCTATCACAGAATTATCCAAACGTTGAATACATTGTAATGGATGGAGGATCAAATGATGGTACAATAAACATCCTTAATAAATATCAAAAGCGATTAAAATGGTTTTCCAAGAAAGATAAAGGACAATCTAACGCACTTAATAATGGATTTAAAATAGCCAGTGGAGAAATATTCGCCTATATAAATTCTGATGATTATTATGAAACAGGTGCATTTAAAACGGTGTCAGAATTTTTCCAACGAAATAGAGACGCAAAATGGGTGACTGGTAATTGTAGAATAGTTGATAGCATGGGATCAGAAGTTAGAAATTTAATTAAAGTGTATAAAAAATTATTTCTGAAATATATACGATATTATCCTTTATACTACATTGTTCAATTCATACCACAACCTTCAACTTTTTGGAAAAGAGAAGTGATGCAAGATATAGGCTATTTCGATGAGTCCCTAAATTACGATATGGATTATGATTTTTGGTTAAGAGTCTGGAAAAAATATAAACTAAGTTATATTGATCATAATTTAGCATCATATAGAATTCATGATAGAGCAAAAGCAGTACTTTCTCCTGAAACTCAGTTTAAAATAGAGTATGAGATTGCCAAGAGACACACAGATTCTAAGATTTTACTGTTAATGCATCAATTTCATTTTCGAATTGCTCTTTTTTTCTATAGACTATTTTTTATAAAAAAATGAAACTTGTACTCATCAATCCCAATCTTACAAGACCAGTAGGAGACCTTTTAGGAAGCGGTGTGCCCTATATGCCGGTAGTTTTAGCATATGTTGCCGGAAACCTAAAAAAAGAGGGAGTTGAGTTTGAACTTATTGATGCCTTCGGTGAAGCTCCTGAAAAAATAAGGAAAGAAGGTGACTTTTGGGTGCATGGTTTGAAAGAAAAAGAGATAGTGGAGAAGTTGAAAACAGAAAAATTTGATATCATAGTCATCTTTGGACAATCTATAATGTCATTTGATACCTTATGTAAAATTATAAAAACTATAAAACATGATATTCCAGATATACCAATTATTGTTATAGAAAACACCCAGGCTGTTACCGCCTTTTCGCTTAAAGCGGCAGCAAAAGAACTATTTGATGCAGGTGCCACTTTTCTCTTAGCTGGTGAGACAGACAGAACACTTATTAAGTTTAGTCAATATTATAAAAAAGGAAAAATTGACAATAGTATACCTGGCCTAATCGTAAAAAAGGGAAAGAAGATTTTAGCGAATGATATTGACTTTATACAAGATTTAGATAATTTACCATATCCTGCATGGGAACTTTTTCCCATAGAAAATTATTGGAAGTTAGGCTACGCACATGGGCCAATGTCGGCAAAATACTTAACTATCCTCACATCACGAGGCTGTCCATATAACTGCGCATTCTGTGTAGTCCCTGCGACAAATTATAGGAGGTGGCGGTTTAGATCTGCCAAAAATGTGGTTGATGAATTAGAATTCTTGCAAAAAAAATTCAATGTATCGGAATTTCACTTAGAAGATTTAAACTCTGGAATGAATAAGTATAGAATGCGAGAGATCGCCAAAGAAATAGTAGCGCGAAATCTTAAATTAACATGGAAAATTGTGGCGGGAACAAAAATTGAACATTTGGCTGACAAAGAAACGCTTCTCTGGATGAATAGAGCAGGTTGTAAATATATATCCATATCTCCGGAATCCGGTTCGAAAAAAGTACTTAAACTCATGAATAAGCCGTTCGATCATAAGTTTGCCATCGAAATGATTGGCTATATGAATGAACTTAATATTTTCTCCCAAGCATGTTTCGTGCTAGGATTTCCAGGAGAAAAAAAAGAAGACTTGACTCTTACTAGAAATTATATTATTGAGCTTACGAAAAAAGGTATCGATGAGATAGCACTCTTTATCATGACTCCTATTCCTGGATCGGGAACTTTTGGGAAAATTAAGGGTTACAAAACATATTCAGAGCTAACATTTTCTCCATCATGGAGGGAAGATTATTCGCCACTTGCAAGCCTTCGTCTGAGGTACTATCTTATTTTTTTCATCTGTAAACTTTTCTTTCATCCACAAAAAGTAATGAGGCAACTATTCAATATTATTAAAAAACGTTTTGAGACTAAGATGGAGATGGTGTTTTATCGTACACTCAAAAATTTATGGATGCAGCAAAAAAGCCTCTTTTATCAGTAATTATCCCAGTTTATAACGAGAAAAATACAGTATGGAAAATGATAGAGAAAGTATATAATGTGGAAATTAATAAGGAGATTATAGTTGTCTGTGACGGTTCAGCTGATGGAACCCGTGAAGTGTTAAAAGAGCTTGAAAAGAAAGGAAAATTTAGAAAAACCACTTATCTCTACCATAAGAAAAATTTGGGAAAGGGTGCTGCCGTAAGAACAGGCTTAGATATTGCTCGTGGTGAAATTACCATTGTTCAAGATGCAGATTTAGAGCAAGATCCAGGAGATTACCATGCACTGATAAAACCAATAGTTTCTGGAAAGGAAAAAGTTGTTTTTGGATCTCGCTTTAAAAGTAGTAAGCCTAAACTTGTCTTGTTAAGTAAAATTGCCAATATGGTAGTTACATTTCTAGCAAACGCTTTGTACGATGCCGGTATAACTGATGCAGCATGTGGTTATAAAGTGATGCCGACAAGCCTTTATAGAAGTCTAAATCTTAAAAGTAGCGGATTTGACATCTGTCCAGAAACAATAGTAAAACTTAAAAAACGTAAGATTCCTATATATGAAGTTCCGGTAAAATTTTTCCCAAGAGGGAAAAAAAGTGGTAAAAAAATAAAATGGCAAGATGGTTTTGTAGCAGTATATAGCTATTTTAAATATCTGTTTATATGGAACTGACCGAAGTACCTTGTAATATATGTGACGGGAAAGAAGTTGAGGTTATTTTAACGCCCCAAGTTAAAAACATATCCTTTATGGAAGTTTTTTCTGCTGCAGGAGGAGTGAGAGGTACACAAAAGATAGTGAAATGTAAAAAGTGTGGATTAGTTTTCGTAAGTCCTCGTTTTCCTGAAGAACAAATAGAAAAGGCTTATCAGGAGGCATTTGATCATGGGTACTCATCGCAAGAATTAGGCAGAAAAATAACTTTTGAAAATGGTATTAAACTTATCGAAAGGCTATATGAAAAAAAGGGCAAAATTCTAGATATTGGAGCAGCCAATGGAGTATTTGTCGAAGTTAGTAAAAATCGCAGTTGGGTTGCTTACGGAGTAGAATTAAGTCAAGAACTTGCGAGGTCTGGAAAGAAGAAAGGTCTAAAATTCTATCAAGGTACACTTGAAAAACAAAATTTCCAAAATAACTTTTTCGATATCATCACTTACTGGGATGTGTTGGAACATGTTTATGATCCCAAAGAAGAATTAACTTTAGCCAATAAGTTACTAAAATCTGGCGGTTTACTCCTTATAAATTATCCTGATATAGGAAGTTTACCAGCAAGACTCACTGGTAAATACTGGTGGTTTTTTCTTTCTGTTCATTTATATTACTTTTCCAAAAATTCCCTGAACAATCTTTTAGCAAAAACAGGCTTTAAGACTATTTACTCAAAGAGGCATTGGCAGTATCTGGAATTTGGATACCTTGCAAATATGATTTCTCTCTACAGTAAGATAGTGAGTAGAATTCTTGTATATATCTTGAAAACTTTAAACGTCGATAGAAAGCTTATTCCTTATTACGCTGGTCAGTCAACAATTGTTGCTAGAAAACTATGAAAAAGAAACAGCCAAAGGCTATTATTTTGGGGGCTGGTGTAGCAGGATTGGCATCCGGTTGGAAACTATCCGAAGTTGGATATCAAATACTCGTTTTAGAGAAAAATCCATTCATTGGTGGTATGGCATCGTCATTCCGCTATAAAGATTTTACTCTTGACCATGGTCCACACAAAATTTTTACCCTTATGGAAGATGTTTTGAAAGAAGTTACTAATTTAGTAGGTAAAGATAATCTATTGGTTGTCAAAAAGAAAAGTCGAATCTATATGAACGGACGATTTCTCAACTATCCAGTAACTCTTGGTGAACTACTCAAAAAGTTAGGATTAACAACATGTATGGTCTGCGGATTGAGTTTCCTAAAAGGCCAGATTAAGTCACTTATCAGAAAACCTGTTGATCACTCATTTGAAGACTGGGTGATCAATCGATTTGGGTTTAAAATAAGTAATCTTATTTTTTCTCCCTATGCAAGAAAAATTTGGGGTGAACCCAAAAATTTGGCAGTTGAACTGGCTTCAACTAGAATTGCCGCCCCGAGTCTTTGGGAAATAGTAAGGCAAATGATTCTGAAATTACCTTCTAATTCGGTAATAAATGCAGATTATTTCTACTACCCCAAATATGGTGTTTGGGAAATACCAAAAAAAATGGCCGAACGAATACAAAAGAAGAAGGGAAAAATCCTAACCAATGAAACAATCACAAATATAAAGGTTGATAATGGAAAAGTAACAACAATTGATTATGGAGAAAGAAAAAAGGTAATCATAGGAGAAGATGATGTAATAGTTTCTACTATACCAATCCCTATTCTTTTAAGAATAATTTATCCTCCACCGCCAAAGGAAGTGTTTTTGGCCGCCCAAAAGCTAAAAACCAGAAATCTAATTCTTTTTTATCTTATCATTAACAAACAGTCAGTTAGTGATGATAGTTGGCTTTTTTTCCCAGAGTCGAAGTTTATTTTCAATAGAATATTTGAGCAGAAAAATTTTAGTAGTTATCTCATCCCAAAAGAAAAAACAACGCTTTGTATAGAAGTAACCTGCGATGCAGATAGTTCAACATGGAGGAAATCAACAGATGAAATCTATAAGACAATTATAGATCAACTAGAACATACTGGCTTGGTGAATAGAGATGAGGTTATAGAGTATTTCGATAAAAGACTATCCTTTGCTTATCCTATATACGATATCAATTTTCGCGATAACCTAGATAAAATATATAAGTTTGTTGACACCATAAAGAATATATATACAATCGGTAGACAAGGCGCCTTTGGTTACACAGGGACTTTAGATAGTATTGATATGGGATTTACTGTTGCAAGTTTTATTCAAAAACATCAAGCAAGAAGGGAATGGTCAAAAGCGAGAGAAAAGTTTACTTCCTATGTGGTGGTAGACTAATAAAATGCGTCTCCCAAAGTTTCTTTCAGACAATATATTCATAAAGATACTCTTTATAGGATTTCTTTTCCGAATAGTAATATTTAATCTATCCGATGGAGTGAGTTGGGATAGTTCTCGATATTTAGAGCAATCTGAAAACATATTAAGAGGACAAATCGGTCAATCAAGGAGCGAATTTGGCACTCTAGGTAGGTTTATTCTTCCTCCAATGTATCCTTTAGCAATAGCTATATTTGCTCAAGTATTTGGGTCAGTCATAACCTCAGGTAAAGTACTTTCCCTTCTAAGTTCCCTTGGAGTACTAGCATGTATCTACAACCTGGCAAGAAATGTATACGGAGAAAAAGAGGCAACAATTGCTACCCTTTTTGTCGCAATATATCCACAATCTATCTCAGATTCTGCAGAAATAGTAATAGAGCCATTTATTACATTGCTTTGTACTCTCGCGCTACTTTTCTTTTGGTACGGGTATAAAGAAAAAAGGGGAGTCTTTTTTCTTCTTTCCGGCATTGTTATGGCACTCGCATCAATTACAAAGTTTGTTATGTTTCCAGTATTTCTCGCTATGCTAATCACATTTGTTCTTTTGCGGTATATAAAGTTACACCACTTCTTCATCAACTGCATACCATTGGTCATTCTGGTTATCCTCTCTATCACTTGGCTCAAAACAGTATCCACTACTGATCTTTACAACTATCCCAAGTCGGTCTTAGTAGAAACTCTTTATTTAGAGGGTATTTTCCCCGAAGCATTAAGGCTCAACGAAAATGCTACATCACTGCGCTTTATGGATAACGCTTACTCCCATGGGAGTTTTTTGGCAGAAAGACCCACTACCTACGGATTTCTTGTTTTTAAATCAATCACGGCAGGTATAAGATGGCTTTTTTCAGGAACAATATACCTCTTGGTTATTACATTTTTTGCATTCCGCTATCTGATTTCACGAAAACATTTGGGAAACATTCACAAATTCCAACCCTCAACTCTTTTTCTCCTATTACCTACTATCGTTGTCGTTATTCCTGCCTCACTCGTTCTGACTCAGGCAAATTTTATGTCCCGCATGATTGCCCCTATACTTCCTCTCTGGTCAATATTTGCCAGCGCTGGAATGATTGTCTTCATAAATGATGTCAAAAAAATCAACAGAGCAAATGCGATACAATCAAAAATTTTTCTTACCATCTTATCCATAATAGTCATTCCATTATTCATCATGTCCGATATTTACCCACATGTACACAATTTTTTCATAATTGAAGGTACACGCTTTATATCTCGTAAACAGTATGTTGTGGAAGGTGCAGGAAAAATTAAGAAATATAAAGGTAATGTTATGACGTCTAACAGTGATGGAAGGAAAATTACCTATCTTGCAGGTAAAAACATTGTATACTTCCCAGAGCATGCAGAAAAAAGTGCGCTTTTACAGTATGCTCGCGTAAATAGGGTTTGTTGTATTTTAGAAGATCAAAAGATAAGTCCTGATGGTGAGTTAGTTTTAAGAGATGTCTTCAAACCCTTTGAAGGAAGCAGTTTTAGACTATACTTCTACGAGGTACTATGAAATTTAAGCGTATATTGAAAGAGAATCTAATCCTTTTCATCATACTCATATTTCTCCCCTTTCGGCTTTATGGCATTACCTCGCCCCTTGTTGATGCTACGAACTTCAGACAGGCTCAAACAGCTACCATTGCGCTAAACTTCTACAAAAACGGTATAAATCTCCTCAAGACTGAACTTGATATTTTTGGTATCGGTAAAGAAAGGTTTCTTACTCTCGAGTTTCCATTGTACGAAGCCATAATAACTACACTATACAAAATTTTCTTTATGAGTGATATGTGGGGGAGGGTAGTATCTGTTATTTTCGGTTACATCGGGGGATGGTATGTTTATAAGATTGTTCACCTTATACTTAAAAAAAGAAGTATTGCAATTCTGTCGTTTTTCTTTTTCTTGGTTGCACCACTTAACATGCTTTACCATAGAGATTTTATGATCGAAACGACTGTTATAGCATTCCACCTAGCTGGACTATATCATTTCTGTGTTTGGGTAAAAAGAAATGACACAAAGCACTATCTCGTAAGTGTCATTTTTTTAGCTCTTGGATTTATGCAGAAAGGTGTATACGGGCCGTTCCTAATTATTCCAATGACTGTATATTATATAGGAGTGCGGTCATTTAGAAATATTTTTTCTATGAAGTTTATCGCTGCAATTGTTATCCCTCTTGGGTTGTTACTTCTCTGGCAGCAACATGTCAACAATATCAACACCGCAAATGGCCATGAATACTTTACATCCTATAATAAAGCACACCTTGAATGGAATTTCGGAACTCTTGCAGATCGATTCTCGACTTCATTGTGGCAATTCCGTCTGAACTACTTATTAAGTGGTGTATTTCTCAAACCCGGGCTTTTCCTCTTTGTGATCGGCTTAAGTATTCTTCTGCGTATTGATAAGTCAAGGTTTCTATCGGCATGGCTTCTTTCCCAGATAATTTATTTCTTAACTTACTTTCGTATACAATCTCACAATTACTACCAAATGTTTATTATTCCGATCACTTCTATTACCATGGCGATTGGATTGGATCACTTAAGCAATGGGCTAAGTAAAATAGGACGGACGAAGCAGAGGATTGGGAAGTATATTTACGCAATATTTACTGCCATCTTCTGTGCTTTTTTCCTCTGGAGGTCCTGGCTGCATACTCGGTGGGACTATGTTGTGGATTGGAATTGGTATAAAAGAATAGTTGCGGTAGGAAATGCCGTTCCAGGAGGATCATATGGAATTTTTGTGACGCCCGGATACGATTGGAATTCTGTTTACACCTACTATACCAAAAAGAAAATGATGGTTGTTGGAGCCGAAAACGTAACGGAAGAAAATATAAAGAATTGGAAAGATTTGGGTTATTCTTTCATTGTTCTCCATGATTACCACAAATACCCGGACTATCTGGCAGAAATGGAAAAAGGACATACTTTGGATTTTCTCGATGAGTCTAAAAATATTCTCACTCTCAATGATTTCAAAGTTTACCTTCTCTAAACTCCTAAAGGGCTTAAGAAATAATTGGCTCACTTTTGCCTTCTTCATTATTATTCTTTTTTCTCTACCTTTCCGTTTGTACAAATTTACATACCCTTTACTTGACGCCTTCCACTTCCGCCAGACGCAGACTGCTACATTCACGCTCAACTTCTACAAACATGGAATAAACCTTCTACAAACTGAGCTTGACATATTTGGCATAGGCAGGGAGAGGTTTCTTCTTCTAGAATTTCCTCTTTATGAGGCTATAGTGGCGACCCTTTACAATATATTTTTTGTCAGCGAGGCATGGGGGAGACTCACATCTATATTCGCTGGTTTCATAGGGAGTTGGTACCTACTTCGTTTGGTTGATTTGGTAGCAGGAAAGAAGCAAGTAGCACTTCTTTCGGCCTTTTTCTTCCTTTTTACACCGATCAATATGTTCTACCAGAGAGCTTATCTTATAGAACCTACGATTATTGCATGTCTTTTAAGCGGTACGTTTTACTCATGCTATTGGCTGAAAAGAAAAGATTCAAAGAGTTACTTCCTTGCTTTGACGCTTTTAACTCTAGGCCTAATTCAAAAAGGACTCTACGGTCCTTTCTGGTTATTAGCGATAGTTTACTATTACATCAAAAATAAAGGGATCGAACAAATCAATGCGAAAAAATTTATTTTCCTTATAAGCTTTCCTCTCTTTGTGCTTTTTTTTTGGCAAAAGCATGTGAATTACGTCAATACTACCAACGGACATACTTTTTTTACTTCTTCAAGTCGAGAACATTTAGAGTGGAATTTTGGCTTGTTATCCGATAGGTTTTCAATTTCAATGTGGGACTATAGAGCAAGACAAATTTTGAATGGTCTATTCCTTAAACCCGGTGTTGTCCTTTTCCTCATTGGCCTTATTACACTTCGTCAATTCGATAGAAAAGGATTTTTTTATGTATTCTTACTGTCGCAGCTTATCTATTTCATTACTGTTTTTCGCATACAGTCACAAAACTACTACCAATTGGTAATTACACCTTCAGTTGCCCCGTTTCTTGCAGTGGGGTTAGTATATACTGCCAAGGTCGTTACTAAAATCATTCTATTTGTCAAACCGCTTCGAACAAAAAGAGTAATTGTTGAGTTCGCGATCGTGGTAATTATTCTATTTGGATATGCCTTACGTTCTTGGAAAAGCATGTTGCCTAGCTTTTATATCGATTGGAAATGGTACAGAGATATTACTGCCATAAGCGCTTCCGTGCCGAAAAAAACCTATGGAATATTCGCCACTCCCGGGAATGAATGGAATTCTGTCTATACTTATTATTCTGGTAGAGTTATGAAGACAGTTGGGGTAGAAGAAGTGTCTCAGAGTAATATTAATAAATGGAAAGAAATGGGTTATAAATTCCTCGTTCTCCATGAATTCCAAAAATATCCGGAGTACTTACTACGTGTTAAACAATCGCATTCATTAGAATTCCTCACTGATTACACAAAAGTATTGGAAAATCAGAGTTTTAAGGTTTACCTTTTCAATGAGACTTAAAATGTATTATACTAATCTTTTATTGTTTGATTACTATGATATATAGGAAGTTTTGGAACAGAAAGATCGTATCAGTAACAATTGTATTATTCATTGAATTTCACCTCGTCACTGGGCTTATTGAATTGGCACCCCGCGTGAGCATTGTCAACATGTACTGCGCCACAAAAAATAGGCGTAAAAGCGCTAAGAAACTTAATGTACTTCTTAAGGAACGATGACGAATAAAAGTATTGTTATTTTAGGTATTCACGATGGCCACAACGCAGGTGCAGCACTGATAAAAGATGGGCGAGTGGTGGCAGCTATTTCTGAAGAAAGATTAAATAATATAAAAAACTTTTTCGGTCCACCACTTCTGTCTATAAAAAAAGTTTTTGATATAGCTAGGGTACGACCATTAGATACAGATTTGATTGCAATTGGCTGTTTAGTCCGAGTTGGTCCTCCTTATGCGGATATTAATTGGATGGGTAGAATTCAGGTCCAACTTTCTCCTTATCTACATTCTCATTTATTTGCTAAAAGCTATGTCAAATTATTGCATCTCTTTCGCGAAACAAATAGTTTAAAAAGCTTATTTTTTGACTTGGGTTTCTCTGACAAACCAATTCTTTTTATAGAACATCACCAAACACATGCTGCAGCTTTTTATCAGAAGCCTTGGAAGGATGAATCATTAATTTTGACTCTTGATGGATCAGGAGATGGGTTATCTGCAACAGTTTCTATTGGAAAGGGTTACCAAATTAAAAGAATAGCAGAAACAACATTCTATAATAGTTTATCTAATAATTTATATAGCGAAATTACAGGATATTTGGGAATGAAAAGATGGGAGCACGAATACAAAATTATGGGGCTTGCTCCCTATGGCAGAGACGACGGATTAATAAAAAAATTTAAAGAAGTTGTCAGAATAAACCCCAAAAAACCTCTTGAATTTCAAAATACGTTTGGTGTTTATCTTTATGAAGTTACAAAAAAACTAGCCCCGCTGCTTATAGGTAGAAGATTTGATAATATAGCTTGGGCAACACAAAAATATTTTGAAGATCTAGTTATAGAATGGGTAAAAAATGCGATATCTATTACTGGTGTTCACAATCTTGTTTGCAGTGGTGGAGCATTCCTTAATGTAAAAGCGAATAAAGCCATTAGAGAACTACATCAGGTAAATAAAGTATTTTTTTATCCTGCCGCAGATGATGGAGGAACCCCTGTTGGAGCAGCCTTAGAAGGTTATATTCTCTTGTGCAACAATAATTTTATTACCCCAAAATTTTATCCACTTGGGGATCTTTATTATGGTCAATCTTTCAGTAATAATGAAATCGAAGAAGTTCTTGTTAAAACAAAATGGAAAAAAAATGCGATATTTATTAAAAAAAATATAGAAAAAAAGGTTGCTCAACTATTAGCAAAAGGAAACATTGTTGCTAGATTTGCTGGTCATGAT
>Ga0213870_1000458_pt1 | contig 19250 bp, 18 predicted proteins | sample WICALVC2017_Meta_FD_160119 | JGI IMG/M metagenome (GOLD analysis project Ga0213870, IMG submission 160119) | Freshwater microbial communities from subterranean cave lake in Wind Cave National Park, South Dakota, United States - WICALVC2017 | ecosystem: Environmental > Aquatic > Deep subsurface >... | reverse complement strand
GGGACTGTCGAAAAAGGTCTAAAATTTAATTGAAAGCAGTTTGTTGAAATCCTAGTAATTTTTTACAAAATCTACATAATTAGTATTGAAATCATTAGATAATTTTAAAATTTTTTAAGCATTTTTCGTCTTTTTTAGAGGATTTCAACAAAGTCACAAAGTTATTAAAATCGCACTTTTTCGACAGTCCCCTTAAATCCCCAGCTTCAGCGACAGTTCATGTGCCGTCCGGAAAGCCTTGAAACAGAAATTCTTGTTTCATCTAAGAAAATAAAGTGGGTTGTTCTTGATGAGGTTCAAAAAGTTCCGCGGCTCCTTGACACTGTTCTCATCGAAATTAAGGCGTCAGCTGAGGTCACGGCAGATGCAGTTAGACATCTTGTAAGCTATCGTCATGATTTTCCAAATCCCACGTGTTATTTGCTTTCAACAGACCCTCGCTCTAAAATAATTGATGGCATAAATTGCATGCCTTGGAACCAGGGACTCAAAGAAATTTTCATGGGGAAAGTTAAATGATTCCAATGCGGTGAGAAAGTAAATTTTACAGCATTAACTATGACCGGATAACTATGCGCGACTATCTAACAGCATGTTTTGTAGGGCTTGATAAGTCGTTACTGAATTGTAGCTAATCATTTTTGTGTTTTTAAAAAATTTTAGTTCTTTAAAAACTTGCAGTAAAAAACTTTCTCCTTTGCCAGAAAGATCTTCTAGGCAAAAGTGAAACTCAAGATCACTGAGTTCACGAATTATTTCATATTCTTCATCCACATCTAATTGGTGGATAGAGCAAAGTAAGATACGATCTAATCCCTTGTTTTTTTTAACCCATCGAGTTGTAGAAAAAGATTTTGAAAAAAGTGGCTCGGGAATAATTGTATCAACTTGAAGAGTCTTCAAGTGAGCGTAATAACTCATGATCATGTTTTGTCCACGCGAAGGAATATTCCAAGGTCCAAAAACAGGATCAGTTGTGATAAGTGCTGTAATCATAGAGTTCCCCAGAATCCTATCGGTCGTATCTAATTTACCGGGCTGTATAAGTCCAAAAACTTTTAGACATTCTCTTAATAAGAGACTTCAGACCATTCTTTTTCAGTCCACTGCAAATTGAGTTCTTTTGCTGTCATGAAGGAATAATCTCCTGTATATTGCGCTTCCTTAAGAACCTCTACCCAGTCCTTTACATGAAGAATAGTGCTACCCAAAACGGTCCAATATCGAAATAACTTTTCTTCTTCTTCGTTTCGAAAAGATCCCAAGGTAATAAAGCTCTTTCCTTTTCCTACGCGTTCTATCTCTTTTATACAAGAAATTGCATGAGCAAGAGTTAGCGGATAAATCACTCCTATCGCGATTACTAAGTCAAACTCATGATCAGCATAAGGCAGCTTTGCATAATCCCCTTTTTGGATAACTGGCTTTACGGATAACATGCTATGGGCAATAGCATAATCTGACATTTCGTAGCCACTGAGTTTCATCGCAGGGAATTTTTCCTTAAAGTCATGGAGCAAAAACCCTTTTTCACAACCTATCTGAAGGACAGAAGACCGTTCTGTTAGATCGTATCTGCTTACAGCATGGTCTACTACTTGCTTCCAACGACCATCATATTGAAATCCACCATAACCATTTCTCCTGTCATCATCATAATAACGATGGTCACGATAAGATGCTGTAATTTTGTTATGAATAGTACGAATCTTTGGGCCCACAAAACGAGGTTTTTGAGGTTGGGGGTAAACAGCTAATAAATTATATTCCTGCATGTGCGATCAACCACAAGCAATTGCTACGCCTTGTGTTCTTGATTCTTTGGGAATTCCAACAGGCTTAGCTGAAACCCAATTAAACTTAATATTTTCAAATTGTGCTTTTCCATGACGATCCAAATAGCTTGATTCAATATAGCTTTGTTCCTCATAGTCATGACTAAACGCTAAAGCTTTATAATATTCATAGCCTAATTTTATTTCTTTCTTAAAAGTCTCTTCAACACTATATTCATTAGCCATCTCAAGGATGATCTCATAAGCAAATAAACCGTTTTGAGGTTCAGAGACCTTATTCATAATGTTTCTTCGGATATAATTTACCTCTTGAGGTGAATATTGGTCTTGATCTCGAATATTTGTAATGTCTAATATTAAGTCTGTTTGTTTTTCAAATCGACTAATGAACTCTTCAAAAAGGTCTACACGCCTTAAATGCGGGTGGCGCTCTGAGATTTGATAAAGAGCATCTCGAATAGCAGAAAAATACAGCACCATCAGCATTCCAAGAACAAAGCGCCGTGTTTTTTTCATGTCTGCTGCACAATAAGTGCGGTTAGAATGAATCAAGTATGGTGGATATGGATCGTAAATAAAACCATGTTCTACTCTATTGACCCAATAAGGAGACCCCGGCAAAAGCACCAAGGGTGACATATTAAGCTTCTGTGGTGAAAGATGCAAAGCAAAGTTTACCGTGTCTCTAAAAGTTTCATGAGTATCTCCTGGCAAACCATAAATCAGATCAAAACTAATTTCTGCATTTGGTTCTAGCTCTTTGATCATTTTTATTCTTTTTGAAATAAGCTCAGGACCAATTTTTCTGTTCATCAGACGCAAAGTTTCTTGATTTGCACTTTGCATTCCAAAATGAAATCCCTGATGTTTTTCAAACTTAATTTTATGTAGGGCTTCAATAGCTTCCTCATCCATAAACGCAATATCTAAAGTAAGAGTCGTATCAATGGTGCGACTACAAGCTGCAATTCGATCACAAATAATTTTTGCTCTTTCACGTCTATAAAAAATACAAGCATCGGTAAATATAACCGCAGCTACTGCAGGGTGATTATAAATAATGTCTATATCTTTCAAAATTTGTTCGAGGGGGAAAAGTACAATCTCTTTTTTCTTATCTCCCATCCACATGCAATAGCCACACTGAAAAATACACCCACGATATGTTTCTAAATACACACTGTGCCGCCTACCGTCATCTAAGTTGATCGTTTTTGCCTGGAATGGAGATGGGATTTTTGTGAGATCATCAGCAATATTTCCAGGAACCTGGTGAGTTACTCCATCAGAGTCCCGATATGCGACAGAAGGAATTTGAGATACTTCAGAAGTTGTAAAATTGGTATTAAGAAGCCTTAAGAATTTTTGCTCGCCACTGCCACACACAATAATATCCACATCAGGATTAATCTTCATAATGTCTTGCGCATTATAAGAAACTTCAGGACCACCCCAAACAATTTTTATGGATGGGCTGCGTTTTCTTAATAAAATAGTTGCCTGATGCATGAGCTCGAAATTCCAAATGTATACAGAAAAAGCAACTACATATGGATTATGCCTGCAGATTTCCTCAACAACTCCTTCTGGAGAAGTTGTGGTTGGCAAGTTCAGAACATGAACATCATATCGAAACGAAAGTACTGGATCCTGGTCTACAACGGTTTTCATATAAGCAGGAGCTAAAAGATCTGCCACCACATCATCTTCGCCACGCGGATATATCCCCGGAAGATATAAACCAACTATAACGGCTGTTCTTTCTTTCATAAATCTCCCATCAATAAAGTACTAATTACCGCCATTAAAACCCCGTTTTTATTATATCTTTTATTAAAACAAGTTGCAACATCTTGTAAAGCTAGAAATATCTTAGAGAAGTAATTAGCGACTTGTATACTTTGATACTTATTTTTAACTGTTATTTGAATCTTTAATTTCTTAAATTTCTATAAAATTTATGTAAAAACTTGCAAACTATAAAAACTGAGCTTGAAGATAAAAGAATGATTAATGGTAATACATACAGTTCATAGCGGCTGTTGACTAGGGCATTAGAAAGGCCAGCTTTTTAAGCCTTTGCAATACTTTTTCCATACGATATAGAAGGACTTATGCTACGGCTGTCTGATTACGTTATTAGATTTCTTGAAAATCAAAACATAGACCACGTTTTTACCGTTACAGGAGGTGGGTCTATATTCTTGTGCGACGCTCTGTATAGTAGTAAAAAAATAAAAACCATTTGTTGCCATCACGAACAAGCTGTTGCAATGGCCACTGAATCTTATGCCCGCGTTCGACGGAGCGTAGGTGCGTCTCTAGTAACAATTGGTCCAGGCGCTACCAATGCTATTACAGGGGTGGTAGGATCATGGATGGACTCTGTTCCCCACATCATTATATCTGGACAAGCTTTTTATAATCAAACCATTCGTGACACAGGTTTGAGGCAATTTGGTGTGCAAGAAGTTAATATTGTAGATTTAATAAAATCAGTTACAAAATATGCAGCAGTTGTTTCAGATCCTTTAGAAATTAAATTTCATTTAGAAAAGGCTCTTTACTTAGCTACTACTGGCAGACCAGGCCCTGTTTGGTTAGACCTTCCTGCAAATATACAAGCTGCAAAGATTGATGAAAATTTACTACAAGGATTTACTCCACCAACAGATCCATATGTATGTGACAAAGACATCAAGCAAAAAGTTGCAAAAATAGTAGAATTACTGACCCAGGCAAAACGACCTTTAGTACATGTTGGCCAAGGAGTTAGAATTGCAAATGCTGAAAAGGAATTTTGGAGTTTAATTGAAAAATATAAGATTCCTTTTGTAACAGCAAGAAATGCAAATGATATGGTAGCATCTTCGCATGAACTTTTTATAGGTAGACCAGGTACTTTTCCACAAAGAGGAGCTAATTTTGCTGTTCAAAATGCAGATTTTTATCTCGCAATTGGTACACGCCTGTCTTTGCCACAAACAGGGTACAATGCAAAAGATTTTGCAAAAAATGCTTTTAAAGTCATGGTGGATGTTGATAAGGCAGAACTTAATAAGCCTAGCTTAAACATTGATATTAAAGTTCATTCTGATGCAAAAGACTTCCTCAAAGAATTAAATAATCAACTGGAAGAAAAACTGATCAATGCTTCGGAATGGATTGAGCAGTGCCGACTTTGGAAAAAAAAATATCCTGCCGTTTTACCAGAATATAAAAACCAGAAAAAATATATCAATTCTTACTATTTTATAGACGTTCTATCAGATGTGCTTACTAATACTGATATTGTTGTCACTGACATGGGAATTGCTTTTCAAGGCACACATCAAGCCTTTAGAGTTAAACAAGGGCAAAAATTTTTTACTAATTGTGGTTTAGCCTCTATGGGATGGGGACTGCCAGCCGCTGTAGGCGCTTGTATCGGCAGTGGATACAAGCGTGTTATTTGTATAGCAGGTGAAGGCGGCCTCATGATGAATGTGCAAGAACTTGCAACAGTCATGCACCACAAATTACCAATTAAGATCTTTGTGTTGAACAATGGTGGTTATCTTACGATCAAACAGACCCAACAACTTGGTTTTGAAGGAAGATTAATTGGCGTTAATTCTGAAACAGGGCTTTCGTTTCCCGATATGTTAAAGCTTGCTTTAGCTCATGATATTCCTGCTACACGTTTAAGCAGCCACGATAATTTAAATCAAATGCTTCATGATGTGGTTGAAGCAGAAGGCCCCCATTTATGTGAAATCATGATGGATCCAGATCAAGACCAAGGTCCAAAAACTATTAATCGACGCAACCCCGATGGAACCACAGTGCCCACACCGCTAGAGGACTTGTACCCTTATTTAGATCCTACTGAAGTTAGAGAAAACATGATTGTAGATAATAAGAAGAAATGAACGCTAGTTTTACTAAGGAGTTCATAAGTAAACACGATTATGTTTAAATTTTTTCTATGCAACTATTTTAGAAATCAAAATAATAATGACAGATTGCTGATATTCATACTTGCTTTTGTTTTACAAATGGTTGCTTTAAACCATCTGCTTCTTCTATATGAAGCAGATTCGGCGGGGTTCTTAGAGATAGCCAACAGCTATCTTCAACTTAGTCCTAATTTTTCCTCCTATCGACCTCCCATGTTTTCTTTATTATTGATATTTACAGGTGTGCCATGGCTTGAATCTTTTTACGGAATCATTTTTCTTCATTGTATTCTTGGAATTTTATCTCCATTGCTAGTTTATGAAATGCTATTGCCTATCAATCGAACTCTAAGTCTGTTTACATCATTTATACTTTGTGGATCGTGGATTACTTTTTTAAATGTAAAGACCATAACTGCTGATCAAGTTTTGTTATTTAATATTATTTTTACTTATTTTATTTTTTCACGTTTTATTTTTACAAGAAATAAAAAATTTATCTACCTGACAGCAGTCTCTGGACTTGCTGCTATGTTTACCAGATGGGAAGGCGCTTTTGTGTTAGTGAGTGCCATGCTAGGAATTACATTATACGTTCTTAGACCTTATACCTCATGTGTAAAAAGCTCACATCCCTCATACACAAACAAATGGCTCAGGAAATTAAATTTAAAACATTTATTTGGAAGTTATTTGATCATTTTATCTGTAGTGTCTTTCTATTCTTTGAGTCGTTGCTATTATTTTCGGGACTTCTCTCTTTTTGGTAAGTTACAAGAAGGCTCCGATCAACAATTGTTTTGGCGGGTTACTACGGATCTTAGCTATTATACGTCGGCGTGGAAAAATCTACTCGGCCCACGATGGACTACATCTTTGATGCCGGCAGATAATATTTTAGCTTCCTCCCAAGGACCTTATGCTCAAGAGGTGAGAGGATTAATATTTAAAGCATTACATGAAAGACCGGAGAATTTTAAGGAATTTCCCATCTATGAGGCAGCAATCGGAAGTGACTCATCAAAACCAGTAGAAGAATTAAGATATAAATTGTTTGGGCGCTTTACCAATAATCCGTCAGGATTTGTTGAATATCTTTTCTCAAAAGACACCATAATAGATCCACACTATTCCCAATATTATACTTTTCTTATTTCAATTTTACTTGGACAAAACGTAAGTGGGACAAAATATAGAAATATTGTAGGAGGTTGGGCAAAAGAAATAATGGTAAAAAACCATTGGATGTATCTCGAAATTTTAAGGGCAGCATTAGCAGCATTTGGTGTGCCACTAGAAAATATTATTCAATTTTTACTAAACAATAGTGATGCTCAGACCACATTATTTAAAAACATAAAAGATCATTGCAACATATGGAGCAATTATTGTGGATTTCACATTAATTACGATATTGCTAATTACGCAAGCAGGACTTTGTCAGCCAAGTTTTTTAGTGAGTACAAAAAAGAGTATGAACAATTTGATATACGGAAACATAGGGCCCACTTATTTCATAAAACTGTAAGTTTAATGAGGAACAGTGTTCGTAATATACTAGGACCTATTTTTCTATTATTTGGAGTGGGGATTTTCTTTAGCAGATGGAAAGTTTTTTACCTATCAATTTTGCTAGGATTATTTGGAGTGGTCGGAGTGATCTCTTTTGTTGGAGAAGGTCCAGCCAACAATAAATACGAAGGCTCAACACTCCCTCTCATTATTATATTGTCTACGTGTACGATATTTACAATTGTTCTTTATGTTAAGAATCACATAAGACCTCTTTTCAGGTCATGAATTTTTCTTGTATAACTGAAATTGCTCATCTATGTATGATGTGAACATGGAATCTCTTTTTAGTCAGGCGTATAAACTCCAACAGCAAAATAATAGCTTTGTTATTGAATCTTTTTTTTCAGGAGTAAAATGTCGTGTAAGTCACATGGAGCTAGCAGTGCCCGCAGCACATGCAGCAGAACATAGGATTACTACTTTATTAAGATTTTTTGAAGACACTAAAGCTCTAAACTCTCGAGCGTTTTGGTATTATCAAAAAACATATCAAGTTTTAAGGGTTTTATTCACAGAAACTTTAAAATTTTCAATTCATTGTATTCTGATTATGGTTTTTATGATTTTTATACTTCAATGTTTTCTCAATTAAAAAAGGCTCTCAAATCACCTTCTGCTTATTTTGATTTTTTTTATTTTAGCTTTGTTTTTACTATTACCGTTATTACCGGAATGGCAGCTGCCAAAGGAAGTATGAACTATATACAAGTACACATCACAGAAGGTGATGGTGGCGTACTTACGGCAAATTTTCATTCTTTGTTATCTGGAAATTTTTCTAACACAGGAACATATTATGGACTTGCATCGCAAACACTAACTATAATCATCTTATATCCAATTTTAATCTTATTAGGACTTTTTAATACTACTTTAAGTTTTCAAGATTTTAGTGCAATTACTAAGATACCTTCGCTACTTTCAATTCCTATTACTACATTCGTTTTACATTTTATTTTACGAAAACATACTACTCGGTGGATTGCTTATTTAGCTCCTTTAATCGTATTGGGAAACCACGAACTTATCCAATTAGTTTATTCATTACATTGTGATAATCCTCAAATGGCTTTCGCAGGCCTTGCCTTGTTTTTTCTTTGCCTTGCCTACGAGGCAGTGGAACATAATGCTGACTGGAGGATTGACAGTCAGAGCATTACAGGGGTGGGCGTACGGCAAGGTCCAGTGCAAATCCGACACAGGACAAAGTATGGCTGTTATATTTTTTTTACAATTATTTTTTCAAGCTTAGCAATAGGCTCAAAACTTTTTAGTGTTTTTTTATTTTTCCCTGTCATGGGAGTGGTTTATCTTCATTTAAAAAAGAATTCTAAAAAATACAATTTTTTGCATATTGCTGCTTTGGTCACTGTGCTTACTGCTGCATTAACGCTTGTGGTTAGTCCGAATTTCTTATTCAATACTTCTGCTATATTAGAGAAAATACAATCCTTTCAAGGATTCACATACTGCACGCTAAAAGAGAACATTTTATATTTTATTTCTATGAAATTTTTCTTATTTTTATTTAATAGCTTAAGCAGTTTTTTAATTCCAATAATTTATTTTGTATGTTTTACAATTGACTCAGTCTTATTTATTCAAAATAAGAAATTTTCTATCCGATGGATCTTTCATTTATATATTGTTTCTTTTTTATTATTCCATTTTTTCCTCAATAGAGACGTGTTTAATATTTTTAACTATGAAAGATATTTATTAAGTTTTATTTTTTCGATGATTATCCCTGTTTTTCACTTTCTTTACCAAATACAAAACAAGTTTAAACCAAGTGCTATCTTAACTTTTGGAATATTAGTTTATACACTTGCATTTACATGGTTTGGATTTGGTATTCGTTATTTCCCCCAAAAAACTATTATTAACCAGGCACAATTCACTTCCACTAAAACCTCCTGCCCTTTAGCTCTACAAAATGAGCTCGAGGCAATATTTTCAACAACTGGAAAACTTTCTCATATTCGAATTTTAAAACAAGAATACAATCACTCTGAACGTGCGAAATATATTCTCTCTCAGTGTGGCGCTGCCTCTACATTGAGCTACGGTAAAATCTTTCCAAGCTGGCATGAAAGCATTCAAGAAATCATAACGAGACCATATCAGTTGAGATACACTTTTCGAGGTTGGCTTACAAAATATCTTAAAAAAAATAGCTCTGCATTAGCAGATAGTGGGCTTGAGTTGAATTACAGTAGTTGCTATGCAGATGACTATGACTTAAAGGAAGTAAAAGTTTTTTTACCTCTCAGCCACCAGCATGTTTCTTTAAAAGATGTGGAAAGGCTTCAACCCACCTATATTATTACAATGGTAGAACAAAATATTGCTGAAATATTAAAGACCTTTTCAAAATATAAATTAATAAAAACTTTTAATGATTTGAAGGGCTTGAAGATTTTTATTTTAGAAAACACAAAAGATACAGATAATACGAGGAGGCTGTAATTCTAATTTACTGGAAAAAACAGGCACGGAAGTTTTACTTTTATTTCAAAATGTATCTTAGATACCAACTCATGAAGTGTCTTGTCACTATTCCTTTTTTTGTGTCTGAAATACAGATGCTAGCAATTGATCGCCTAGAGAGAGGATCAAAGTTAATTGCTTTGATCCACATAGCCGACGGGTTTGCCTTACAAGTACTTTCATAAGTTACCCTCACTGCTTTAGATTGATTAATCAAATTAATCGAGAGTTTTTATCCGGATAACGAATTTCTTAACCAATTGTAGAAAAGCAAATCCGCATCCAGAAGCTAATACAATAATTAATGGAAGAGTTGCATATTCATATCTAGTATTTAACCCACCACCTAAACTTCCTACCACCATAACATCTGCCACCAGTCCCAGAATCATAAAAACAAAAAATGAACCACCCCGCACAAAAAATAAACTCCAGAAACTGAATATAACAAAGGGGCCTAAGATCGCTCTTGTCCAATTTCGAAAAGTACTGGTTATTTCATGAAAGGTTTCTCCAGAAGAACCCATGAGTTCAACACGTGTATAAGCGTTTTTTAACCACTGAAAATGTTTAGGAGGAAGAGTAACCTCTGCGTATCTTCCCATATTAAACTCGAGTCTAAACCATTGATAAAGTCCAACATCTGGGCCAAGCAAGTAAAAGAGAGAATTTTCATTTAAGAATCCTAATCCCAAAAAACCTAAACAATCGTTTATGAGCTGGGCATAAATCCAGGGATGAGCCCGAAAATTTTCAAGCATCCACTGAAATACTTTGCTATCAGCCTTATCTCCATAAATTTTATTCACTAAATGCGCTATATAAAAGGGATAGTGATCGTTTTGTGTTTGTGGGTCAAAAAGAATTTGAGCAAGTTTTTCTGGAGACTCAGAGAATTTTCCATAACAATTGTAATAAATTTGTTCTCGCGAAAGATGGGTCTCCTTTTCATTGTAGGGCTGTTCTGCTCCATTTTTTTCTGGAGGACTTTCTTTTATAGCTAAAAGAATTCTATTATAAATTTCATTGCTCACGGGTCCATGAAAAGGGGACAATAGATTTTTAACTTGAGGATCAGGCGTATAAAAAGAGAATCTCCAAGACTTGAAAATATTGTCCCAATTGGGTTTGCTCATAGAAATATTTCCAGTAAATCTCCAAATAAACTGAAAAGCAGAACCTCCTTGAAGTTTTCCAAATTGGGATAAATCCCCAACTGTAAAAGCTCTTAAAAAGCTACAAGTTCCTATTACAAAAACTGCAATACCTAATGATATCCCAAATGAAACCCATCGCTTATTTTTATGAATTTCATATTTAGGATTAGATCTAAAAACCATCCACCCTATCCCCATCAGAACACTTACTAAAATCATTTGCCCTTCCCATCGGGTGAACATTGCCAACAATCCCATTGCGACCGACCAATAGGCATATCGGGATAAATTCGTGTGGTAGTACCTTGAAAAAAAATAATACGTAGCTACTACTGCTGTCATAAATAGCTGCTCCGCTAAAATTAACGTCGCGGCAGTGTAAGGCATAAACGATAGGCAAAGCGTTCCAGCTCCAAAAAGTGCCACAAATCTGCTACAGGGAATTAGCATTCGATAAACCAGGACTGGAACTAAAACTCCCATAAGTGAATGGAAGAAAATAATTCCTATAAAATTTTGGGAAATATAGGTTCCTGAAAAAAGTAATAAAAGTGAGAAAGCGTGGGGTCTATAATTTGAAAAAGAGCTCCAACCTTTTTCAAAATACTCCAGGCCAACCTCATAATAACCAGCAGCATCTGCCTCATACCTAACCTGAGAATAATAGATTGTTACGATTTGGAGAACAATCCCCACCCCTACTAAAATCCACTGGTCTTTTTTTTTCCAAGATGGATTACTTCTATAATTTAAAATATTTTTTTTTATAGCGTTAAGCATCAATTATTTTTCTAAAAAGGGGTTTTAAATTGAGAAAAGGGGATCAGTTTTTCATCTCGCTCAGAAACAATCGGTTTAGCTTGAGGCCAATCTATACCAACAGAATTCCAATGAATACCAGAATCATGACTAGGATTGTGTTCTGTGCTTACTTTATACCCTACTATTGATAAGTCACTTATGGTATAAAACCCATGCGCAAATCCTTTTGGGATAAAAAGACCGTTGCCTTGCTCTCCCGACAACATAAAAGTTTGATGTTGAGCAAATGTCGGAGACTCTGAACGCAAATCTACTACCACATCAAAGATCAACCCATCAATACAGTAAACAACCTTATCCTGATCATATGGAATGTTTTGAAAATGCAAACCTCTTAGAACATGTTTTTTTGAAACACTATAAAAATCTTCCTTAAACTGGGTGGGAAGCTTTAACTTTTGATAAAAAGTTTCTGCAAAAATTTTTACTAAATGCCCCCTTTTATCTTTAAAAAAAGGAAGCTTTAACTCGTAGCAATCAGAAAACCGTGTTGGCAAAATGTCCAAATAAATCCCCTCAAAACATCTCGTAACAAAACCATTTAAATTGCGTCAAGAAATAAAATAAGCATGCAATTATTTTATTTTTGCTATTACCTATCCCATAAATATATAAGAAGGGAAATGTGAAAACACTCTCTCTTAATAAAGACCTGATTCTAGTTCTTTCACTTGCTATTATTTGCCAAATAATAGCTCTTTATCACTCTCCAATCCGCTATGAGTGTGATGCTGCTTCTTATTACAGCATTGCTCAAAACTATATTACATTTTTGAAGCCTACATTTGATTCCTATCGTCCACACTTATTTCCTTTATTTATTGTACTAACAGGGCAATTCCTATTTCATAGTTTTTGGGGAACCATTTTAGGTCACTCAGTGCTCAGTGTAGTATCTGTGGTATTAGTTTATCGGATGTTGTTTCCTATCCACAGATACCTGGGTCTTTTAACTTCATTAGTTTTTTGTGGATCCTTTATCCCATTTACAGCTACAACCTTAATGCTTGCAGAACAGCTTTTCATGTTTAACATTATTGCTACTTATTATTTTTTATCTCGATTCATTTTTTCACGCAAAATCAAGTATCAATATTTAACAGCCCTATTTGGATTATTTGCAATGTTTACCCGTTGGGAGGGGCAGTTTGTCTTAATCGGTAGCCTGCTTGGTTTGTTTTTTTATTCCATAAAAACCCGTTTTAAACCTTCAAAATTGCTGAAAGAAAATTTAAAACATTTTACTATTTGTGTAGGTTTAGTTTTAATGTTTCTAGGGTGGTGGTCTTACAAAAGGTGTGTTTACTTAAATGACTTTTCACAGTTTGGAAAAATTCAAGGCGGCACAGCTCAACAGTTATTTTGGCGAATCAAAAATGACTTGCCAGATCATAAATTAACGTGGAATAATATTATAAATCAATGGGGCAAGAAAAGTGAAAAAATAGTAGAATCGAGTCCCAAAATCACAAATCTTATTTCTGTGAACCACGGTCCAAAAAGTAAAAAGGCATATGATACTATTCTTAGCTTACTTGAAAAAGATCCGCTTTACTTTAAAAAATATGAAGGTGGAATGCATTCTTTAAATCCAGCCAATTCTAAATCCACAGATGAACTTTACTACGAGCACTATGGAAAATTTGGGTGGAATCCAAAAAGAATAGTCGACAACTTCTTTGCTGAAGATAATTTGAGTTTACATTATGTATTTCACATTGGAGAGTTTCTTAAGACGAAATTAGGTCCAAAAGAATCTGAAAATTTAATTCAAGAATGGATGTTTGAAACTGTTTTAAAAAATCCATGGATATTTTTAAATATGATTGGGGAAGGACTGAGTATGTTTGGTGTTAGTTTCCCAAATACACTAAGCATTATTTTAAATAAAGAATTACCCATTCTATCTTCTTTCTCGAGTTACTGGGAATATGGAGGAGAGTATTTTTGGTTTTATATGGATTTTAATTTATCAAATTGCACTAAACAACTGCCCACCAAACAATTTGAAGAACATAAAAAAAATTATGACCGGTTTTTAACAAAAAAAACGCTTGCTTCTAGATATCACAAAGTTACTAGTATCTTGAGAAACATGACAAGAAACATACTAGGACCACTTTTACTTTTAACTTGGTTGTTTTTATTTTTTAATCCTGTGAAAATTTTTTATTTTTCATTATCATTCGGACTACTTGGTATTCTAAGTGTAGTTGCTACTCTAGGAAGTGGTGTGGGCACTCGATATGAATATGCCACACTTCCTTTAATTATTATACTTTCAATGTGTGGTATGCTTCAGGTGGTAAAAAATGAATTCTTTAAAAAATAGTTCTATAAAAAAACGTATTTCACTGATCGTTCCTTTTTATAATGAAGGGGATAATATTGTTAAAATCTATAATGAGATAAAAGATGCCATTAACTCATGTAAAGACAAATATGATTTTGAAATTCTTTTTGTAGATAACCATAGTACTGATAATTCGTTTGCAGTAGCACAATCTCTATCGCAAGCAAATCCCCCAGATCACAAAGTCAAAATACTTCGATTCAGTAGAAACTTTGGCTACCAAGCTAGTATTATGACAGGATACCTCAATTGCACAGGGGATGCTGCTATTGAAATAGACTGTGACGGTGAAGACGACCCACATCTTGTCTTATCATTTCTTGAAAAATGGGAACAAGGTTATCAAGTTGTTTATGGGATTAGAAAATTCAGGAATGAACCACACTATATTCAACTACAACGAAGGTTTTTTTATCGGCTTGTGAAAGTTCTATCCGATATTCCACTTCCTGTAGATGCAGGAGATTTTCGTTTGTTGGACAGAAAAGTAATTGAGCACTTAAAAAATTTTTCCGAAAATACATTGTATGTACGTGGACTAGTCTCTTACATTGGTTTTTCACAAATTGGCATTCCTTACGATAGAAGACCTCGCTATGACGGCAAAAGTAAATTTAGCTATTGGGCAACTATTCGATTTGCTTGGCACGCTATTGCAGCATTTTCAAGAGCACCTTTAATTGTTACAGCTTACATTGGATTTTTTACAGGTATTGGAAGCTTTATTTATCTGGTAATCCTTATCAATCAAGCTTTTAAATGGACTGGATTTGAATTGCAAGTTATTGTCATGATCTTAATTGTTACAACTTTATTAAGTATACTGCTTATAGGGATGGGCATACTCGGGGCTTATATTGGCAGGATATTTGATGAGGTTAAGCACCGTCCTAGGGCTATTATTGAAACTCATGTAGGATTTGACTCATGACAGATCGCAGTACAGTCCTTGATGTATGCCGAAAATATTTTAATCACACACAAAAACCATGCGGCTTTATCCCTGGAGAAACCTACATCCCTGTTACAGCAAAAGTTTTAAATGCAGATGATCTCATTGCACTTGTCGATGCTAGTCTAGACATGTGGCTCACAGCAGGGCGGTTTGCTAGAAATTTTGAAAAAGAATTTTCAAAAGTATTTAAAAAAAACACAAGCACACTTCTTGTAAATAGTGGCTCTAGCGCAAATCTAGTTGCACTAAGCTCGCTTGGCTCAAAAATGCTCAAAGACTTTAAACTAAACCCTTTAGTGCCTGGGGATGAAATTATTACTGCAGCAGCAGGGTTTCCTACAACCATAAATCCTATTTTTCAAAATGGATGGGTTCCTGTTTTTATAGATGTAGACCTCAAAACCTTAAACGTTCTACCTGAAACCATCCAACAAGCGCGCACCCCACGCACTAGAGCCGTCATACTAGCTCATACCCTAGGCAATCCTTATAGAGCAGACGTTTTATCCGAATGGTGCAAAAAAGAAGGATTGTATTTTATTGAAGACTGTTGTGATGCTTTAGGAGCCACTATTCAAGGCAACCCTGTGGGTTCCTTCGGAGACTTTGCTACAGCTAGTTTTTATCCTGCACACCACATAACGATGGGAGAAGGAGGGGCTGTTGTGCCTCGAGATGGAAGACTCCGAAGAGTAGCAGAAAGTATCAGAGACTGGGGAAGAGATTGCTGGTGTGAGCCAGGTAAAGACAACACCTGCAAAAAACGATTCGAGTGGCAACTTGGCGAACTACCCATTGGTTATGACCACAAGTATATTTACTCTAATATCGGCTACAACTTAAAAGCTACAGACATGCAAGCAGCAATTGGATTGTCTCAACTTAAAAAACTACCGCAGTTTATTGAGGCACGTAAAAAAAATTGGAAACTGCTTTATGCAGGAATTCAAAGTTCCCCTTTATTAAAAGAAAATCTCTTTCCTGTGGAACCCACTGAAAACACTGACCCCAGTTGGTTTGGATTTTGTATGCACTGTAGCAAGAAAATAAATCGATCACAATTAGTACAATTCTTAGAAAAGAAAAAAATAGGCACAAGACTGCTTTTTGGTGGAAATATAACGAAGCAGCCTGGGTATCATCATCTTCCATTTAAGATTCATGGAAATCTGAAAAACTCAGATGAAATTATGCAAAAAACTTTTTGGATTGGAGTCCACCCTGCTTTAGATGAAGCCCAAATCACATATATGCTGGAGCAACTAGAGGCAGGAATAAAAGAACAATGCTGATTTGTGGAAAATCAGAAAATCACTGAAGCTTTCATTTGGCGAATATTAAAATACTTAGGATCTTCCAAACTATTTGGTAATAGCCCTGCCTTAAAGGCTTTACATAAATCCCGCACAGCATCTTCTACAGATCTTTTAGGCACAAACCCCAATTTACTTCGAATCTTATCTGAATTGACATGATAAGACCTTAAGTCATTTGACTCTGAAACCTCAATACTAATAAGCCCTTTTTCTGGAAATTCTTCTTCAACTACTTTTTGGACCATTTGAGCAAGATCAGACACAGTATAGTTTTGGTATCCAGCATTAAATATTTCTCCTGCAATTTTTTCATTGGGTAACTCTAGAAGCTGCATATAAAGATCGCTCATATCATCAATATGAATGTTGGGGCGCTTTTGTGAACCTCCAAAAACTGTGATCTTACCTTTATTGACCGCTAAATTTGTAAGAATATTAACAGATAAATCTAATCGCGTTCGTGGTGAATAGCCACAGACTGTAGCTGGTCGAATTATTACCACGGTAAAATTTTGCGACTGGTGTTTCAACAATAAAGACTCTGTCAAACTCTTATATTTACTATAATCTGTTAAAGGTACCAAAGGATGGTCTTCTCTTACTTCTGGGGCCTCGCTTACTCCATATACAGAACTTGTAGAAGCATTAATAAATTGCTTAACTTTTGCTTTTTTTGTAGCCAGTACCAAATCTTCAAAACAATCATAATTAATGGATTTACCAAGTTCTGCATCCATTTCAAAGCTAGGGTCATTTGAAATACAAGCAAGATGAATCACACTATCTACTCCACTGACTGCATCAAAATACCGACTTGTATCTCGTATATCTCCTTTTATTACTTGTAGCTGAGGATGTTTTGGCAGGACTTCTGACCCAAAGATCATGAGATCATAAACCACCACCTGGTAGCCTTTGTTTAAAAGCTTAGGCACAAGATTACTGCCTACGTATCCCGCACCACCAGTAACTAATACTTTTTGTGCTAGCATTCTATTCTCCTCATTTCTTTAAGTTTAAAAAAATATATAGCAACAATTTGGTCTTTTGCAACCACTTCCCTTATATGCTATATTTGCCATCTTAGATGCGTTCTTACATTTTCAAAAAATTGAGGAGAAAAAAATGGAAAGAAAAAAACGTGCAATTATTATTGCTGGAAAATTAATCCAAGATCATGAATTTATTTATCCATACTATCGGTTGGATGAAGAGGAATATGAAGTAGATGTGGCAGTACGCGGCAAAGAAACCGTTTTAGGTAGTATTGGTGTAAAAGTTGTTCCAACAAAAGATTACCCCGAATTAAAAGTAGCAGACTACGATCTTTTGGTAATCCCTGGTGGGGCAAAGGCCATGGAATATATGAGGCAAGATAAAGAAATTTTAAACTTCATTTCAGCTTTTCATGCCTCTGGACGCGTCATTGCCTGCATTTGTCATGGTGCCCAGCTTTTAATCTCTGCAAAGCTAGTCAAAGGAAGAAAAATTGCTGGATACTACAGCATTAAAGATGACATTGAAAATGCAGGGGGAACTTATGTCGATGCCCCAGCAGTAATCGACGACCGAATGATCACCACTGCACACTACAAATACTTAGGCCCCTGGATGAAAGCAGCACTCAAACAAGTTGAACTTAACTTAAAAAATAATATGAGGTAAATCAGATTGCACACCTACAATTTATCGGCTAAATTGCAGGTGTGTATACAAGAATTCTAAGTATTAATAATAACTACAGTTTTTTTTTATTTGGACCACGTGGAAGTGGAAAATCCACATACTTAAAACAGTTTTTTTCCTCATTTCCAAACAATAAAATTCTATGGATTGATTTACTAAATCCTGAACAAGAAGAACGCTTTCAAACTCAACCACAAGAAATATTAGGATTAGTTGAAAGAAATCCAACTATTCAAGCTCTACCTTGGTACAAGTTTCTTGAGCTTTTCATAAAAGAAAATGTTTACTAGATAAAAGAGCTATTTTAGAAATTCCATTACCATGCACCTCTATAACGCCATACTCTTTGACTTCGATGGCACTTTAGCTAAAACCATGGAAGATCACTTTCAAGCATGGCAATTTGTGCTTAAAGGTTATGGTATTTCTCTCACGCCCGAAGAGTATTATCCCGTTGAAGGCACATCCATGCTGGAACTTGCAAAAACCTATTTAAAAAAAGGAGTAAAATGCGGAATTGCCCCACAGGAAATCGTGAAAAAAAAAGATGATTACTATCTAAAAAACTATAAGTTTGAACTCTATCCAGGTGTATTGGAATGGATCCCGCTTCTTTCCAAAAAAATTCCATTGGGAATTGTTACTTCCGGCTTAAAAAATCGAATTAACCAATCTGTCCCAAAAGATTTTTTGGATTATTTTAAAGTCCTCATTACTGCTGATGACACGGAACAAGGAAAACCATTCCCAGATCCATACCTTGCAGGGGCAAAAAGTCTTGGTGTGTTACCAGCTGATTGCATCGTGATTGAAAATGCACCAATTGGCATACAGGCTGCTAAAACTGCGGGCTGCCATTGTGTAGCAGTTTGTTCTACTTTAAAAAAATCTTATTTGAAAGATGCAGACGAGGTGGTAGAAAGTTTTAATTCACTGCCAGGTCTTAAGATATTGAAGGAGCTAAAATGAGAGAATTTAATGCACTCGAAGGTTATCCACAGCCAAAAGAACCGCGCGTTGTTAGTCCCAATATTCGTACTGTTCATCATAGAGTCGTCGCCTGCCAGCGTGGAAAAGACTACTTTGATGGAGATAGAAATTATGGATACGGCGGCTATAAATATGACGACCGATGGGATCCTATCGTTAAAAACATTTATAA
>Ga0213870_1000457_pt1 | contig 19261 bp, 17 predicted proteins | sample WICALVC2017_Meta_FD_160119 | JGI IMG/M metagenome (GOLD analysis project Ga0213870, IMG submission 160119) | Freshwater microbial communities from subterranean cave lake in Wind Cave National Park, South Dakota, United States - WICALVC2017 | ecosystem: Environmental > Aquatic > Deep subsurface >... | reverse complement strand
TTTGTCTCGCGAAGCGAGATCCTGCTTCGCAGGAGAATTTGAAATTTGAAATGAATTTTCAATTTTTAAATTTTTAAATGTTTTGAGCAGAAACCAAAGAAAAAAAATCAACCCCACAATTCCAGTCTGCGCTGCTACAAGCAAGAATATATTGTGCGCTGGCTGGAGATAAAAAACATTGCTATCTTGCTTGTGAACATTCGGTAACTCTACCAAAAAATTATTAAGTCCTACGCCAAAAATAGGATGCGATTTAATCATTGAAAACGAATCTCCTATTAACTCTCCTCTTTGTATTATTGACTCATCTGTTAATCTTATGTCAGAAAACCTAAAACGCAAAGGCGTTGTTAATCCTAAAAATAAAAAAACAACAATAAGAAGAATTAAGAAGTATGAATTATGAATTAAGAATTTACGTACAATAAAGAAACCAAGAATTAAAACCCAAACTACAATTGCAATTCTACCGAGGGTTAAAAATAGAGCTATTGTTCCGATAGTCAAAGTTAAAATAAACACTATTCTCTTGATTCTTGATTCACAATTCTTGATTCCACTAAGAATTAACGTCATCGCAATCACAAGAAATCCAGCCAAAACATTCGGGTGCGAGAACGTTGCATAAGGCCTTAAAATAAGCTCGCCATTAACTGAGGCATTGGCTATACCCGGAGTCTGCGAATTAAAAGTTCTCTCGCCTAAAAAATAAAAAATTCCACCTATTGATCTTTGATTAAAATATTGAAGAATGGCTAAAAAAGATTCAAATATAATGCCTGTTGAAAATAAAAGCAAGACAATGCTAAAGTTTAACCTTTTTATATTACCTGCAGTATAAAAACCTAAAAAAATAAATTCTAAAAGTTTTAAAAAACCATACCAACCCGCACCTTGATTTTTGGACAATAAAATGCCAAAAATCAGAAATACTAAAAATGCAGAGGGAATTATGAGTTTGGAATTATGAATTATGGATTTTTTATTCCTGATTCCTGATTCCTGATTCCTGATTCTGAATTTATCTATCAACCAAAAAATAAACAACCCGAAAATAAATATGTCGGTCAGATAAACTGTTGGGGCAAGATAATCTATTCTTACTCCCGAGACAAAAGAAAAGCTAGGAAAGAAGTGGCGGCCAAGTTGGGTTGGAATAAGCAATATTAGGAAATAAAATATTAAATTCGAAATTCGAATATCGAAATTCGAAGCAATATCGAAATTCAAATGCTCAAAACGTTTTGGATTTTGTATTTTGGTCATTTGGATTTGTTTCGGATTTCGGATTTCGTGCTTCGTATTTCACTGTTTTGGGCTAACAACAAGAATCCTATCGCGCCCCTCTCCCTGCGATTCAGAAACAACTTCTTTGTCATCTTGCAATAATAAATGGACAATTCTTCTTTCCCAAGATTTTAACTCCGGAAGAGCAATCTCTTTCTTTTCGCTAACAACTCTTTCTTTTGTTGTTAACGCTAAGTTCCTCAGCCATTCTGTGCGATTTTTTTTATAATCTCCAACTTCAATTGACACGCGCACAAATTTATCAAGTCTTTTGGCAATACAAAGGGAAATAACTAACTGCAGAGATTCAAGGGTGTCGCCATGATAGCCAATTACAAGACCGCTGTCTTTTGTATCAAGGACAATATCTATTCCCTCCTCGCCATCTTTAATCTCAAATGTCCCCTCAATTCCCAAAAGCTCTAAGAGCTCAGAAATAGTGCCGTCTACAATCTTTTTTTCTTTCTTATCCATGTATTTTATTTACCCATCCTTTCAATCCGCCTAAGCCCGAAATTTTATACTGCTGTATAATACCAAAAATCGTAAAGGTATTCCAATAAAGAGAAAGTCCAACAGGGAAGTTAAAGGAAAAAAATCCAATCATAACTGGAAATATATACATGGATTGTGTCTGAAAAGCAGTGGCAAAGTCTTCTTTCTTTTTCTCTGTTTTCTTCGCCACATCCTTTGGCTCTTCAGGCTTATTAATCATCATTTTCGATTGAATAAATTGAAAAAATCCAGTCGCAATAGGGATCAGAAGAACTATGGCTCCGATGCTTGAAATAATCTGGGACGGGTTTTGCCCAAGAGGCAAACCAAAAAAATATGGATCCCACGGCTGATCCAATTTGATAAAATCAAAATAGACTATTTTGTTGATTTCAGAAACAACAACCTTAGGATTAAATCCCACAATTTTTTGAAGCACCGAATACAATGCCCAAATGATAGGAAGCTGTATTATAACAGGAAGACACCCGGCAGCGGGGTTAACCCCATGCTCCTTATAAAGCCTCATTGTCTCAGCCTGTAATTTTTTTGCGTCTCCCTTATGCTTATCTTTAATCCTCGATAGATGGGGACTAAGGGATTGCACTTTCTTTGACGACTTAAGCTGAGACGCCATTAAAGGATATATAAGAAAACGAATTATTATGGTTAAGATAATAATTGCAAATCCTAAAGCATAAGGAATATGAAGAAAAAAAAGCGCACCATAAACCGCAACCAAAATGTTAATTATCGGGTGGACAAGAATAAGATCAAAAATTTCGCCCATAAATTATGCTTTCTCTACAATGCGTTTTATCTCCGAATAAAACTCTGTCCTTTTTTTTCCAATTGCCCCTTTTTTTACTATAAAAATCATATCACATCCCAACCTTAGGTCTTTATATAATTCTTCTATGCAAGAACTGATGAGTCTTCTTATTCTATTCCTAACGACTGCCCTCTTGTCAACTTTTTTAGATACAATAATTGCAAACCTATTAAACGAAAGCCTGTTTTCCCTTACCTTTATTAAAAAAAACGGACAGGAAAACAAACGGCTATTGTTAAACCTTACTCCCTTAGGTATTCGGAATTTCCTTTTTAGCATTAAACAGCGATTCTTTTTCGTTTCTTTTCTCTTCTTCTTGCGATAACCTTCCTACCCGTATGGCTATGTAGCCTTGATAGAAAACCGTGCTTTCTTTTTCTTTTCAATTTCTTAAGTTTTACAAACTTTTCCATTATTAAATTATACATCAAGGGCGGAATAAAAAAAAGATACAGTTTTATGCATATCCTCCTCTTGACAAAAAGTTATCCACATAGCTACACTGCTTCTTATGAAAGAGGAAAACAATCTTTTATGGAAAAGGGTTTTGGGTGAGATTGAGACTGAGGTATCAAAGGCAAATTTTTTGACTCTTTTTAAAACAACCGGTCTTTTGTCTCTTGAAAATAATGTTGCAACGATTGCGGCGCCATCAACAATGATTATAGACCTTTTGCAAAAACGTTTTTATCAGGTTATTAAAAAAACTCTCGACAAGTACATCGGCCAAGATACCAAGATAATATTTGTTCCAAAAGTAATTAACCACGCCACAAAAGGACAACAGATTAAAACTCCGCTTTTTGCCCAAATAGAAGACAAGCCCAGTATTATCGGTCATCTCCCAAGAGTGAGGCATGACTATACTTTTCAGACAATGGCAGTTTCTTCTAGTAATCAACTTGCGTTTGTCGCCGCAACAACTGTGGCAAAAAAAATAGGACAGTCATATAATCCTCTTTTTGTTTATGGCCCTGTTGGGGTTGGAAAAACCCATCTTATTCAAGCAATCGCAAACGAGGTCTACCAAAAAAATTCAATTAAAAAAATTATTTACACAACGAGCGAGGAGTTTACAAATGAGGTGGTTGAGGCAATAAGGAGTAATGACACCGCACGAATGAAAAAAAGATTTAGAAACATTGATCTTCTTATTATTGATGACGTGCAGTTTTTTGCGGCCAAAGAAAGAGCCCAGGAGGAACTCTTTCATACATTTAATATACTTATCGATGCAGGCGCACAAATAGTGCTCTCGTCCGACAGGCCGCCGTCTGAGATAAGAAAAATAGAAAAAAGGCTTTCTTCTAGGTTCTCAGGCGGGCTTACCGTTGACATAGAGCCGCCAGACTTTGAACTAAGAGCCGCCATTCTTCTTATTAAGGCAAAAAAATATGGTGTTGATCTTCCAATCGATGTTGCAAAAAATATTGCCCAAAAATCTCAAGACGTAAGACAGCTTGAGGGGTTTTTGTTAAGAGTTGTCACGCAAGCAAAAACAAAAGGTGAAGAAATTACAACTCTTGCTGCAGAGGACGCTCTAAGTAACCACCAGGAAGAAAGCCGCTTGTTTCATCCAGACGAGATTATTAAAAACGTTTGTTATTTCTACAATATTAAACCCACTCAAATAAAAAGCCCTAAAAGAAGCGCCTATCTTGTTCGCGCGCGCCAAATAGCGATGTATCTTTTAAAAAAAGAGCTTGGTTTAAGCCTTGTTGAGATAGGCAATATTTTGGGGGGAAGAGACCACACAACGGTCATGCATGGTTTGGGTAAAATAGAGGGTTTCTTAATAAGCGGCTCTTTGTCTGGGGAAATAAAGAGCATAACTTCTCGTTTTAAAAATTATTAACATTTTTTCCACATTTTTATCAACATCTTATTAACATTTTTTTAGCTTTATCCCCTTGCTTTTTTCCACTTTTCCATATACACTACTACAACTACAAATATATTGTTTATTTAATGAAAGTTTCTTTATTGTCTGAAAACCTTCAGGAAAAACTTCTTTTGGTAAATCATGCTGTTTCCAGCAGAAGCCAACTACCAATACTGTTAAATTTTTTGATAAAAGCAGAAAAAGGAGCGCTAAGTATTAGCGGAACCGACCTTGAAATAGGAATAAAAACAGAGATACCGTCAAAAACAGAAGAAGAAGGCGAAACAACGGTTCCTGCAAAAACATTTTCAGAGTTAATAAGCATGGTTTCAGTAGGTAAAATAACACTTGCAACAAAAGGAAACAACCTTGAGTTAACAGGAGATAAGATTAAGGCAGTTTTTCAAACAACAAGCTCAGAGGAGTTCCCAAAACTATATGAAAACAAAGGGGAAGGGGAGATAACAATAAGCAGGGAAGTTATAAGTAAGGGTTTCCCAAAAGTGGTTTTTGCCGCAAGCCAGGATTTAGCGCGGCCAGCTCTTTCCGGAGTTTTAATAAAAGAGGAAAAAGAGGAAAAAGAGGAAGGACAAAGGGGTTTTATAATAGTGGCAACAGACGGGTATAGGCTTTCTTTTAAAAAACACTTATTGGAAAAAAATGGGCAACCCAAAAATGGCGTTTCAATGATTGTGCCGTCAAGGGTAATTAGAGAGCTTATCTTAATAACTAAAAACACCGATGGGGTAAAAACCTACACTTCAAAAGAAAATAATCAAATAATATTTTCTCAAAACGATATAACTTTAGTTGGAAGACTTATCGAGGCAGACTTTCCCGACTATGAGAAAATAATTCCCACAGATTTTTCTACAAGAACAGTATTTGAGAGAGATGAGCTTCAAAAAGCAATTAAAGCGTGTTATGTGTTCGCTAGAAGTTCAGCAAATATAGTTAAGCTGTCTATTAAGAAAGAAAAAATTATAGTTTACGTTAATGCTCCGTCTGTTGGCGAGAATACAGTTGAAGTAGAAGCAAAAACAACAGGCGAAGAGAATGAAATTGCGTTTAATGCGCGCTACCTTTTGGATCTTTTTTCCAACATCGAGGAAGATTCCATGGTTTTCGAAATGACAGGGCCGCTTAATCCAGGGGTATTTAAAATAGAAGGTGACGACTCATTCCTCCATCTAATAATGCCAATTAGGGTTCAGCAGGAGGCCTGAGGAGAATTTAAAGGTCTTATGGCGTGGGGGTGGGGGTGGGAGTAATATATTCGATACAGAAAGTCTCATTTGCGCCACCACATACACTAGTAGGCGACGTACAGGCATTAAATGCATTTCTGTCGCAGACGTTAGTGAGGGCAATGTCTGTACACTTGTCAATGCAATTTGCTGTTATGGCAACGCCTTCTAAATTACTATAGTATGTAGCAGCGTTTGCGGCGCATGTGTTGCCATTTGCTACTAGGCCAGTGGCGCCAGTAGTCGTGTCAATAACACAATCAACTTCTGGTCCGCTGCTACAGCTTGCGGGAGAGGTTGCGTAGTCAAATGGCATGCCAGTGTTTACTTCTGGGGCGCATTCATATAATCTTCCAGGGGTTAGCGTTTGGCCTCCTCCTCCACCACCCGCCAGCATAATTATGAGAAAGACAATTATTATAATTGCGACAATAACACCAATTACGACCCATCCTATTGGATTTGATGCCAAAGCTCCTACTGCAGCTCTTCCTGCTGCCATGCCAGCTTGAGTAACCAGTCTTGTTCCCAGTCTTCCTATACCCAAACCAACCCTTCTTCCCGGTGGACGGAACCCTCTTCCGACTGCCTGAGGAATAGTTGTTCTAGGCTCAGGGGGAATTGGGCGTGGCTGAGAAGGAATAATGGATTCTAGCCTCCGAGTAGCTTCTTCAACGCTAATTCCTTGTGGCCTGTGTATTTTTTCAACATAGCGCACTTGCCTTCCTGTTTTTTGCTCAAGATCTGAAAGTTGTTTTTTTATCTCTTCTTTCTCGTAAGCTTTTTTAATATCGATATTGCTTTGCCCATATATCTTTGCTTTTTCTGGATGTTTCCTGGCAAATCTCTCCCATGATTGTTTTTGAATGATCCGGCTGACATCTTCTGGTTTTTTATCTTCTTCGTGTGTTTTTAAATATTCTTGGCGTGCTTTTATATGCGCTTCTATTTCCTCTCTTGTTCTTATTACTCGCGGGTCATCGTCGATATTTTTATAAATTTTCCTTCCTTCTTTGTCATATCTTTCTATGCGTTTTTTATATTTGGGATTGTTGCGAAACGCTTGTTCTGCGTCTTTTTTTAACGCTGGAGCATTCTGGTCGTCAAGCGAACCATGCAAATAATCTAAACCCTCTTTGCTATTAAAGTCTTTTCCTGGGTTTTTCTCAAGCCAAAGCTTTTTATGTTGCTCAACCAATTTTTGATAATCCTTATCGTCTTCTATTATTTTGGGACGATCGCGAAATGCAAGGGCTAATATTGGTAGGGCAATAAGTTCGGCTGGAATATTAGACGAATTAACTTGTCCTTGCGTTTGCATTTGTTCGTCTTCGTGGCGGTCTCTTAGATAAAAATATGCTTCTTGTATTTCGTTGCCTGTCCAAATGCTTGTGTCTGTTCCTGGATGGTTAGCTGCCCACGCATAAAACTCATCAGCTGTATCAAAAGAAAGGACTTCCGGGTTTTGTTTTGCAAACTCCTGCCACTGAAAGGCCAAGGCATCTGCTTCTTTGGGACGCTCTTTTATAAATCGCTCTATATCCATAGTTTAAATATAAATTTAAGCTTAAGCTACCGGCTCGCTGTTTTGCGGTGACGGCATGATGGGCGGGATAGATTGAGGATTTGTTGCTGGTTGAGCTTGGGCTGCGGTTTGGTTTAGAATTGTCTGCTCTTGCATTTTTTCTATTTCTTGCGGGTTTGAGGTTATAACAGTATTCTCAAAAGGAGCAGCAACGACTTTCATTGCCACGTGATTTAGGCCTGCAAAAAACAATCCTTCCCCAACGTTTGAGGACAGAAGAAGCTCTTTTTCTCCTCTTGATAAATAAAAGATCTTAACTATACTGTCTATTTCCGTTGGACTTTGTTTTAATAGCATTTGAATAGAAGAGTTAGATAGGATTGCTTTTCCATAATCTGTTGAAAGAAAATCCTGGACATCTTGGGTTGCAGTTGTTAGGGCAAGATAGTATTTCCGCGCCCTTTTGGCAATTCCATAAACAAAAGAGGCAGAATCTTCATAGCTCATAAGATACCAGCTCTCATCTATAATAAGCAGTCTTTTTTTAAGGGTTTTTCTAACCTTAGTCCAAACAAAGTCCAAAACAACATGCATAGCAATAGGCCTTAGTTTGCCTTCTAGGGCCTTCATAGAAAAAACCGTAAAGGGGTTTTTGATGTCAAAGTTAGATTGCTGATTAAATATTCCAGACAAAGATCCTTTAATAAACCTCTCAAGCCGAAGCGAAAGGTCTGAACTGATAGGATCTTCCATTCCAAGAAGAGTTTTGTAAAGATCCTCCATAAGAGGCGGTGATTTTGTCTGGGTTGATGGGTCAGTGGTTATGCCCTTTTGTTTGTATGTTTCTACCAATGCTCTGTCAAGTATTGCGTCATGAGCGCTATCTAATTCTCCTAAAACTATTCCAAGCAGAGCATGTAGGGAGAGTATCTTAAGCCCTAGTTCGTTTTCCCCTTCTTCGTACAAGCCGGAAAGATCAAAGGGATTTATTTTGATTGGGGTAGATGGAGTAAAGGCAACATATTCCCCTCCCACACTTTTTGTTAAAGGCTCATATTCTCCTTCGGGATCGATTATTATTATCTCCGCACCAAACATAAACTGACGCATTGCCTCAAGTTTTATAAGATACGATTTGCCTGATCCTGATTTACCCAAGACAATTTCGTTGGCATTTTCTAAGGAATATCGATCGAAAACGATTAGAGATCTATTCTGCTGGTTTATTCCATACATAATTCCCTTGTCTTGAGTAAGCATTGCCGATGTAAAAGGGAAGGTTGAGGCAAGCGATGTTGTGTCCATGTTGCGGGTTATAAAAAGCTTGTCTTGTCCCATTGGTATGGTTGATTTGAAGCCCTCCTCCATTTGCAGGGTTGATATCTTAGCCAGTATTAAAAGGGACGAGAGCATTGGAGAAAGCCTTTTGGCAGTATCGTTGAGGTCACTTAGGGAGTCTGAGACAATAGTAATATATAGACTAAACTGAAAAAATCGCTCAACTCCCTTAGCAAGTTCTTCTGCAAGGGAGAGAGCATCCTCAAGCGCTGCCTGTACTCTTACATCAACGACTTTATTTTCCTCAATCTGCGATGCGATTAAAGCTTCCATTTCTGCGATTTTGCGGCGAAGGTTGGACAATACGTCGGAAGATAGAATTGGATAAGCAAACATAGAGATATTTAGAGAATGGTCAAAGTCAATAAGGGGCGAAAGCCAACTGGCAGATACAAATCTAGGATAACCAACAACAAAAAGCGTCTTAAAAAATCGCTCCCCTACTCTTATAGAGCTAAAATCTACTTCAACAGAGGATGGTGCAACAATATCCGCAAGAGAAACCATGCCTCTTTCAAGAGGAGATTGGGGTGTAGTTGGAGTGTTGTTTTTTGACCTAAGCTGGCTGAGCGATCCGAACAGTTTCATATAGAATTTTGTGCCCTTATAATTAGAGTTTTTACGTTATCCGCTGTTTGGTTGGTTTCTATCATGTCCCCATTATATATTTCGTAGAAAAGCTTTGTTAGCTCTTCTTTCTCGAGCGTTTTTGCAGAAAGGTTTAATCTTTGAAGTTGCGAGAGTAGGGATTTAGCCTTAAGATCAAGTGTAGTCTTAGCGTTTTTTGCAACAGACGCTGCGCCCCCAGGACCAGCCTCGAGATACGAATAAGAGATGACAATATAGAATTTTTTGTCTAAAATTGTGTTTACCCGAACGAGCTCTTGAACAAAATCTCGGTAAAGTCTAATACGAGTTCCCAGTACTTGATTCTGCGTTTTTTTTGCTTCTTGGTCCAAAAGTTTCAGATAAGAGGAAATGTCAATCCTCTTGCTTCTTATAAATATTTGAATTGGGAAAGAAAGGGAGTTAAGCAGGGATGAATAGGCGAAAATTTTTGCGTCTTGTTCCTCTTTTGACATAAGGGCAAAATTAGTTGCCGTGACCTCAATGATCAAACAAGCGTTTCCAGAGGAAAACATTACTACGTTATCTAAAATATCTACAATTTCTGTAAATTTTTGGGTAGATGAGTGTATTTTTTGGGATGGTTTTGCCATAATATTAATTAGTGAAGCTGGGATTCATGATCCAGCTTCAACTTTCCCTAAAAAGAGACTTTCTTAATTCTTCTCTTTCGTCTATAGATGTAACCTCAATCGGCAGGATAACTTCTCCGATAGCGCTAAACCCTATGGCATCAAATTTATTTTGGCCTTTTGGATCTTCAAAAAGGACGGTATAATCTCCGTTTGCAAGGGCAGTCGCTGAGACAAACTGACCCAACCCGTTTGTCTTAAAAGCCCTAACAGGATTGCCCTCCTTGTCTTTTACCTCAACCAAAATATTTCCCAAAGGGTTTCCTCTTGGATCTTTTATTATGCCAGTTATAATATTTGGGAACTCAGGTGTTATCGGTAGGCCAATATTTTTCCCCATGCCTTTGGGAATCTGCTTTACATTCTGAGTTTTTGCCCCGCTGAGCGGGGCCGTAGCCATTGTTGGCGCAAAAACATTATTTTTTTGCAAGTCTAGCTTTTGTTGTAAGGCAATTAATTGTTTGGTTAGCGCTTCCTTTTGGGCAAGAACTCCTTGTAGCTGTTTTTCAAGATTTAAAGATTCTTGTTGTTGGGGAAATAGGGTAGATTGTTTTTGCTCAAGCTCTATCTTCTCCTTTTTCATGAGTTCTAGGTCTTTTTCTAAAGCAAGGACTTTCTTTTTAAGAGACTCATCTTTATCTTCCTGAATTTTCCCTAAAGGTTGAGAAGCTGTTTTTTCTTGGCTTTCTTGCGGATGGATAAGAGAAGTATACATTGACATAATGCGGGGAAAAGAGGGTTGTCCTTGTAAAATTGGCGGTGCAGTTTGGGTTTTTGGCAAGGGAATGGTTGAGTCTTTTTCATTGAGTTTGTTGTTTTGCGAAATTATTGCTGTTTGCAAGTTGCTTTTTAATGGTTCATTTAACCTTGGAGTTTGGATTTTTTCTTTTGGGACAGCTGTCTTTTGCCCCGCTGAGCGGGGCTTTTGGGCAGTAACAGTAGATAGCCAGACATTACCCCCAGTATTTTGATAGACAAAACGTGTTGGATTAAAAAGCGCTTTAATGAAATTAAATATCATTATGTCCAATGGTCGGCCTTCTATTGGCATAAATGCCAAGGCAGGCCCAAGTCCTCCTAAGCAGATAACAAGAGGCAATCTAATAAATGAGATAATGGGCAGTTGATAAAAAACCCACGTTAGAATAGCAGAACTTGCCAAATATGCAAACTGTTTTACAGTTATATCTCCAATAATCTTGAATTGGAATCCAGTTACGTCTTGGGGTATTGGATGACTTTCAGCATCTTCCATAATAGTGAACCTCTGTATATATTAAATATCAAAAATGAAATATTAAATATACATATAAAAAATTAAATATTTTGTCTTTTACCCTTAAGTGTTAAAATACTTGAAGCAAAAATGTGAGAAATTTCGCTTAGCTCTTTTAATAAATTTCCCGCTTCTTCTTTATCGCCGTTTCCAGTATCACGAAGCACAGATACCCATACCTTGCTTTCGTTTGCAGACTTTAAGGAATAGTTAAAATAATTAGTGTATTCTCGTTTAGAACTTGCTGACAGTCCTTCTATATATGTGCCAAGAATTCCAGTACCGCTTCGTATGAGTTGATCTCCAATAATTCTACTAGTTTGTGACTTTCTAAGGTTTTCTACAAACTTGATAAGCCTTAAGACAAATTTATAAAGTCGCCTTTTAAATTCTTCTGTTTTATTATTTTTCATATTTGATATGCATTTTTGATATTTGCTATTTGATTTTTGATATTGTTAAGGCTTAACCTACCTTTTATAAATCAAGATAAGATCTATATAAATAACTTATAGACTCTATGTTAATAGCATATAACGTGAAAAATAGCATTTCAAGATTATCAAAGTAGGTCAAAGGATATTAAAAAAGCAGATGTTTTGTGAAAACTATTCTTGACAATGTTTAGACTTTGTTATAATATTGTTATAACGTAATGAAAGGACCCGCCTAAGCTCACCTCTCGCCTTACCTACTATTCGTAGCGCGGCTCGAAGATCGCTTGGCTCGCCTCGCTGAAGCTATGGCGAAGCGGGTCGGCGGGCAAGGGGGTGAAAGATATGCTACAGAAAGTTATACAGGTTGGTAATTCATCGGCGGTAACTATTCCAAAAGAGCTTCTAGAGAAGTTGGGCTTGATGGTTGGAGACAGAATTGAAATGACAGCAACATTAAAGGATTTAAAAATTAAGGCTGTTCCGCGCAAAAAGATTTTAAGGAAATCATCAGGGATAAATATTTCATTTGCACGTTCTGTAGATGAATTTATTAAGAAATACAGGCCTGCACTGGAAGAGCTTGCGAAAAGATCATCCTTTTCTTGATGGCAATAAAAGAACAACCCTTGGTGTTACTTATGAGTTTTTAAAACAAAATGGCTATCGTCTTGAAGCTTCGCAAAGGGAACTTATTGATTTTCCTCTTAGGGTCGAGAACAAACACCTAAACCTTGGGGAAATTGTCCTGCGAAGCAGGATCCCGCTCCGCGGGACAGGGTGGCTTAAGGAGCACGTGAAGAAGGTTTAAGCAGGCTTGATTTTTTTAAACAACTTATCAGATAGGTTCAAAAAAAAATCAATCAGTTCTTTTTTATCAAAAGGCTTAATAGTTTTGGGGAAGTTTTTAAGATTTTTAACATCGGAAATCATGTTAGCAAAATAAAACTCGTTAAGACCCAGATCTTTTTTCTTGGTTTTTTCGAAAAGTGAGAAAAAGTCAAGGCCTGTTTCTTTTACAATAAAGTAAAGATCAAGATAATCCTTAGGCTCAAAACGTCCATATATAGCAAGAATCTTTCCAGAGGAAATGTTTTCCAGAGAGTCAACGATAATATCATCTATTCTCTTTCTTTTTCCAAAGATTAAGGGTTGTTCTTTAACAAGATCTATTCTTTGTACCCATCCTTTCTTTCGATTTTCAAGATAAATTTCATTATATGTTTTTGTTTTGACTTTAGTTGTGGCAATTGTGTTAGTTGCAGTAGCTATTTGCTCAATAAGCTTTTCCAGTTCTAAACTGTCGAAGTCCTCAATAGAAAAAAGATCAAGGTCTTTACTTAAGCGATGGGCAAGGTAAAATGCGGATAAAGCAGTTCCGCCTGTAAGGAAAAACTGCTGTCCGAGGTGCGAGCTAAAAAACATTTCTAATATTTTTATCTGGTAGTCGGTTAGAATTGGATTATTATTGAGATTGAACATGGTATCCCCACGCAGCAAAGGCCTTTTCCCAAGCCTGTGTAATCTCTTTTCTCATTTTAAGCTTAGGAAAGACCTCTAAGATTTCCTCAATAGTTAGATACTTAAAAACGTCATTAAAATTAGCGCTCGACAAGATTCGTCCAGCAAGCCAGCGTTTGGTGAAATCGTCTCCATGTTTTAGCATTTTCCTTACGTCTTTTTCGGTATAATCATAATCCCAAAGGAAATATAGCCTTTTCATGTCGACTTTATTATAATGCAAAACCAATTCAATCTCAAGCTGTAATGTGTTGTTGAAGCAAGGTTTTATCGTGAGGTAAGAGTTTTGTTTACATAAAAGGGTTTACGGCTCTTATTTCGGAAAAGTCTTTAAAATCTTTATCGTTTGCAGTATAAATTGTATCAATTCCGTTTGAAAGCATAGTAGTAACTAAATAGAGGTCGAATATCTTTTTTCCAGATATATTGTTCTTTTCTGCTAAATAAAGTGCGTTTTGCAAATCATCATGTTTTGGATAAATGATTCTAAATCCAGCCTTAAAATATACAAGGCAAGACCTATGAGCGTTCTTAGGTACTTGACGATTGCCAACAAGCTTCGGGCTTGTAATCGTAGCATAAAATTCCAACAAGTTTTGGATCGCTACTACTCCTTTTAAGCTTTTGAAAACTACTTGTTCATGCAATTCTTTTGCCTTTTTATAAAACGGAGAATATAAATTGTGAGCATATACTAAAATATTGCTATCAAAGAGAATGGGCTCATAGCCAGTCATATATTTCCTCTCTGCTTAATGTGCCCTTGATCTTTCCTAAATTGTATGCATGGAAAGGATACTTTTTTACTTGCCTCCTCTTTGCCCCATATCTTTTGTCGGCATCTATGTCTACCAGCCTTTCTAGAGCTTCATGAACTATCTCCTTTAATGTCTTGTCTTCCTCAATAGCCATTTGTTTTGCCATCTTTAACAACTCTTTATCAATCTCGATGGTTGTTCGTGCGGTTTGCATAGTAAACCCATATTAACACATCCCCATATTTATGTCAATGACAGCAAAAACTATCGTTCTATTTGCTAGGCGACTCTTGAAAGAGGCTATGCGTTGGTGAAGAAATTGTCCTGCGAAGCAGGATCCCGCTCCGCGGGACAGAGTGGCTTAAGGAACACACAAGAAAGTTGAAAAAAAGATAGCCTCTATCTTTGCACAACGGCGCATTGACAAAAACGCTAGGGAAACCATAAAATGCTTGACAAATCCCATAATTAGTACTAATAGTGGGAATGTGATCCCAAGATTGGTTCAAGATCTGGTGTTTTCAAAGCTAACTACTTCTCAAATGTAATTTTGGTATTTTGGTGCTGCGCTTAGCAGAGGAGCAGGCTCTTTTAGTAACGAGTATAATACAGCGGTAAAACTGATTACCAAAGAGAATTACCTAAAGTTTCTTCAAGCCATTCCTTAGGCCATTCTAGTAGTCCTCAGGTTTGTGATATGCTATTGAGAAAATATCAGAGTGGCTTAAGGAACACACAAGAAAGTTGAAAAAAAGATAGCCTCTATCTTTGCACAACGGGCATTGACAAGAATGCTATAGTAATGGGATAATAAACCCAAGAAAGAGAGCGTAAGAATATATGGAGCAGGGAGAGGGTCCAGAAATACAAAGAACGGAAATACAAACTCAAGATAGGCTAAGGGCTGTTCAGAGAGAAAAAATTCTCCATGAGTATATAAAAGAACCTTTAGAAATGGAGTTTCTTGGTGCGCTTATTCCAAAAGATAGACCAATGCCTCAAACAACGACTAATGCAAATCACTTAAGACAGCTTGCGAAATCTTTAGGAAAAGATACGCATACTGTGTTTTTTGGATTAGCTGCTACTTCAAGTAATCCTACGGAGTTTTATAATATTCTCTTCAATGTCGCAAGCTTAAAAAGAATTGATCCTTCGTATTGGAATTTTGAAAAATCAGAAGACCATTTTTTAAGAAGGCCATTGCCTGAACATGTAGATGTGAGCGAGGAAGCAAGAATTCAAGCAGAAGCTATGGTGGCTGACAAAGATACAGCAAATGATGGTCAGGTTGACACCCAACATCTTATGGAGAGCTTTCTATATATAGTTTCTGCAAGAAATGTATCCCTTGAGGATAAAAGACGTATATTAAGCAATTTTTACAGCGCAAGAGGCATAATGCCTCCTCCTTCTGGAAGTGAAAATCGTCAAAAAATATATGGTCCAGACAGCAGTTTCTGGAGCCATGTTGACGGATCATGGATAGACCCTAAACTGGCTCCTAAATTAGCAGCCAAAGTGCCCACAGGGCAACCTAAAAAACCCAGTATTGCAAGCGATGTTGTGAGCAGCATTAAGGACCGGCTCAAGCGCCCTGAAGTTGCACCGCAAGCTGCTGCCCCAGTTCCTGCAGCCAGACCGCCTGTGCCAGAAGGAGCAATCGCAGCTAGAGTTGAATCGCAGCCAATACCGGAAACACAACAGCTGCCCCCAGGCACAACAGCTGAAATGTTAGGGTTACCCTTCGGTGCTGACATATCGACTATTGGACAACGAGACCCTGACGGATTTATCCACTATCTCTGGAACTGCGATATCACCCTACGAGATGGAACAACTCGCATGGTTGGTTTTAACTCGCAGAAGCAACCCGCAGTGGTTAATTTGGCTGACGGCAGCACGGTGCCTTCAGATCAAATTGTCAGTTTTCGCAACCTCGATAGCGATATTGATATTCCAGTCTGGGCACCTGCACCCAAACCACAAGACGCCGCCCCAGTCCTAGATGCAGCAGCGCCTCTTGATAGTTCGCGTAAGAACTTAGACGAGGGGTATCCCGGGCCCTCAACGCTTCCAACTATTAAGGAGCTTGGAAAAGGCGATAAGCCTTGGATCGAGGAGCTGAACGATGAATTAAAGAATCAAACAACAAATGAAGTATATTTTGATGTATCTCCTCGTGTTTTGAGAGACTACATTGGCTCTGTTGCGCAAGGCCAACTGCTAAGAGAAGGGGAAATCGAAATCGATAAAGACAATGATAAAATTACAGTAAAAGGCGCTAGGATAAAATTGCCCATGATAGGCGGAACAGTTGATCTAGATCTTGTTATAACGAATCGTCCATGGGAACATCCGTGGTATGGACGTGGATTAGAAGTAAATATTCAAAACCTTGAGGGTGGCCTGCGGGGAAAGGCTGCGCGGAGAAAGATTGAGGAAGGGCTCAGAAATATAAACTCTGCGATTAATGATCGATTAGACCAAGCGATTAAAAAAGATAATCCTTCGTGGACTACAAAATATGATTCTTCTTCGTGGATTATAAAACCAGCAGGATTTAGAATTTTAGGCGATAAAGTCCGCATTGGGTTTAATAAAGGTGAAGAAAATGATGCACTTGATGTTCCAAGCTTTTTACGCCGAAATCTACCTCGAAATCGCGGATTTTTCCGATAGCCGTAGGGAAATCATGAAATTAATCGTTCAGGGATTTCCAATGTCATTCCCGCGATCCTTCGACAAACTCAGGATGGTGAGCATCGTCGAACCAAAGCGGGAATCCAGAAATTATTTGTATAGATTCCCGATCAGGTCGGGAATGACAAGCTTAGAGTTTGCCAAACCTTAAAGAACTACCCATAAGAAACTATGCAAATCCCATAATTAGTACTAATAGTGGGAATGTGATCCCAAGATTGGTTCAAGACCTAGTGTTTTCAATTCGGAATATAGTAGGCTTCCTATAGCCAATAATCTTTTTGTCTGGGCTTGACTTTTGTTTTGAGATAGCTCACTATAAATATATGGACGTTACGAAGGAGCATAAAGAGGAAATACAAAAAAAAATTGTTGAGGCAATTATAGCAGGGCTTGAAAACAAAAATCTTTTAGAAAGCCAGCTATCAGAAATTGCGGATTTTGTTTTACAAAGAATGGATGCGATTAAAAACGAAAACGAGTTGTTAGTTTTTCTTGCCGATCTTTCTTCAAAATGGCCTGTATTTAACAATATTAAAGTAGCAGAAGAGGGGGAAGCAAAGAATGAGGCAGAAAAAGACGTAGCAAAGGGCGTCTTAGATTTGGCAAAAGACGGTAAGATAGATGACGCAATAGGTTTAGCAAAAACAATGACCAATACTTAAGAAATATGCCGACTACATTAAGTTCACCAGACACATTAGTAAGAGCAGTTATCGAGAAGACTCCTCCGCCTGCAGCAGTGCTTACACCAGAGCAGCAAGCAGCAAAGAGTTTGCGAGAAAAGGCTGCGGAAATTAGTCCCCCAAATGTTTTGGAGTCTTTAAGAGAACGAAAGACTCCAATTGATCAAGGGAAAATAGATAGGATAAACAATAACAATATTGGTACAGAAAAGAATCCTGATGGAAGTAAGAAGCTAGATGCTCCTGCGGAAAGGAGAAGGTTAAGGGATGCTAAAACATACGAAACCAGCGTGAAGAACTTTTTGGAAAAAGGATATGGCGGGCTTACTGCTGGTGAGCAAAGAGAGATTCGAACAAAGTTTGAGCAGTCAATCAGAGCATGGCCGGAGGCAGATAAGCTTTTATCTTCGTTGTCAACCATTCAACAAGAGGAATGGTTGGCAGAGCTTATAAAAGATCCAAAATTTGCAGCGAAAGTTCGAAGTGTTTTTGACGCATCGCTTGAGGCTTCTGTTCCAGAGTTGTCATCTGAAATAAAAACAAGACTTGAGACAGCGCAAGCACAAGAGGCCAATAAAAACGCGGAGAAAACAAAAAACGCAAATGATAAAACAACTGTTAATAACGGGCTTGAGCAATTTACCGACAGGTCAAGTTCTGGAGGAGCAAAAGGCGCAAAATTTGCAGAACTTGAAAGAATTACAAATAATCTTCCTACTTTGACTTCTGATTTAGACACAAAACAAGATCAGTTGGCCGAGGCAACAGATAGAATAAGAGACCTTGAACGCACGCGAGCTATTGCATTACAAAAAGGCATTGATATAACTACTATTGATAGTGAACTGGGAACAAAAAGAAGCGAATCAAGGATGTTGCAAAGAGAAGTAAGTAGAATTAATGAAACAATCAATAAGAAATCTGTGCTTGAAGCGGAGAAAGCTGGACTTGAAAATAGAAGACAAACGCTTGAGGCAGAAGAAACTAGGCTTAAAGTAGAGGTTGATGGGATAGTTAGGCAGCGAATTGCCGCTGAGGCTGAATATGCAAGCGCTAAGATGACTCGGGAGGGGCAAGAACAGGGTTTTGTTGATGGACTGCGAAACGTTTTTTCCGAAAGCGCTTACCAGCATATAATAGAAAAAGCAACATCCCTTAAAGAGGCTCAGGATCAGTTGGTAAAGGATGAAATAGCTCGAACGCCTGACCCGGCAGATAAAGCAATATTAGCTGGTATGCTTGATAGATGGGACAAAACCAAAATAGTTGGCATTCTTGGCAAAAGAACGATTAAAGTGATTGATGGGGTGCAAACAAAGCTGGATTGGGACAAGTGTATGTTTGACATGAAAGGAAGACCATTAGAAATAATGAAAGAGATGCTTACGCAAAACGGAATAAGCGATGTGGAAGCAGATAGAAAACTTGCTGATCCTGCGTTTGTTGAGAAGTGGCAGCCGCGAGTTCTTGAAAGACTTACTACACGAAGGATTGAAACAGGAAAGCTTACCATGGATGACGCAAGGCGGATTATCGAGAACCCGACTTGGGGCAAAGCAATAATTGACACGGCTATAAAAAACAGGCAGGATATTCGAAATGCGCTGGTAGACCTAGAAGGGAAAGGAATTTTAAGAGGCGGTATAGCTGAATACCTTAGGAATAAGAGTAGTGGATCAAAGTGGAAATTCCTGCTTATTCTTCTTGGGATAACAGCGCTTGGTGTTGGCCCTATGGCTATGGGACTTAAAAACGCACTAAGCGAAAAATAAATATCTAGCTTTGCGTCGTTTTTCTATAAGCACTCAAGTCCAAAAAACTTGATACGTCCGGCTCGCGTTATGTAGCTCTTGACAATTATAAATGACCATGGTACTATGACCATAGTCACATTTTGGAGAATTTTATGCAGCAGGTTATTTCAAAATCACAATTTAAGTCGCAGGTTCTTGCGTATTTACGTAATGTTGAAAACAAAAAACAGCCTCTAATTATTACCCATGTTGGCAAACCGGTTG